>Ga0208362_1000798_pt1 | contig 10211 bp, 7 predicted proteins | sample LakMenEpi13Oct10_FD_150693 | JGI IMG/M metagenome (GOLD analysis project Ga0208362, IMG submission 150693) | Freshwater microbial communities from Lake Mendota, WI - 13OCT2010 deep hole epilimnion (SPAdes) | ecosystem: Environmental > Aquatic > Freshwater > Lake > Epilimnion/Euphotic zone ... | reverse complement strand
GGTTTAGAAATAGCAATTATTGACTATGGTGCAACTATACAATCCATAAAAATACCCATTTCATCAGGAAAAAAAGTAGATGTTGTTTTAGGTTTTAATCATGTTTCTGACTACGAAAAATCATTTACGCTTTCGGGCGCACCTTTTATTGGAGCTGTAGTGGGAAGATATGCCGGAAGAATAAAAAATGGAAGTTTCAAATTAAATAATGACGTTTTTCAACTTAATAAAAATCTTGGACAGCATCATTTACACGGTGGAAAAACCAATTTCAGCAACAGCTTTTGGAACGTAATTTCACATTCAAACAATTGCATCACTTTAGAATATATTTCAAAAGATGTAGATGAAAATTACCCAGGTGATTTAACAGTTCAAGTAACCTACAACTTAAGTGATATTGACGAATTAGAAATTACTTATACCGCAAAAACAACAAAAGACACCATTATAAACTTAACACAACACTCATATTTCAATTTAGACGGACACGAAAAAACAATTGAAAACCAAAAACTACAAGTAACGTGTAAGGAGATTTTAGAAACTGATGAAGAAAATGTTCCTACAGGCAATTTTTCAAACATTATTGATACTTCATTTGATTTTTTAACTTTCAAAAAATGCCCAACAAAAATTGATACTTCATTTGTTATTTCTGATAATTCTACTTCTGTAGCTACTTTAAAAAGCACCGAAAACAAGATACAAATGCAGGTTTTCACGAACCAACCTTCGGTACATATTTATGTTGGGGGCAATTGCGAAAATAAAATTATTGGAAAAAATAATGTAAATTACCATGCTTTAAGTGGCATTTGTTTTGAAACACAAAATTATCCTGACGCTCCAAACCATAGTAATTTTCCAAATGCCATATTAAGAAAAAACGAAACCTATAATCAAAAAACAAGTTTTAAATTTGAAAAAATATAACTTATGAAATCATTTATAAGATTAACCTTAATAGTAACTGGATTATTTTTATTTTCTTGTTCTTCAAATGATCCAGAAGTAAACCCAGCTCCTATTCCAAATAATCCTAGTACAGATGATTTTATTCGGGCTGCGGATATGTCTTATTTACCTTTAATTGAAAGCGAAGGTACCATTTTTAAGAAAAATGGGGTGGCAGAAAATGCGATTACTACCTTAAAAAATGCAGGTTGTAATACCATTAGAATTAGAATTTGGAAAAATCCGTCGACTACTAGTTCAAGTTTAGCGGAAGTAAAAGCGTTGGCATTAAGAGTCAAGCAAGCTGGGATGAAAGTTTGGTTAACTGTTCATTATTCGGATACTTGGGCAGATCCTGGCAATCAAACACCGCCATCGGATTGGGCTAGTTTATCATTTGCCAATTTAAAAACAGCTGTTAGCAATTACACCACATTATTGATGACTGAAATTCAGCCAGACATTATCCAAATAGGAAATGAAATAAATAGCGGATTTCTTTGGCCACAAGGGCATTTAATTAATAACGAATCGCAATGCTTGCAACTAATTGCTGCAGCTAGTTCGGCAATTAGAAGTCAATCTGCAACGACTAAAATAATGATTCATTATGCAGGAATTGGAAGCGGCGCCACTTGGTTTTTTAATAAAATGAGTAGTATTAACTATGATTATATTGGGTTGTCTTATTATCCTGTTTGGCATGGAAAAAATCTATCAGATGTAAATACAACCATTACTTCTTTAGGTCAAACGCATAATAAAAAAGTTATTATTGCAGAAACTGCCTATCCATTCACATTAAATTGGAACGATTGGACAAATAATATTGTCGGACAAAATGATCAATTAATTACAACATATCCAGCTTCAAATGAAGGACAGAAAAATTTTATTTTGGCTATAAAAAATCTTGTAAAGCAAAATTCAAAAGGAATTGGCTTTTGCTATTGGGGCGCCGAATGGGTGGCGTTTAGAGGTCCGACAGCTACAAATGGTTCGTCTTGGGAAAATCAGGCGTTATGGGATTTTAACAACAATGCACTTCCTGTGATGGATGCGTTTAGTCAAAACTAAGATGAAAAATTCACTTGTATTATTTCTGGTTTCGCTTGTTTTTACTTCGTGTACAAGTACCAAAACCGCTTTTGTAAAAGGAGCCGATATTGGCTGGTTACCTCAAATGGAAGCCACAGGTTATACCTTTTATGACCAAGACGGTACAAAAAAAGAATGTTTACAATTACTGAAAGACCGAGGTATGAACTCAGTACGATTACGCGTTTGGGTAAACCCAAATACCGATAAAGCCAGCGGACATTGTAGTAAAGAAGAAACGGTTGCAATGGCAATTCGAGCGCAGAAAATGGGAATGCGTGTGATGATAAACTTCCATTATTCAGATTCTTGGGCAGATCCTGCCAAACAATTTAAACCAAAAGCTTGGGAAAATCATTCGTTTCCAGAGTTATTAAATGATGTTTACAAGCATACATATGAGGTTGTTTCAGCTTTAAAAGCCGCCGGCGTAACTCCAGAATGGGTACAAATTGGCAATGAAATTCCTGGTGGGATGCTGTGGCCAGAAGGCAGCACAGATAATTGGAATCAATTAGGTCAATTACTAAACAAAGGGTATGAAGCTACAAAAGCTGTAGATAAAAATATAAAAGTGATTGTTCACGTAGATGAAGGCAATAACAACGCTAAATTCAGAACTTTTTTCGATAATGCTACCGCACAAAATGTAAAATACGATATTATTGGTTTGTCCTATTATCCTTATTGGATAAAAAAAGATTATACTGAAACAATTGCCGACTTAGAATTCAACCTAAACGACATGGTAAAACGCTATAATAAAGAAGTAATGATAGTTGAAGTTGGCGGCGAAGATGATAAAGTTCAAAATACCTACGAATTATTAAAAGCAACAATAGAAGCCGTAAAAAAAGTGCCCAATAACAAAGGCTTAGGTGTTATGTATTGGGAACCACAAGGTGCTAAATCATGGAGTGGTTATAGCTTAAGTGCTTGGCAAAACGATGGAAAACCATCACCCGCTTTAGATGCTTTTAAAGAAAATTAATTTTATGAAAAAAATTACATTATTACAATTAAGGAACAAATTGGTGCTATTTATTTTCTTTCTTTTTACGATTACAAACGTAATGGCGCAAGAAAAAATAAGTTTAGATGAAGATTGGAAATTTCATTTTGGACATGCCGCAAATGTTGAAAAAGATTTCGATTATAGTAAAACCGCTTTACTTCACAAATCCAATGTTTATGCTACTACAATTGTACATCCGAAATTTAATGACAGTACGTGGCAAAAAATCAATGTTCCGCACGATTGGGCAGTAGAACTTCCATTTGTAAAATCAGAACAGGTAGAGATGGATAGCCACGGCTACAAACCCGTTGGCGGTGCCTATCCCGAAACAAGTATCGGCTGGTATCGCAAACATTTTTCGGTAGACAAATCAAAAAGCAATAAGCGTTTCGAACTTCAGTTTGATGGCATATACAGAAATGCTGAAATTTGGTTAAATGGCTTTTATGTAGGAACCAATTTTAGTGGGTACGTAGGCAACTCGTTCGACGTGTCAGATTACATGAACTTTGACAACGAAAATGTATTGGTTATTCGAGTAGATGCTACACAATATGAAGGCTGGTTTTATGAAGGCGCTGGGATTTATAGACATGTGTGGTTAAATTGTACCGATAAAACTTTCATTCCAGAAGATGGCGTTTTTGTACATTCAAATGTGAAAGGAAACAACGCAGAGGTTACCATTGAAACTACGGTTCAAAATAATGATTTAAAAAATTCCAATAGTATTGTTTACTCCTATATTACAGATAGAAACGGAAAAATTTTAGTCAAAACCAAGGAACAAAAAGTAAATTTAGGAATCCTTAAGAATCAAACCATAAAACAACATTTACAACTAAAAAACCCAGAACTTTGGTCGCTAGAAAATCCTTATTTATACCGAGTTGTTTCCGTTTTAAAATCAGAAAATCAAATCATTCATCAAACCAAAACCCGTTTCGGAATTAAATCCGTACAATTTGATGCCAAAGAAGGATTTTTCTTAAACGGAAAACACATTAAAATTCAAGGTACTAACAATCATCAAGACCATGCTGGTATTGGAAGTGCCCTACCTGATTACATGCAGTATTACCGCATCAAACTATTAAAAGAAATGGGTTCGAATGCATACAGATCAAGTCATCATGCACCTACTCCAGAACTTTTAGAAGCTTGTGATAGCTTAGGCATGTTAGTTATTGATGAACAACGTTTATTAAATAGTAGTCCAGAATATATTGACCAATTTAAACGATTACTAAAAAGAGATAGAAATCATCCATCCGTATTTTTATGGTCTATTGGGAATGAAGAACAAAACATTCAAGGGAATGAATATGGTAAGAAAATTGCACAAACCCTTTTAGCCATTCAAAAAGATATCGACCCATCACGCACCAGCACCTATGCTGCCGATATGGGAAATGATTTTAAAGGTGTTAACGAAGTAATTCCAATTCGAGGATTCAATTACAGAGAATATGCAGTAGCCGATTATCATAAAGATCATCCAAACCAACCGCTTTTAGGTACCGAAATGGGAAGCACTGTAACCACAAGAGGTATTTATGAAAAAGATGAAATTAGAGCCTATGTTCCAGACCAAGATATTACACATCCTTGGTGGGCAAGTAAAGCCGAAACCTGGTGGAAATTAGCTGCAGAAAACAAGTATTGGTTAGGTGGGTTTGTCTGGACTGGATTTGATTATAGAGGTGAACCAACACCCTATAAATGGCCAAATATAAGTTCGCATTTCGGAATTTTAGATGTTTGTGGTTTCCCAAAAAACATTTATTATTACTATAAAAGTTGGTGGACGAATGAAGACATACTACATATTTCTCCACATTGGAATTGGCCTGATAAAGTTGGGAAACCAATTGATGTTTGGATAAATTCTAATGCAGAAGAGGTAGAACTTTTTTTAAATGGAAAAAGTTTAGGACAAAAAACAATGGAAAGAAATAGTCATTTACAATGGAATGTAATTTACGAACCTGGAATTTTAGAAGCTATTGGCTATAAAAACGGAAAAAAAATAACGGCAAAAGTAGAAACCACTGAAAACGCTAGTCAAGTTGTGATTTCTTCTGATAAAACCATTTTAAATGCTGATGGAAAAGATGTTACTGTAATTAACATTTCAATTACTGATGATAAAGGCAGAGAAGTGCCAACTGCTAACAACATGATTTCATTTACCATTACTGAAAACGCAAAAATTATTGGTGTCGGAAATGGCGATCCAAGTTCACACGAACCAGACAAATGCGCAACACATTCTTGGCAAAGAAGTGCTTTTAACGGAAAATGTCAAGTAATTATTCAAGCTGGAAAAAATACGGGTGAAGTAACATTTGAAGCTAAATCTATCGGATTAAAATCAACAACCAAAATTTTAAAACTTGTAAATTCTAACTAATTTACAACCACAAAAATGAAGAAAAAACTCATTCAATATACCACAAAACATTTTGAAAAATTATTTCAAAAAAAACCCGAACATATTTTTCTTTCACCTGGAAGAATAAATATTATTGGCGAACACGTAGACTATAACGACGGTTTTGTACTTCCGGCTGCCATTAACAAATACATTTGTTTTGCCATTTCTGAAAATGAAAATTCAGAATGCGTACTTGTTGCTAAAGATTTAAATGAAGCATATTCATTCGATATAAAAGACAAGTTACAACCCGTTGAAAAAATGTGGGTAAACTATATTATAGGTGTACTGCATCAATTAAAAGAAAAAGGGTTGCCCGAAAAAGGATTTACTATTGTTTTCAGTAGCACTATTCCAATGGGAGCAGGACTTTCTTCTTCAGCAGCCTTAGAATGTGGCATCGCGTATGCAATGAATAAAATGTTTCAATTAAAATTATCTAAAGAAGAAATTGCACTAATCGGACAAAAAGCTGAACATACATTTGCCGGTGTAAATTGTGGAATTATGGATCAATTTGCATCTGTATTTGGTAAAAAAAATAAGGTAATAAAATTAGATTGCACCACGTTAGCGTACGAATATCATAAAGCAGATTTCAAAGAATATCAATTGGTTTTATTTGATAGTTGTGTCAAACATACGCATCTAACTTCGGGGTATAACGACCGAAGAAATGAAGTAGAACAAGGATTAGCCATCATAAAAGCAAATTATCCTGAAGTAACTTCGTTTAGAAATTGTACTGAAAAGATGGTGCTTTCATTAAAAAATACGTTAAGCGAAATCATTTTCAACAGGTGCTTATTTGTAGTACAAGAAATAGAACGCGTACCCTTAGCTATCAAAGCGTTATCAAATGGAAACATAAATCAATTGGGAGAATTAATGACAAAAACCCATTATGGCTTATCGGAGTTATACGAAGTAAGTTGCCCCGAAATGGACTTTTTAGTTACCGAAGCACTCGGTGAAGCTGAGGTGGTTGGCGCACGAATGATGGGTGGTGGTTTTGGTGGTTGTACCATAAATGTAGTGAAAAAAGAAACGGCGAACAACGTAATTAAGAAGCTTACAAAAGCCTATAAAATAAAATACAACATCGATTTAAAAGCATATAAAATAAAAATTGCCAAAGGCACCAGCACGTATGGAATTTAACATTAACGAACATCCGCACAGAAGATTCAATCCGCTACTAAACGAATGGATTTTGGTATCGCCACATCGAGCAAAACGACCTTGGCAAGGACAAAACGAAACGCCATCTACTGAAAACAGTATAGCGCACGACGAAAATTGTTATTTGTGTGCTGGAAATACCCGATCTAATGGCGAACAAAATCCGCAGTATGATGCATGTTATGTTTTTGACAATGATTTTCCTGCCCTATTGGAAGATGACATTACTTTTGAATCGAAATTGAATACTTTATTTCAAATAAAACCAGAAAAAGGAATCAACAGAGTCATTTGTTTTTCACCCAAACACAACATTACGTTAGCCGAAATGGACGTGAAAGAAATTGAAAACGTAATACACACCTGGAAAGAAGAATATGCCACTTTGGGCAGTAAAGACTTTATTAATTACGTGCAAATTTTCGAAAACAAAGGCAGTGTAATGGGCTGTAGCAATCCCCATCCGCACGGACAAATTTGGGCACAATCGTCGTTACCTACTCAAGTAGAAAAAACACAAAAAAGCTTGCAAGCCTATTTTGAAAAAAACAATACCAGTTTACTGGAAGATTATTTAAAACAAGAACTAGTAGCACAAGAACGCATTGTTATTGAAAACGAATATTTTGTAGTTTTGGTCCCGTTTTGGGCAACTTGGCCTTTTGAAACCATGATTATCAGTAAAAGACATTTTGGAAGTTTGTTAGGATTAACTACTAAAGAATCTGAAGCATTAGCCGAGGCCATAAAAGGCATTACGGTAAAATACGACAATTTATTTGAAACGTCTTTTCCGTATTCAGCGGGCATACACCAAGCACCTACAGACCGAATTTCGCATCCCGAATGGCATTTACATATGCATTTTTATCCACCGTTATTGCGCAGCGCGTCAGTAAAAAAGTTTATGGTAGGTTACGAAATGTTAGGCGAAGCACAACGCGATATTTCTCCTGAAAAAAGCGCCGAAATGCTACGTAATTTACCAAATACACATTATAAATTAACTCACAAAAATTAAAACTATGCAAACATTAGCCAACTTAGATTACTTAGTTTTCTTTATTTATTTTATCATTATTGTAGGTTACGGACTTTGGGTATATCGCAAAAAAAAGAAAGCCGAAGCGAGTAGTAACGATTACTTTTTAGCTGAAGGTTCGTTAACGTGGTGGGCAATTGGTGCCTCGTTAATTGCCAGTAACATTAGTGCCGAACAATTTATTGGTATGAGTGGTAGCGGCTTTAAAATGGGATTGGCCATTGCTACCTACGAATGGATGGCAGCGGCAACCTTAATTATAGTAGCCGTATTTTTTATGCCAGTGTATCTAAAAAATAAAATATTTACTATGCCACAATATCTCGAAAAAAGATACAACAGCAATGTAGCTATGATTATGGCGGTGTTTTGGTTATTATTATATGTGTTAGTCAATTTGACATCGATATTGTATTTAGGAGCTTTAGCCATTAGCAGTATTTCTGGATTAAACCTTACCTTTTGTATGGTTGCATTGGCGTTTTTTGCCTTAATGATTACGCTTGGCGGTATGAAAGTAATTGGTTATACCGATGTAATTCAGGTGTTCTTTTTAATTTTAGGTGGCTTGGTTACTACTTATTTGGCTTTAAACTTGGTTGCAGAATCTTTTGGAACTTCAGGTGTACTAAATGGTTTTAACGTGATGACCGAAAAAGCAAATGATCATTTTCATATGATATTTGAAAAGTCGAATCCCAATTATATGGATTTACCTGGGCTTTCCGTATTAATTGGTGGGATGTTAATTATCAATTTAAATTATTGGGGTTGCAACCAATACATTACGCAACGTGCTTTAGGTGCCGATTTACAAACTGCGCGTTCTGGAATTTTATTTGCTGCCTTTTTAAAAATATTAATGCCTATTATTGTGGTTTTACCTGGAATTGCCGCGTATGTGTTATACCAAAATGGCGGATTTCAAACAGAAATGCTACAAGACGGAAGTGTCAACCCAGACCGAGCTTATCCTGTGTTATTAAATTTATTACCAGTGGGTTTAAAAGGATTATCGTTTGCGGCATTAACGGCGGCAATTGTAGCTTCCTTGGCAGGAAAAGCAAATAGTATTGCCACTATTTTCACTTTAGATGTGTATAAAAACAAAATAAATACAGAAGCTACCGACCAAAAACTGATTTCCATTGGTAAAATAACTATTGCTATTGCATTACTTGTAGCGGTTGTAGTTGCACCCTTTTTAGGAATTGATAAAAAAGGAGGATTTCAGTACATTCAAGAATATACCGGTTTTGTGAGTCCTGGTGTGTTTGCGATGTTTATATTGGGATTCTTTTGGAAAAAAACAACTTCTAACGCGGCCTTATTTGCTATTATTGGTGGATTTATACTTTCTATCCTGTTTAAATTTATGCCTGGTGTTGTAGACCTTTCTTTCTTAAACGGAGTAGGATTTTCAGTACCGAATGCAGAAGGCATTTACGAAATACCATTTGTAGACCGTATGGGCTTTGTGTTTATAATTTGCCTTATTGTAATGTATTTTATAAGTAGGTACGAAACTAAAAACGGCGTAGTAACAAACGGATTAGAAATAGAAAAATCAATGTTTAAGATGTCGCCTGGTTTTACGGTTGGCGCACTTATTATTACTGGAATTTTAGTAGCGCTATACACGGTTTTCTGGTAACAGCTACTTCAAATACAAACAAAAACCTTTGCTGATAATTGGCAAAGGTTTTTTTATGTTTAAGAGCCACTAGATAGGATTCGCGCGGGTGCGGGGAAAAGTTTAGGTTACTAAAAAATTGAGTGTTTTTTAAATACAACGTTAAAATAAATTATATGGGCTATACTTGGGCTAATATATAAAAATATTAAGCGTCTATTTGTGAAACTAAAATTATAAAAGATGAAAAAAATATTTTTAATTACTTTAATTGGAATAAGTGTATTTTCCTATGGACAAAAAACATTTAAACTTTGTACTATTGAAGAAAGAAAACTTGATACTATTGCTAATTTTTTTAATGTTTCTAAAGAAGAGCGTTCAATTAGCGGCAAATTAGTTATTGGACCAACTAATTTTACCTTATACGTGGGTAAAAAAATTGTATTCAACCAAAAATTAATTAATTTTGATAAGACTCTTGACAACGCACCATTTTTTCAATTTACACATAAGAATAATGAAAAAATTTATATTATGATTATGGATAAGACGCCTTATAGTCCCGCAACTATAATAACTTGTTTAGATGGAATAACAAGATATTCATATAAAGAATGTAAATAAATTTTAAATTAAAAAATATAATAAATTATGAAAAAAATAGTATTAGGATTATTATTATTTGTTTGCTTTTATACAAATGCACAAACATCTTTACCTTCTGGCAAAGCTCAATTAGTTGAGTTTACAAATAAAACTGCAAAATTTATTGTGCCTGCTGGTAAGACTTGGTATGTAAATCAAGTTCTTTCATATTATAAACTAAAAAATACTGATGGTA
>Ga0208362_1000796_pt1 | contig 10229 bp, 10 predicted proteins | sample LakMenEpi13Oct10_FD_150693 | JGI IMG/M metagenome (GOLD analysis project Ga0208362, IMG submission 150693) | Freshwater microbial communities from Lake Mendota, WI - 13OCT2010 deep hole epilimnion (SPAdes) | ecosystem: Environmental > Aquatic > Freshwater > Lake > Epilimnion/Euphotic zone ... | reverse complement strand
CAACATCTTAAATCCTAGACCATTCAGAGCCAAATGCCAACAGTGCCTTCTTAGGTTTTTCCCTTCCAGTCAACTTTCTCGACTTTATAGAAGTGCCCACAAGGTTGTTGCCTTCCGATAGGCCATCGATGCCATATACTTCATGGGCTACTCCTAATGCTTTATCAGAGGATGTCATTAAAGACTTTGGGAAACATTAAACAGTACTTTTAGCTGTGATGGGTATGCAATTTTGGTTTCTAGAGAATTCATTGATAATAAAGTAGAAAAGAGATTTACCTCATCTATTCAATGAACTGACATTGATCCGAGGGGATAAATTGAACGCGGAACAAGTTAATAGTAAAAAGGAGTTCAATTTATTTCCCCCAATTAATTGAGTTTTTGATCAGCAAAATCCATCATAAATATGAAAAAGAATAAATTTTGACCGATCTATAGAGATTTCTCTCATCTCATACTGCAAGAAAGGGAATTAAATCGGTATTCCCCCAAAGTCACTGAATTCTTCTTGTGACTTATCCCTGATTTTGCGAGAGATTTACCTAAGATGTCATCAATTAGCGGATTCCCCCAGATGCCAGATCCCAGAATGCAGGATTATAGAGCCTCAGAATATGGCAATCAAATGCCGGGTTACAGACAAGCCGATTTCCAGCCTCAATCACCTCAGCCAATGACAAGAGGCCCAATTGGGCAAAACAATAAAGTCCTTGACAGTCAAGTTTTCCCTGGTCAAGGCCTCAGTCAAGAAGCTGTAAGCGGAAATCAAGATTCTAAATCAAGAGGGCTTTTCAGCCGTATAAGAAATTCTTCGCCTAAACTATCACCTGCCAGAAATAATTCTCCCGAGCAAGTGCAAGCTTCAAAAGGACAATCCAGGGGGCTTTTAGGTGGAGTAGGAAGTTATTTTAAAGGAGTAGCATCCGCTATTTTTGGAAGATCACGTAATGCTGGCCCACAAGCCTCACCAACTATTGCAAATAATCAAGGGCCATCCACTTATTTGCCTCCCGAACAAGTAATTGGTGATGAAAGCGTGCCCTTAGCTGACGAAGAATTGAGCAATTGGCCAACTCAATTAGCCAGCACCGCTCAACCAGCGGCAAGCTATAATCGAGGATATTCAACAAATGCTGGTTTGGGTGGATATTCTTCAGGAGCTTATCCATCAAATGCTAATGCACGTGGACAATTTAATGATGTATTAAGTTCAATGAATGATAGTCTAAGCCAAAAGAATACTGCATTCGATCAAATAAGAACTTCCAACAATAAGACTTATCCTCTAGGTTTTGGAGCTCCTGAACAATCAACTGAAGATGGATTTGGAATATTTTAAATTCTTGAATATTTATTGGATTTTCTTTCTTAGTTTTCCTTTCCAGAACAAAAATCTAATAAGTTACAAATTCTGAAAAATTCATTGATAAACAAGCTTTGAGTTTACTCAGTGCTTTTAATTCAATTTGCCTGACCCTTTCCATACTGACATCTAATCGCTTGGACAGCTCTGTAAGGCTTAAGCTCAAGTGCTCTGTATTCAAGCCGTATCTTAGTTTGAGTATGGTGGATTCACGCTCTGAGAGGTGTTTGTTGATTGCATTGTCTAAAACTTCATGTGTTATTGATTGATCAGCTTGATCTTCAGGCAATATACTTAATTCATCACAAATAGTATCTAGCAAAGAATTGTCACTATCTTCTTCGTTTTGAGGCATGTCAAGCGAATAAAGCTGCTCAAATTGTTCTTGTAATTTTTGGACTTTTTTTATTCGCTCTCCAGACACTTCCAGAGCTGAACTCAATTCCTCAGTGCTTATATCTCTTCCCAAAACTTTGGACATAAATTCTTCTGCTTTATTAATTTTCCAAAGCAATTCACTGACTGATGCCGGCAGTCTAATAATTTGTGTTTTTTCTTGAATGCTAGACAAAATTGCCTGTCTAATCCACCAAGTAGCATAAGTTGAAAATCTATAACCCAGATTTGGATCGAATTTTTCAACGGCTTTCATCAAGCCTAAATTACCTTCTTGAATTAATTCAGCCAATTCAAGACGTGAGTGAGAATATTTTTTTGCAATACTGACAACTAATCTGAGATTACTAGTAATTAATTGATTTTTAGCTTCTATAGCCTTTGTGAGTAAATCTTTTTCAGAATCTAATTGTCTAGATTTCCTTTCAGATACTTTTTGAGAACTCTTGCTCTGAAGCTTTTCTTCTGCGGTATTAGACTCAGAAATATTATTCTTATACTGATTGTAGGTCTTTGCTAATTCAATTTCGTCTGCAAGCTTGAGAAGAGGATATTTGTAAAGGTTTTGTAAATATTTCTTGAGCAAATCCTGATTATTAGTCAAAGGATTTAATTGGTCGACGTTATCAATATCCTTATTGTCCATTGAAGACTTCAAGTCTTGTTTGAAACTTCTGGATGAATAATCATGATTAGAAAGCTCATCTTTATTTCTTAGATGAGTTCCTGAATGAGAGTTCTGATTTAATAAAATGTTTGAGGTTTTCAAAATAAGTATTTCCTACTCTTAACTCTTGCTAAACTTGTTCGCTTGTGTCATAGCAAACTTATTTTTCGAATAATAAAATTCACTTCCATATCAATTTGCCCTCCAACTAAGCTTAATTAATTAGGGCAATCGCCAAATGAAATTCACCCTCTTAAAAACTTGTCCTATCACTGGAGCCAGAGCTGGAATATTAGAAACAGCTCATGGAATAATTGAAACACCTGTTTTTATGCCAGTCGCCACTAAAGGCTCTGTTAGGGGAGTTCCCTGGGAAACGATTGAAAATCTTGGTGCTGAAATAGTGCTTGGCAATACTTATCATTTGCATATTAGACCTGGCGAGAAATTCATTGAAAGCGTCGGTGGTTTGCAAAAATGGAGCGGCTGGCAAGGCCCATATCTTACCGACTCTGGTGGCTATCAGGTGTTTAGTTTTGCGAGACGAGGTAAAGCTAAAATCACCGACAAGGGTGTAACTTTCAAAGATGATTTAGCTGGTAACACTCATCATATAGGGCCGACTGAGTCTATGAATATTCAAAAATCTTTGGGTGCTGATATTGTCATGGCTTTCGATCATTGCCCATCAGGAGACGCCACCAGAGAAGATGTAGATCTCGCCGTTGAAAGAACTTTTGATTGGGCCAAACAATGTATGGAAGTTGAGCTTAAATCTCATCAAAATCTCTTTCTGATCGTTCAAGGAGGAAGATATGAAGATTTGAGAGAAAGAAGCCTTGAACAGCTGATTAGTCTGGACTCACCCGGTTATGCTTTGGGCGGAGTGAGCGTGGGGGAAACACGTGAAGAAGTCGACAAAGTTGTAAAGGCGCATGCCAAATTCTTGCCTAAGCACAAACCACGTTATTTGATGGGAGTTGGAACTCCAAGAGATTTGACAGTTGGTATTAGTTCTGGAATAGATATGTTTGATTGCGTTTTGCCGACCAGGCTTTCAAGACACGGAAGCTTTTATGGTGAAACAAATAAAGTTGTCAGCGTTACACAAAAAAGTTTTACCGAAAACTCTGAGCAACCCCTAGTTCCAGGCTGTGAGTGCACAACTTGCAAAAGATTTAGTCGGGCTTATTTAAAGCATTTATTTCTTCGTTCAGAGTTGACGGTTTATCATTACTTGAGCGTGCATAATTTTCACACACTCATTCAGCTAACTAAGCGGATGCGCAAAGCTATTCTTGAAGACAGATTCCCGCAATTCTGCGTTGAAGCCAATTTGGTGTTTTAGAAGATTTTAAAATATCTTTTCACAATCCTTTGTAGGAGAAGAAAGTGAGAAATAGTTCTAAGAAACTGTGATAATCTTGACTTTAACTTGTCTTTTTTTACTAGATTTTTTGACCAAAACTTGAGTAATTAATTTCAATTAGATTTTTGGTTAAACAACTGGTTGAATCTTTAGGGCACTTCTATTAAGTCTCTTCAAACCCCCACCCCCCTGAGAGGGGGGTAATTCTCTCTTTGAGAGCCCCTTTTCAGGGGTCGGCGAAAGCTTGGGGGTGAAAAAGCTTAGTTTTTAGAAGCTCCCTTTATTATTGTCAAAGCCTTTTATATTTTTCAAATGAGTAAGCCTAATATTTTAATTACTGGATGCAGCAAAGGTTTTGGGCTTTTATTTGCCGAGAAATTGGCCTCCGAAGGATATAACGTTTACGCAACCGTTAGAAACTTAGCAGAAGCACCTGATTTGGTTTCTCTGAGTGCAAAATATGCCAATCTTGAAGCTTTGGAATTAGATGTTTTGAATTCGGTTCATATCAAAAGAGCGGCTAAGCTAATTGACGGAAAAGATGGCAAGCTCTCGGTTTTGATTAATAATGCGGGCTATGGTTTGCTTGGTCGAATCGAGGATTTAGAAGCTGATAAAATTCAACATCAATTTGCAACTAATGTTTTTGCACCAATTGCCATCACGCAAGAATTTCTCCCCTTGCTCAAAAAAAGTCACGAAGGTGGTCTAATAATTAATATTAGTTCTATTGCCAGCTATCTTGGGCTTCCCTCTTTCGGAGCCTATTCTGCAACCAAAGCAGCACTCAACAATATAAGCATGGCGCTGGCTGCTGAAAATGCAGAATATGGTGTTTCGGTTGCTGTCATTCAACCTGGTCCTTATAAAACTAAATTTCGTGAATCAACTCGAGAATCTGGCGATAGCAATTATTTAGCAGCTAAAACAAAAAACAATATATCTAGTACGGCCGAAGAACCATATGAAGTAGCCTGCCTGGTCAGTGATTTGATAAAGAGAAAATTAGAAAATAAATTACCAAGCTTCTCTGAAATTCCAATTGGAGCAAATTCAAATTTATTAAGGCTTGCTAGTCGTTGGTTGTCTCAATCTATGCTTGCAGGCTTTATGGTCAAAAGATTTGCAAAGTAAGTGTCTTTAGTAAACAATTTTGACTTTAACCTCAGAGAATCAGTTTAACAAGTAACATTCGAAAATTAATTCTCTTTAACTTTTTCACATAGTGAAACTGCTACTCAATGTAAATTGAAATAAAAGTTCATCTGCTGGGCGTCAAAGAGTTGAAATTTAAAATAAAGAAATCTAAAGAAACTTTCAAAAAAAACTGTACTTTCCAGGGAATTGCTGTAAGCTTATTGGCTTGAAAAAATCATATTTCAATTTTATGCCTTTTTTGTAATAAAACTCAATCTACGTCTACAAGGGAAATTCCGCCGATGATATTCTCAACTCAAGGAAATCATTTTATTGTCGAATTAAGTGGCTGTAATTCTAAACATTTAACCAATTTAGCCTTTGTAGAAAATACTTTAGTTGAGGGCGTCAAAAAAGCCAAAGCGACTTTAATTTCGCAAAATTTTTATCAATTCAGTCCTCAAGGCGTAAGTGGAATTCTACTTCTTGCCGAATCTCATTGCTCTATTCATACTTGGCCCGAAGAAGGTTATGCCGCAATAGATATTTATACCTGTGGTGACCATACTATGCCTGAAGAAGCTTGCAAATACATCGCTGAAAAATTACAAGCTCAAAAGGTGTTTTTCACAAATATTATTAGAGGTCGCTTTAATGAAAGCAAAAACTCTCATGAACATGTTCTCACCAGAGATTCTCTAGATTACATGAAATTAAATACAGCTCAAAAAATTGAAACAAGCCACAAGCAAATAAATAAACAACCTGTTTTAGTCGGCAGTTAAGCTAAAAGCAATCTCTACACATTCAGACTCTCCATCCCCCGAATCCTTGAAGGGTACTTCAAAATTCTGTTGCAAAATCAATCCTTTGCAAAGAGATGTAGGAGTTTCACAATTCAATCACTGTAAGCGTAAAACCACCAGTCCAGCTTCCATTAGTGGTTACATCAATTGATGATTCTCGAAAGTCGACAATCAGCGCAAATCTTCCGTAGCCATTAGCATTTCTATGAGCTGAAGTTAAAACCATGCCTGACAAAGATAAATCTTGCTTTGTAATCGCTGCGGCCCCTCCACCAGGAACTCCACCCAAAAGTCTTAAATCAAGCTGAGGTGATGAGCCTGTTCCACCAGCTAAAATCAAAGTATTTATATCAGTGGAGACTTTTATATTGGCGGTTGGATTATTAGAAAAAATTGCACCCTTAATCAATAAATCTTGAGTTGGAGTATCTGCTAGATTACCCATTTGTAAAAGTATTAATGCTGCATCAGCAGATTGAGATAAATCCAAATCAAATTTCGATTTTAAATCCCCCTCATTTGCAATCAAAGATCCCTGACTTTCGCTAACAATGAAAGTTGTACCTCCTGGAAAATTTGCAGTTGGATTATTGAAAACAGCCGTATTAATTGCTCCATTCGCATCATAAATAGCGACATTTGTAATATTAGGTATCTTAACTTCCAAATTAATAGTGGCAGAAGACAAGCTACCAGAACCACTTGAAATTGCAGCCGTTGCCGAAGGATTTGTCCCGCTGTAGCTCTGTACTCCCCCCGCATTGGCTTTGTGTTGACAAAATAAGCAAAACAACAAAATAAAGCAAAAGATAAAAATCCTTGCCCTTTTTATTGATTTGAGAGTTTTGCCTAATAAATTCATACTTTATTTTGTTCAATGAAATTTAAGTTTCAATTAAAGCCCCGTCAGAGTCAGAGTTAAGTTCCCAGTCCAATTGCCTTTGGTGGTGAAATCTATTGTGCTTTCACGGTAATCACCCACTATTACGAATCGTGCATATCCAAGAGAATTGCGCCTAGCTGTTGTTATTTGCAAGCCAGTAGCTGATGGATTTGTAGTGGAATTTTTGGCACCCGCAGCTCCACCGGGCACCCCTCCTAAAGCGCTAAAGTCAATTCTTGGAGCAGTGCCAGTTCCACCCGTTAGCGTAATTTGACTTGTATTTGTTCTGAGCCTAAGAGTGGGACTAGATGAGGCATTTGTAAACACAGCTCCTTTTATCAAAATGTCATTGCTTGGTACATTAGTTGTTTGAGTCATTTTAGTCAGAATTGTATTTGCATCTGTTGATGAGGTTGTACCATCCAAATCAAATTTGGAATTTACATTGCTTTCATTTGCTAGTAATACTCCCCCACTCTCGGCCGTAGTGAAAGTCGATCCTCCAGGAAAGCTAGCTGATGGATCCGTGAAAAGACCTTCATTGCTCTGTCCATTGACATCGTAAACACCCAAAGCCATAACATTGGGCACGCTGTAAGTAAGGGTTACAGTTACAGTTCCACCTGCCTGACTAGGAAATGATTGAAAGGGACAAATCAAAACCATAGCCAATGAAAGTAAGAGCGCCTTCAGCTTCAAATTAAAACGCAAAAAATCTCTAAGAGGGAAAGCTTTGATCAAATCAGCCTTCCCTCTTAGAGATTTTTTAAATTTTTGCTTTTATGATTATTCATTATTCTTTCAACCAAATTTATTAATACCTTTCAGGCTTTCTATAAGTTTACAATTCAGAATTCAAATCCTAGCTTTACCATATAGCTTTTGTTTACAAATCAATACTTGGCAAATACTTAAGACCCTAGACCTAGTCATGAACTAAAGAATAGATAGATCCTCCAATCAAGAAGCCTTGCGCAGTTTGGAATAACTGACAAAACTTCTGATTCGGAAGCTCAATCTAAAACTCAATTAAATACCAGTCAATGTAATCGTAAATGAACCAGTCCAATTGCCTATTGTATTGGTTCTAACCGTTAATTCTCTCAAATCTCCAACTATTGCAAATCTGGAATATCCACCAGCTGTTCTACGTGCACTAGTTAGAGAAATTGGGGTTGTCAATGGTACAGTCGATGTGTTAATCGCACCACCTGGTATACCTCCAATCGCCCTAAGATCATAAATAGGCGCAGTTCCAGTTCCACCAGTCATAGTTATTGTATTTGTGCTAGTTGCTAAACTAAGTGATGTGGCCGCAGCAGCATTTGTGAAGGTTGCACCTTTGATTGTGATGTCTTGGCTAACAGCATTTGCAGTTGCATTTATCGCATTCCTGATTGTGGTTGCATCTGTTGTTGAAGCTGTTCCATCTAAATCAAACTTGGAATTTAAATTTGATTCATTTGACAATAAAACATTACTGCTTTCTGCGGCAGTAAATGTAGTAGTTGTAAATGCTGTTGCAGGGCTTGAGAACAAAGTATTAGCATTAGCTCCAGCCGTACTATAAACACCTAAACCAATAAAGTTAGGTACTTTGAAGTCCAGGTTAATAGTTGCAATCGCTGAACTACCTGCGCCAGATGAAATAGCTGCATTGGTTGAAGATGCTGTCCCCGTATAACTAGCAACACCACCTGCGAAGGCTTGCTGAAATGGCAATAAGATTAAGACTGCAATAGTGGCTAGTAATACTTTAAATACATTAATCATTCGTAAGAACATTCCTTATCCTTTCTTTAAATAGATAATATTCACAATCTATGGAACATCTATTTATTCCTCTTCTACCATATTCACTCCCTCCCCTTTAATAGGGGGATTGAATTGGCAAAATCGCAATTTATAGAGGTAACATTTGAATATCTTCTACCTAAATTCCAGTTAGGGTTATAGTGAATGAACCAGTCCAGTTGCCTTTTGTCGCTGGAGTTACTGATGTTTCACTTAAATCACCAACTATTGCAAATCTAGAATATCCACCTGCTGTTCTGCGAGCACTTGTTAGAGATAATGGTGTTGTGTTTGGAGTAGTTGAAGTGTTGATTGCAGTAGCTCCAGCACCAGGAATACCACCAATTGATCTTAGAGCATAAATAGGTGCGGATCCAGTTCCACCAGTCATGGTTACACTCGCAACGCTAGTTGCTAAACTAAGTGGTGTAGCGGCAGCTGCATTAGTAAAGGTTGCTCCTTTGATTATGATGTCTTGGCTAGCAGCATTTGCAGTTGCATTTATCGCATTCATGATTGTGGTTGCATCTGTTGTTGAAGTTGTTCCATCTAAATCAAATTTGGAATTCAAATTGGTTTCATTTGCAGTCAAAATACTAACGCTTTCGGCAGCGGTAAATGTAGTGGTTGTAAATGCAGTTCCAGGGCTTGAGAACAAAGCATTAGCATTAGCTCCAGCTGTGTCATAAACGCCTAAACCTATAAAGTTTGGTACTCTAAAATCTAGGTTAATAGTTGCAACAGCTGAACTACCAGCACCAGATGAAATGGCAGCATTGGTTGAAGATACAGTGCCTGTATAGCTGGCAACACCACCTGCAAAAGCTGAAGAAATACCGAGCAAGCTTAGTGCTACTGCTCCAAAAATTGCTTGAACATTTTTCTGAAATTTCATATTCTCTCCTCTGTTTATTCGTAATTCTTAAGACTTAATTTTTAGGATTTATCAATCCTTTATATATCTACGGAAATACAATTCCTCAAAAAGAGTATTGGCATTCATTAGACTAGGTAAATGCCTCGAACTAGTGGGAATGTATGAGAGAAAAATCGGGATTACCTGTGGCTTTAATTACTGTTTCCCATTGAATTGAACGAGGAAAAGGTTAGGATCCAGGGAAAAAACATAATTTCCTGGTGACAATCCCTGAGAATAAGAAGCTGTATCAATAAAGCCTTCAATTACAAAAGTTGCTTCATTAAATTGATTAAAGTCTGGATGAATAAATTTGCCAGAGAGAGCTTTGTCACCACTTCGCCCACGTATTCTAAGAGTTACAATTTCACCTTGTTCGTTTACAGCACCAATTGATTCTTTGGTTAATCTAACCTGACAAGCATCAGCCGCTTTTGCTGAATTCACAGCAAGAATACTGGAGAATCTAACTTGAGCGTTTAAACCATCAGAATTGCCACTAACTAATTCGCTTGGGCTAATTTGATAATCCAATTTGCTATCTGCAAAATTAATTTTGATTTGATAGGAGAAAGCTTTATCTGATGTGTTCAACGTATCAGGCTGAGGAATAGTCTCTGGGCGGCTCATCGGAATATCTGATGGTGCAAGAATCTCGGGGGAATCCGCATAAGCAGAAAAGATTGAAGAAATCATTATCAAAATAAATATTGCTTTTTTGAAGCAGTTCAAAATGGAATTCGCTATTGGTTTTAACATTGGGCTTAAATACTTGAATATAATTTGAACAGGTTTATGGGGACTTCTTTAAAATAGCGTTTTTCAGCAAAAGCATTCAAAAAAATCTGGTTCACCCTGAAAATTTCACAAAACACACCATTTTGACTTCTCAAAA
>Ga0208362_1000779_pt1 | contig 10382 bp, 10 predicted proteins | sample LakMenEpi13Oct10_FD_150693 | JGI IMG/M metagenome (GOLD analysis project Ga0208362, IMG submission 150693) | Freshwater microbial communities from Lake Mendota, WI - 13OCT2010 deep hole epilimnion (SPAdes) | ecosystem: Environmental > Aquatic > Freshwater > Lake > Epilimnion/Euphotic zone ... | reverse complement strand
ATCCTTTAAACATTATATAAATATCTATAAAAAAGCTTTTTTATAATACACTGTTTTTTTAAATAATAAAATTAAATGAACTTTAAATTTGTTGTAATTGTTAATTTATTCTTACTATTGGGTATAAGTTTTTCGGCTTATGCAAAAAATATACCTCCAAAATTAAAACCAGAAAAATTTATAGATAGCTCAGCTTATTCTTCAAAATCATCAAAGTTCTTTGATAATTTGTCAAAAAATAAAAAAAAAGAACAACCAGTTTTAAAACCAAAAGATGAAGTTATAATTCAAGAAGAAAAGGCTCAAAAAAAAGAAGAGCCAAAAAAAGAAGTTAAGGAAAAAAAAATTCCTGAAAAAAAACAAGAAGTAACTAAACCCCAAGAAATTACTAAACCTAAAGAAACAAAAGAAGTTAAAAAAAAAGACATTGAAAAAACTGAAGGAACTAAAGAAATCATTCCTAAGATAAAGCCTAGTGACTTTAAAAATTTTACACCGGAACAAAAGGGACCTTTAGAGACAAAAACTCTTAGTGATAAAGATTTTGAAATAACAAAAGTAGTTTTTGATTATGTTGATAGAAAACAGTGGAGATTGGCATTGTCAGACGCTCAAAAAGTGCAAGACAAAACAATTTATACGCTTGTAAACTGGATGTATTTAATCGACACTCAAAGCGGTGCAAGTTTTAATGAATATCAAACATTTATAAAAAACCATAAAGATTGGCCAAGAATAAATCGTATAAAATTTTTAGCAGAACATAAAATTAACTTTGATAACAATTCACCTACTTCGATTATAGAGTATTTCAGCAATAACCCTCCTCTAAGTGGTTTTGGACGATTGAGATTAGCTGAGGCATTTTTAGAAAATAACCAAACCGAAAAAGCTAGAAACTTAGTAAAAGATGGCTTCAAAGATGCTGAATTAAGTAAAAATGATCTTAAGTATTTTTCTAAAATATTTAAAAAGTTTTTAACTCATCAGGACTACGTTTTAAGAGCGGATTACTTTGCCTATGAAGCAAAATATAAAGATCTAAGAGATACAATAGAATATCTAAATCCTGATTATCAAAAATTATATAATGCCAGAGCAGCCTTATTTACCAAAAGATCAGCTGATAATTTAATATCTCAAATACCTCAATCACTAAAAGAAGATCCTGGCTTAATTTATGACAGAATTAAATGGCGAAGAAAAAAAGCGAGATTTGACGACGCACTAACATTAATGAATCAAAGCGCATCAGACTCATTAATGAAAAATCAATATTTAGCTAAAGAAAGATTGTCAGTTGGAAGAGATAAAATTTCAGACAAAGAATATAAAGTAGCTTACGATATTTTAAAAGATCACAGATTAAATGAAGGCGCAGATTATGCTGAAATTGAATGGCACCTTGGTTGGATTGCTTTAAGCTTTACCAATCAAACAGATGTAGCTCTTGGTCATTTTTTAAGAATGAATGCAGCAGTTACCTATCCAATATCTAAGGCAAGAGCAGCTTATTGGATTGGAAGAACATATAAAAAATTAGGTCAAGCAAGTCAGGCAAACAGTTGGTTTAGAACAGGTTCTCAATATGGAACAACATTTTACGGTCAACTTTCACATATTGAATTAAACGAGAAAAGATTTTCAATAAATAATAATTTTAAATTTAATGAGGATAAATATGAAGAATTTAAAAAAAATAATCCTCAAGCAAAATCAGTTGTTGTATTAAAGGAGTTAAATAGAACCAGATATACAAAAGATATATTGAGACATCTTGGTGATCCTGAACAAAATAGAACCTTTGAAGAAATTTCAATGGCAGGAGTGTTAGCGCAAGAAATTGAAAGATTAGATTTTGCTATACAAATTGCAAAAAACGCTTCTTATAAAAATTTAAACTTTTTAGAAATAAGCTATCCTAAAATAGAAGTTCCAAAACAAGTTAAAAGCCAAAAGATATTAGATAGTTCTGTAATTTTAGCTCTAATAAGACAAGAAAGTGAGTTTGATACATCTGCAAACTCAAAAGTTGGAGCAAAAGGCTTAATGCAAATTATGCCAGCAACAGCAAAATTGTTAAGCAAAGTTACTAATGTTGATTTTTCTAGAGAAAAATTAACAAAAGATAAAGATTATAACTTAGCACTTGGTTCATATTATATTTCAGATCTGGATGATGATTTTGGCTCTCACTATCTAGCTTTTGCAGCATATAACGCCGGTCCTCATCGTGTGGAGAAATGGATTAAAACATATGGGGATCCAAGAAGAAAACAAATTGATGCAATCGATTTTATTGAGCTTATACCATTCCATGAAACTAGAAATTATGTGCAAAGAGTTAGCGAAAATATTAACGTATATGAATATTTAAATGACCCTGGGAATGCTACAAATAAAATTGAAAAAATTTTATATCGGTAATTACTCTTTAGTTGCTTTATAAGAATAAGATAATGCTGCAAAAACTGCCGCATAATTTAAGTAAGAAACAAAAAAAGACAAAAAATCAAAAAAAGGTTTTAAAAATTTATAAGCTCCTTGTAAGTGCTCTAAAAAATACACCTGTAAAGCAAAAATTAAATAAGTTGGTAAAATAAAAGCTAGAGTAATAATTAGAAATATTAGAAACAATTTACTAGAAAAATTATTAAAATCCTTTCCCGTAAAAATACTAATTGATTTGTTTAAAGATATTTTTGGTAAAATTAAAATTAATTTAAAAGCTAAATAAATAGTTGGTATTAATAATAATACCACGTATCTACTATCAGCGCCAAATAGAGTATTGATTTCATTTCTATCTAAATAATATTTTAAAAATACAGGACTTAATGCCAAAGAAGAAATTAAGGTGCTGTAAAATAAATACCTAATATTTGTAAAATCGAACATTTTAAGTAAGGGATTAAATACTGTTTGATTTAATAAAATATCTCTATGAACCTTGTAAGCAATTGTGCTGATAACTAATCCCATCAGAGCAAAAATGATAAAAAATGTAAATTTAGTTGCGATACTTTTTAAAACTAAAAAATATAATCCATTAAAAATTATTGTAAGTAGTAAAACTGTAAAAAAACTTTCTCTAAATATTTTTTTAATATCATTAAAAATATAAGAAAAAGATTTGGAAACTATTTCGCTTACACTAAGATTGTCATTCATCTTTTTGGCGGAGAGAGGGGGATTCGAACCCCCGATACGACTTTTCAATCGTATAACGGTTTAGCAAACCGCCGCCTTCAGCCTCTCGGCCACCTCTCCTAATTTTGATAATTTTTATAAATAAGGATATATCTGCTTTGATATATGACTACAACTCACTGGATTTATCTTATTGTTGCTGGCATTTTTGAAATTGGATGGCCGCTTGGGTTAAAGCTATCAGCAATTCCATCATATAAAGTATTAGGACCTGTTATTTCAGTTTTATCAATGACAATAAGCGGCATTTTACTGTGGCTTTCTCTTAAAGGAATATCTATCGGAACTGCTTACGCTGTATGGACTGGGATTGGAGCTGCTGGAACTTTTATTATTGGAGTTTTATTCTTTAATGATCCATCAATTCTCTTAAGATGGGTTGGAGTATCATTAATAATTCTTGGTGTTATATTTCTTAAAGCTGCTTAATATTATGGTAATTTTTATTTTGGAGCGTCTATTACTAAAACTTCACAATCATCGTTAGCTTTTATTTTAAATTCTTTAATATCTAAAATTTCTGCTGCATCCCCTTTTTCTAATAACTTTCCATCTAAAGTAACGCTTCCATAAGAGCATAATAAATAAGCCTGATGTTTAATATTATAAATAACTTGATTACCTTTATTTATTTTTCCACCATATATATAAGCATCTTGATAAATTCCTAATGTTCCTTCTTTGTAATTTTTTCCAAATCCAGAAACTAAAAGATTAAGCTTATCTTTAACTGGTTGTTTTGGAAATTGCCTTGCCTCCCATCTTGGTTTGACACCAATTTTATTTGGAATAATCCAAATCTGGTAAATATTTGTTTCTTTATCTTCTAAATTATATTCAGAATGAATAACTCCTGAACCTGCACTCATAACCTGAATATCTCCAGCTTCAGTTCTGCCTTTGTTATTTTGATTATCTGTATGAGTAATTGCACCAGATCTAACATAAGTAATTATCTCCATGTCATTATGCTGATGTGGATCAAAACCTTTTTTAGCTTTTATTATATCGTCATTAATAACTCGAATTGTGCCGAAACCCATTCTTTTAGGATTATAATAAGATGCAAAACTAAAATGGTGTTTTGCTTTTAACCAGCCATGGTCAGCTCCGCCTAGATCTTTATACTTAATAACCGAAACCATTATTTATTATGACTTTTGAGCTCTTTTACGTTCGTGTTCAAGTAAGAATTTTTTTCTTATACGAATAGATTTTGGTGTAACTTCAACAAGTTCGTCATCGTTAATGAATTGAAGTGAATATTCTAAAGTTGTTTTAATTGGAGGAACTATAACTAAAGCTTCATCAGCAGTAACCGATCTTACGTTAGATACTTTTTTTCCAATTAGTGGATTAACAATTAAATCGTTGTCTCTATTATGTATTCCTATAACTTGTCCACCATAAATCTCATCTCCGTGTGATATAAAGAAACGGCCACGTTCTTGAAGATGAAATATTCCATAAGTAACAGCTTTTCCTTGGTCTTTTGCAATTAGAACACCATTATTTCTTTCACCCAATGATTGGTTAATTTTAGGGCCATAATGGTCGAAGGAATGATACATCAAACCAGTTCCTGAAGTAGTTGATAAAAAATCAGAACGAAAACCAATTAAACCTCGTGTTGGAATAACATAATCTAATCGAACTCTACCTCTGCTGTCAGAGACAATATTTTTTAAATCCCCTTTTCTTTCACCAAGTTTTTCCATAATTTTTCCTTGATGTTGTTCTTCAATATCAATGGTTAAAGCTTCAAAAGGTTCTTGGTCTTGACCGTCTACTTTTTTAATAATTACTTCAGGTCTAGAAATTGCAAGTTCATAGCCTTCTCTTCTCATGTTCTCGATTAAAATTGATAAATGCAACTCTCCTCTTCCTGAAACCCTATATTTATCAGGGCTTTCTGTTTCAGTAACTCGGAGTGCAACGTTATGAATAAGCTCTTTATCTAATCTGTCCTTAATATTTCTTGTTGTAACATATTTACCTTCTTTGCCGGCAAATGGAGATGTGTTGACTTGAAATGTCATGCTAATTGTTGGCTCATCAACAATTAGTGGTGGAAGCGCTTCTACCTGTTTTGGATCGCAAACTGTATCTGAAATTTTAACACCATCAATTCCAGAAAACATTATAATTTCTCCAGCTGAGGCTTCTTGTTTTTCAACTCTTGCTAAACCTAAAAATCCTAAAATTTGTAAAATTTTTCCATTTTTAATTTTTCCTTCTTTATTAATAATGGAAACGTTATCATTTACTTTAATAGTTCCTCTTTGAATTCTGCCAATTCCAATAACACCAACGTAACTTGAATAATCAAGAGAACTCACTTGTAATCTAAAAGGTCCTTCTAGATCTACTTTTGGATGTGGAACGTTATCAACGATACATTGAAATAATACGCTCATATTGTGTTCGCCTTTTTTAGGCTCTTTAGCTGCCCAGCCTTGAATTGCTGATGTGTAAACAATTGGAAAATCTAGCTGCTCAGAAGTTGCTCCTAATTTATCAAACAAATCAAAAGTTTGATCTAATGCCCAATCTGGTCTTGCGCCATCTCTATCTACTTTATTAATTACAACAATTGGACGAAGTCCAAGTTTTAGAGCTTTTGAAGTTACAAATCTTGTTTGTGGCATTGGTCCATCCACTGCATCAACAAGAAGAAGAACAGAGTCTACCATAGAAAGACCTCGCTCTACCTCACCACCAAAGTCAGCGTGACCAGGTGTATCAATAATATTTATTTGATAACCATTCCAAGTAAGAGAAGTATTTTTTGCAAGAATTGTAATACCTCTTTCTTTTTCAATTTCATTAGAATCCATTATTCGCTCTTCAGCCATCTCTGATGCTTTTAATGTTCCAGAATCTCTTAATAATTTATCTAAAAGTGTTGTTTTGCCGTGGTCGACGTGTGCAATAATTGCAATGTTACGGATTTTTTTAATATCTGTTGCCATGAAGAGTGTCTATCTAAACTAGAATTGTATTTATTCAACTAAAATATGGTTATTTTAATCATCATCTGAAAAGTAAATTCTTTGATTTAGTTGTTTTCTAGAGTTCTCAAATTTTTTTCGATGTTTAATACTTTGATTATGAGTTCTTTTTCTCCATAATTTAAATGAACTTTCACTTAAGTTCTTTCTCATTATTTTTATAACCTCAGACTCAGATTTTCCTGTTTGCTCTTTAATATCTTCAAAAGTAATTCGATCAGCCCAAGCTGCCCAAATAATCCAAGAAATAGAATTTTTATCCTGAGGTTCTGGATTTGCAGTTCGTGTAATAGGTCGTAGACCCTTTTTCATTTATTTTTGTGACTTTAAAAAACTAATCATAGTATTTGAATCGCTAACATCAAATTTACCATCTGCATCAACAAACATTTTTTCAATTGTTTTATTTTTAACATAGATTGAATATCTTTTTGAACGTTGACCCATGCCGGCAGCCGATCTATCTGTGACCATATCCATAGCTTTAGTAAATTCCATATTAGCATCCGGTAACATTTTAACTTTTTTAAGATCTAAATTTTTTGCCCAAGCCTTCATTACAAATGGGTCGTTGGCACTTAAACAATAAACTTCATCAACACCTAATTTTTTTAATTCGTCATAATTTAATTCATAACCTGGCAGATGATAATCATTGCAGGTTGGCGTGAAAGCTCCAGGAAGAGCAAATAAAACTATATTTTTATTTTTAAAAATATCGTCTGAAGTTATTGTAATAAAATCTTTTTCTGGACGAATTACAAATTTAACATTTGGAACTTGTTTACTCATGCTGATGCTCTTTGTAATGAATTTGATTTTAATTTGCCACTTATTTTTTGAGAAGCTCTCATTCTAAATCTAAATTTTTGTTTATCTGTTAATTTATCAAAACAATTTGGACAGCTTACATCTTTTTCATATTTTGGTGAGTTAATGTCTTTCTTTTTCATAGGAGTTCTGCAGCCAGCACACATTAAATAACTTCCTTTTTTAGAATTATTTACAACGGTAATTCTTTCATCAAACACAAAGCATTCTCCATTCCATAAAGATTTTTTTTCAGGAACGTTATTTAAATAATTTAAAATTCCACCTTTCAATTGATAAACATTTTTAAAGCCTCTTTTAAATAAATAGCTTGCAGCTTTTTCGCAGCGAATTCCACCTGTGCAAAACATAGCAATCTTTCTATCCTTATCATCAGAAAGTTTCTCAAAGTATTCTGGAAATTTTCTAAAATCATTAATTTTTGGATTGATTGCTTTTTCAAAGGTACCAATTTCACTTTCAAAAGATTTTCTAACATCAACAACAGTTACGTCATTTGCTAATATTATTTTATTCCAATCTTCAGGTTCTATTCTATTTTGAAATTTGTATTTATCTTCATTAAACAACTCATTTAATGGAACTACTTCATTTTTAATTTTAATCTTAGCTCTTTTAAAAGGAATAAAATCAACTTCACATTCATTAATAGTGTCAAAATCTTTAAATAAAAATTTTTCCTTCAAGAATTTTATTAATAAATCAATATTAGATTGTTTACCTGAAACACTACCGTTAATTCCTTCTAAAGAAAAAATAATGCTGCCTTTTAATTTATTATCAATAAGAAGTTTTTTAAAAGTAAATTTGTTATCAATAGGATTTTTGATTTTAACAAATTTATAAAAACTAATTAATTTTAACATTTTACAATTTTCTACAAATAGTCATACCGTCTGCTATGGGTAATATCATACTCTCTGTTCCCTTAAAATCTTTAACAAATCTATTAAATTCTCTAATAGAATTTGTCTGATCATCGCTAATATTCAAATCAGCAACTTTCCCTTTCCAAAGCGTATTATCAACAATAATAATTCCATCTTTTTCTAAAAGCTCAAGTGATTTTAAAAAATAATTTTTATAATTCTTTTTATCTGCATCAATAAATACTAAATCAAAAATTTTATCCTGATTAATAAATTCCTCCATTGTCTCTAGTGCTGGAGCTAAAATAAAATCAATTTTTTTACTTACACTATGTTTGCTCCAATATTTTTTAGCAATATCAGTGTTTTTTTTATCAATATCTAAACTAACGATAGATCCGTTTTCTGGAAGAGCTAAAGCCATAGTTAAGGCGCTATAACCTGTGAACGTTCCAATTTCTAAACAATTTTGAATATTTGAACTTTTAATAATAAACTGAAGCAAAGCTCCTTGATCTGGACTAATTTGCATTGTCGCTGCATTTCCAAGATTATTTTCCGTGTATTCTCTAAGTTCTTTTTGCAAAGGATGTTCATTAACACCAGTTTTAAAAAGATACTGTTGTAATTCAGCTGAATTTTCGATGGACTTAAACACTTTATGAAAGTTTTTTCTTTAAAATATCATTAACTAAAGCAGGATTAGCCTTGCCTTTAGACTCTTTAATTACAGACCCTACAAAAAATCCAAACAACTTATCTTTGCCGGATTTATATTCTGCAACCTTGTCAGTATTATCTTTTAATACTTTTTCAATAATTTTTTCTAATTCGCCAACATTACTTTCTTGAATAAGTCCCTTCTCTTCGACAATAACTTTTGGATCTCTATTATCGTTAATCATTAATTCAAAAACTTCTTTTGCAATTCTTCCTGAAATCGTATTGTTTTTTATTAAATCTATTAATTTTGCTAAATTTTTAGATGAAATTGGAGATTCTTTAATAGATTTTCCAATTTTATTTAAAGCTGCAAATAAATCGCCAATCACCCAATTAATTGCAAGTTTTACATCGGAATTTTTTGCAATATCTTCAAAATAATCTGAAGTGTCTTTATCTGATATTAAAACTCCAGCCTCATAACTTGAAAGTTTATAATCTTTTATTAAACGCTCCTTTTTATCATCAGGTAGTTCTGGCAATTTTTGTTTAATTTCATCTACAAAAGACTGGTCAAATCTTAATGGAGGAAGATCTGGATCTGGAAAATATCTATAATCATGCGCATCTTCTTTACTACGCATCTGTCGAGTTTCATTTTTTTTAGTATCAAACAATCTTGTTTCTTGATCGATTTTTTTTCCTTCTTCTAATAGATCCACTTGTCGTTTTGCTTCAAATTGAATGGCTTGTTGCATAAATTTTATTGAGTTCACATTTTTTATTTCACAACGTGTTCCAAAATCTTTACTACCTATTTTTCTAACAGAAACGTTAACATCTGCTCTTAGGGAGCCTTCCTCCATATTCCCATCACAAGTACCTAAATAACGCATAATAGATCTTAATTTTTTAATATATTCAGCAACTTCCTCTGGCGATCTTAAGTCTGGTTTGCTTACAATTTCCATTAAAGCAACACCTGATCTATTTAAATCAATAAATGTCTTTGTTGGATCTTGGTCGTGCAAACTCTTTCCTGCATCTTGCTCTAAATGAAGTCTTTCAATTCCAATTTTTTTAGTTCCATATGGCATATCAAGAATTACCTCTCCTTCGCCAACAATTGGATGTTTGAATTGAGAAATTTGATAACCTTGTGGTAGGTCTGCATAAAAATAATTTTTTCTATCAAAAACAGAAAGTAAATTTATTTTAGCTTTTAATCCAAGTCCTGTTCTTACTGCTTGTTCGACGCAAAATTTATTAATCACAGGCAACATCCCTGGCATTGCTGCATCAATTAAACTTACCTGTGAATTTGGCTCTGAACCAAACTTAGTTGCAGAAGTTGAAAATAATTTAGCATTCGAACTTACTTGTGCATGAACCTCAAGACCAATTACAACTTCCCATTTTCCTGTTTCGCCGGATATATAATAATTAAATTCTTTATCGCTCATTACATCCACCAATCTTTAACTTGTGATTTAAAATTAACTTGCTGCTCTATAGAATAAGCAGTGTTCAACAATGTTTGTTCATCAAAAGATTTTCCAAATAATTGTAATGCTAAAGGTAGTCCGTCTTTATTATATTTTATTGGCAATGATATTGCTGGAAGACCCGCTAAGTTTGCAGTTACTGTAAATATATCATTTAAATACATAGCAATTGGATCGTCTGTATTTTCTCCAAATTTAAAAGCAGGAGTTGGTGTTGTTGGAGTTAAAATTACATCAACATCTTTATAAGCATTATCAAAATCCATTTTGATTAAATTTCTAACTTTTTGAGC
>Ga0208362_1000778_pt1 | contig 10389 bp, 10 predicted proteins | sample LakMenEpi13Oct10_FD_150693 | JGI IMG/M metagenome (GOLD analysis project Ga0208362, IMG submission 150693) | Freshwater microbial communities from Lake Mendota, WI - 13OCT2010 deep hole epilimnion (SPAdes) | ecosystem: Environmental > Aquatic > Freshwater > Lake > Epilimnion/Euphotic zone ... | reverse complement strand
GCTCACCTGCTTTTCGACGTCGAGGTCCTGCAGGTTCCAGGGACAACGACCTGGGCCTTTTCGCCGCGGCGCCACCTGCGGCCCATCAACCGGGTCAGTATACGGTCAGGTCAGGTGGGTAAGTCCGGTCAATGCCCCCACAGCTTCAGACACTCATTGCAAACCACGAACTTCATTGCCGCCCGGTATTCAGCCCGAGGCTGGCCGCTGCTAACCCTGCCGACCCGGCTTTGCAAAGCCCCGTGCCGGGCTGCGGCAGGGGCCCCTTCGGACTGGGGGCTGCATCGGGCCGGGAGCTGCATCGGCCGGGAGCCACACAGTGAAGGGTGGGCCCGGTCCGACTAGGGCTGGCATCTCGTCGACTAAGGCTGGCATCTCGTCGTCGTCTGCATCTTCCATTTCCTCGACACGGTGTCTGGCCAGGCTGCGTCTTCTTGGCACACTCCGCGGAGTCCGCGCATCGATGGTTTCTCGGAGCTGGTAACCTGCATCAAGGTCCGAAATCAGTTGATGAGCCACGGCTCGCAAGGGGAGTGAAGGCCAGCTTACCGAACGGTAAGTCAAGGTGAATCGGCTGAAAAAAGGACAGCGGGATTGGCTCCATGTCGAATGATACCCACAAGACGCGGGGCCCGTCCCCGTTCTCGCCATGTTCCCTATCTTGTCCTGGCCAGACACGGTGTCTGGCCAGGCTGCGTCTTCTTGGCACACTCCGCGCAGCGAAGGTTTCTCGGTTTCTCCAACCTACGGTTTCTCGGAGCTGGTAACCTGCATCAAGGTCCGAAATCAGTCGATGAGCCACGGCTCGCAAGGGGAGTGAAGGCCAGCTTACCGAACGGTAACTCCGAGTGAATCCGCTGATGGTACAGAGCATAATCTCGTCGCGCAACGGCCAGAGTCCCGGCGAATGATGTCCGTATGACGCGGGGCCCGTCCCCGTTCTCGCCATGTTCCCTATCCCCGTTCTCGCCATGTTCCCTATCCCCGTTCTCGCCATGTTCCCTATCTTGTTCTACCGCCTGATCAAGGCCTAACCAGTCGGAGATCCTCGAATTCCCAAGATCCTCGGTCCGACGATCATCGGCGGAGCCGCGGGGCGGCCCATATCCTGGCGTCGCGGTCTGTAATATGATACCGAAGATCCTCGAATTGCCAAGATACTCGGATCCCGCATGCCTGAAGCCCCACCCGGGGGGGTGATTCCACGAAAAAGGTGGGAGATCACCTCCTTGGTCGGCGTTGGCCTCGCCCTCTCCCCCGCCACCTGCGGCCCATCCACCGGGTCAGCGGCACAGGGCCAGGATGCCACACTGCCTCTGACCCAAGCAAGTCACCTGCCCACGGAGGCTCCCCGAACGCGGCCCAGCCAACACCTCCTTCCGAGTCGTTGACACCTGCATCAGCATTGACCATTTCTGCATCAGCACCGTGCGATGGAGGAGGCCATCCAGATTCCGCACATTCCACTGCATTCATATCGTAGAGCTGTTCCAGTTGAACCTCAGCACCCAGTTGATCTTCGCCTTCCCTCACCAGTACTCTGGCCGTAGGTTGGAGCTTCCCATTATGGTCGAGTTCATAGTAAGGTAGTTCTGCATGGCGGCTGATGAAGTCCCGCGCAGGAGGATTGCTGTCAGAGCTGAGGTGATGCGCGATCACGAGGGCAGCCAAATCGTTGGCCGTCCGTTCATTATCGAAGAACCCAGTGGAGCTGGTTGCTTGATTATCCAGAATGCGCTGCAATTTCGCGAGCAGCTCTCCATCGTGGTAAAACTGCCTGATCAAATCCCCAGCCAGACCACTGCCGTTTGACACAGCCAGAGCACCAAGCCCTGCCATGTTGAGCATGCTAGTGGCGGCCCAGCTCGAAATGTCACCCCCACCGCGCAAGCCTTGCTCAGTCACCACGGGAACACCTACGCACAGGGCCAAAGTGACCCCTGTGTGATCTGAAGCTGGGCCAAAGGTGCAGCAGACGTGGACCTTGTCCCGCATTCTTTGACCGTGGTCCTCCATAGGCCGACGGCCCCACCAGTCCACCCGGCCGTCAAAGTAGTTCTTGTCCAGATGATTTTGGTCAGTATATAACTGTAGGTTGAGCTCAGTTGCTGAAATCTGCGTCAAAGGCGCGCCATAAAAACAAAGGATGGCGTCGGGCAAGGCCACAAGAAGGTCCAGCAGTTGCAGGAGCAGTTCGCGGGAGATCTGAGAAAGGTCCACCGGCGTGAGAATAAAAAAATTCTGACCATTTCCTGCCTTGAACACTGGACGTTGGCTGCGGTTGAGCCCCCTGATGCAATCCATCACCGGCGGCTGCCAGCAGCTGATACAACAAAACCGATCTGTATCTTGACTGTCCTCATAGGGCACTGCCTGACTCAAAACAGGATCCAAGATAACCCCTGTGTACAGCTGGGGATTGCGAGGTAGGACTGGAGAATTCAGAAAATCAAAGATAAACCGAGCCTCACTTCCAGCTATGCACAGACTACAAAAACCTTCCGAACCCAGAGCCGAGCTTCCAATGCCATCGACAAGTACATCGATTCCTAACTGCCTCACTGTCCGTTTGAACTTGGCGGCTAGCTCTTGCGGAGTCGGCTTTGTTGACAGGACGCCGGTCTTCTCTTCAAACATGTCGTTCCAGCAACCTGCATCAGAAAAAGCCACGTGCAAGTCTCTGACCTGTGGCACCTCAATATTCACTTTCTGGGTGGCGAGGACGTGTACTTTGAGATCCCCAAGCAATTGCGCACGCTTTAGCAGCTGCTGGAGAGGTATCGCCAACCGCTGCAAGATGGGGGAGAGGCGGTCCACCTCATGCAAGGCAACAGCCAGAGTCGGCGTCTTGCGTTTGGTAAAAATTTTCTTAGGGAGACGTTCGTTTATCTTCCATCTTGCGTTAACCAGTGCCACTTGTTGGACCAGCTCGCTGTGCAATGTACGGGGCTCTGCATGGAACCCGACCGCCTGCAGCGTCCCTAGGTGGCCCTCCAGATTGTGTTCCTTCTGATACTTCACGATGCGCAGCAGCAAGGGCCACATGGTTTCAAGGTCGCTGTACATGACCAGCCGGTTGAGGACATCAACAGTCTCACAGAACTCGAAGAACAAACCCTGCATTTCAAATTGAGTGAGCCTGTTTATGCCCTCAATGGCATCTTCAGTTTCCTTGGCTACGGTCCTTGCCTTTTCCTTGAGCGCATCATAAAAAACATCTGCTCCGAGACATGCAATGCATGTAAAGCATTTCTCCGAATCGCGGAGTGTCCTGAAGGTGCACATACCGCAGAGCCTTACACCACACATGGTGCATTGACAAGCTTTGGAAGAGTCCAGCAAACAGCCACAGCTAACACAGTTCTCCGCCCCGCCCTTTGAACTTCCGCCTCGATTCTTGTTGCTTCCAGCAATGAGACATACAAAGCAGCATCTGCCTGCTTTGCAAGACGCGCAAACACTTGCCTGTATCCTGCACTGGTTGTCACGCGTGCCAGGACACTGGAATCGTGCATCCCTTCCACAAACGAAACAGAATCTGCTCTGGCGCAGCGCAGTCGATGTCGGTGGCGCGGCGGCAGCGACCTACAGCAAGGTCCTACATCAGTTGATGCTGCAACAGAATTGCTGCATCGGCCAATCGGCATGTGCGCCAAGGGGAGTGACGGGCAGCTTACCGCCCGTTGCAGAAGCGTCGAGGGGGGAGCGACGCCCGCGGGGTCCGGGCGACCTGCAGCAAGGGCCGACATCAGTCGATGTGGCGACAAAACGGCAGCGGATGCGGCCATTCGGCGCGTGCGCCCACGGGCTCACCTTCCAGTTTTCCGGAGTCCTCCGGAGGCGGCAGCCGACTCTGCGAGACGGCGGCCGCAGCCTTCTCAGCCGCGGATGCAGCATTCTCGGCTGCAGCCTTCTCGGCCGCCGCCGACGAGACCGCCGCCGCCGAGACCGCCGCCGACAAGACCGCCTCCGCCGAGACCGCCCCTGGCGCCGCCACAGCAACCGCTGCGCCTCCGAGGTCGGCCCTGGCGTCATCGGGGCCCGGGGCCAGCGACGGACTAGACAGTGTGCAGGTCGCCCGGAAGTTGACGGCGGCAGCGACGGACTCGGCAGTGTGTCGGTCGCCGGCGGCGTCAACTGCGGCGCGCGAGGCGGCAGCGGAAGAGGCTCCGCCTTCCCCGCCCTCGTCACCGGTGGAATGGGCGGTCTCGTCACCTGCAAATATCGCGGTCACAAGTCAGCACCATGAGCTTTTTTCACCGCTACATGGAGATTCCGCCCACCTTCCGGTACACACACTCCCTGACCATCTTGATCCTCGTCGGCATGGAGCCCCCAAGTGAGGTCAGCGCCGGCTTCGCGCTCGGCGGGGCTCTGGCGACCTGCAGCAAGGGCTGACATCAGTCGATGTGGCGACAAAACGGCAGCGGATGCGGCCGACCAACGCGTGCGCCGAGGGGAGTGATGGGCAGCTTTACCTTGGATTGCTCCAGAGGGATTCTTCCTTCTCGAGTTCCTCGGATGTGTTGTGTGCATTTTCCACCCAGTCTGCATCGCCTTCATCCACGCCTGCCGTTTGCAAGGCTGCGCGCTGCCAGCGGCTCCAGCGGTAGCCGCGGCCAGTCTTCCGGAGGCATCCTCTGCGGTTCTGCCCCCCTCGGCGGAGGAGGCTCCTCCTTCCCCGCCCTCGTCACCGGTGGACTGGGAGGTGACGAAAGACTGCGGCGCGTTGCTGCGACGGGAGGCCTTCGCACCGCCGCAAGCGGCTCCAGCTGCAGCCGCGGCGCCGGCGCCGGCGCAGGTGGCGGCGCCGGCCGCGCCGGCGCAGGTGGCGGCGCCGGCCCGGGAGGCGACGCGACGGCTTCCAGTGGCGCTGAGTCGCGCCTCGTCCTCCGACTTCTCGGACGCACCTCTGCCATCGGTTTCCAATACCCGCAACAGCTGGTGAAGGTTTCTGCGATCCGGCTTTTTAGGTGGCGAACGTGCGCATTTTTCGGCATCTGATGCAGCCCTGGCAAGAAGTCCCAAGGCATGGTACGAGGGCGTGGGCAGATCGCCAATCTGGCTAGACGAGGGGTCGCTGGGGCCCTGTTTGAGCGATAATGCCTTGTCCAAAAGAGGCTTTATTCTAAGAGAATTGATGTTGTGTCGGTACTGGGTCAAATCCCTGGTGGGGTCTGGCCCGGTGAACCATTGCGGATATTGCTGAAGAAACTTCTCAGTACAATGTTGAAAAAGATCGCGTGTTATTGGACACTTTTTTTGACAATCATATTGCAGCACATATGTTTTCAGTTGTTCTTCCGAATAACTACGCAGTAAGAAATCCATTGCCAGAGCATGATAACGAAGAACAAAATCGGTTTGCGGTTTGGACAGCGATTTTCCGGTGGCTAGTCTGTCGTCAGCTTGCTGATGGAGTTCAATGCTTTTCTCATCCAAAAGTCCACAAAAAATGTCTGGCTCGTGGGTCGTCCTCCAGACGCTTATTACAGTTTCTTGGATGTATCTTCTTCTTTTCGATACAGATCTAGCTAGTTTTTCGAATTCCTTTATCTTAACTTTGATTTTTGAGCAAGCCTCAGAGTTCATTTCAGCCAGGACTCTTTCGTACTGAGCGTTCGAAACATGCGCTGGAGGTCGCATGAGGTGTCCCAAAAAACCCCTGCTACGGCAGGCCTGAGAGTACCATATTTTAAACGAATGGTCCGCCTCCGAGTCGATGAATTTTAAAATGATATTCAAGATTTAAACATCCTCGTGCAAATTTGGCTCGTGCAAATTCCCAAAATGTGAGAGTCATGATTGTATTGTTTTTCGATGGCTTGCCAGCGTTACCTAATTTTCGATTGCGATGTGCAGGATCGGGATGCGAAGCTCGCCGGAGGCCAACTGTAATTCTGGAGAAGGATTGCTTCGCTGATGATATATTTTCAAACCACATCAAATTACGATTGCCGAATCGAAACAAGGAAACAACCCTCTTTCTGTTTCATTCATTTCAGTTTCCCTGAGTAGTTTAATATCTGCTTTTACAGGATGAGAGATTTGCCGAAAGGTACTATCAGTTTTTGCTGAAGAGTACCCAATTGTTTGTTCCGGCTTGGTTCCTTGAAAGCTTATTCAACAGGTTTGATCTTTGCTGCTCTTGCTTGCTCGATGGTTTCATACGAATTAAATGCACCTTTTTTTGTGCAGATCTCGTCATTGCTAAACTGTACAATCTGTCTCAGAGAAATTATTGCAACAACCAAAAAATTTATTGATGCAAGAAGTGAGCTGAGCTCATTCATTTTTCAGATTGCTGAATTAAATTTGTTTATTTCCCGAGTTCTCTCTGCGTGTATAATTATTAAACGAGTTTCGATCAATTATGTTCATTCCCGAGTTCTCTTCGCTTTTCAAATCATGAAACAAGTTTCGATTTTCTACAAAGGAACGCTGTGGCGATTTTTTGTTTCTGTGTCTTGGCAGATCATGTAAGGCTTGCTGGGTAGGCATCCTTCTATTAGTTTGATTTCCTGCATCAGTTTCATTACATCAAACCATCTAATGTAATCTCTGACCCCACTCCACTCATCCGCTATCCTCAGCCCCATCCGCAGCGCACGTTTCAAGTTGCCTTGGCCGCAAGCACCCCGTTTGCGCTCGTGACGGTGATCCCTTGCAAGCTGCGCACAACGGTGGTTGTCTGTGGATCTTTCGGCAGATGTGTAATCTTGTGTGCTTCACACAAGATCCCTACTCAGCGGCAAACGGCGGCACTGCAAGATTGTTTGCGGTCGTGACAGCGTCTGGCGCCGGCACTCCTGCCATGAATGAACTCACTGCACGCGTGCTGCGCCGACTATCGGAAATATCGAGTGGGAGATGGCCTAGTTTGAACCCGAACCATTACTACAAGTTATGGGTCAGGTTTCGAAACCGAATTGTTGCAACGTCTGGTCATCGGTCTCCCAGAAAGGATTAAGTTGACTCAGGCACTCAATTGATCACATCTCTTGCACAAACGAAAATTTAATACAAACAGCAAATACAGACATTCTATCATCGGTCAAGGCCGAGACGATCATTTGAATAATAATTTGGTCGTGACCCGTGGGATTTGTTCAGGATAGAATGATCTTGAATCGATCACAGAACTACTCGCAGATCGCGATCGAGACCTATTTCAAAAAGAACAGATAATCGATCAGAATAAATACATCAACTCAATTCAACATGCATAAAAATCACAAAAATCACAGGACAGCAACAAAAATTCACAAAATGCACCTGGAAAATGGCTGGATAAAATCTTCCCCCTGAAGTATGATAGATCCAGTACTGAATTAATGCTTTCCTGTAAGAACGAGAAAATCAGATAGATCTTCACATTAATGCAAAAAACAATCATAGAACTACCAACCTGCGGATCGTGCCATGAAGAGATTTTTTTCGAATTTCTTCTATTTCGGTTTATTTAAAGGCTTGGTCCGACCCGTTCCGAGTCAGCCCGTGCGGGCACTTTTCGCGGTTTGGGACTCGGACCTGTCACTGTTTTTTGGGTCTCCTGGTGCCTTCGCATGAATGGTTGTTTCTCTTGCGGGATTTCTGTCTGTATTGATACTTCAGTAAAGCTATTTGTCTTTCTTTTTGTTTGTGGGGTCTATTTGAGTGCAGGCAGTCTCATAGACACAATGTCTGACCTACAATCGTCTGCCATTCGATCCACTAATGCATCAAGCAACGTGACAGAAGATCAATTCTTCTACTTGATTCGTTTTGAAACAAAGCCATGCAAAGCGAAACAGGAGGAAATCATCGAGAAGGTTTCATCCTACTTCAAAGACAGAGGAAATACTGCCGCAGTTCAGTCAGGGCCAGATTCGCAGAATAATTCGAGTTGGTGTCTGAACGTGTTTGGCTGTGCAGCGACATCATACAATAAGGAATCTGCGAGAAGAGCGATAAAAAGGTTTTCGGAACGATGGGAATGTGGCAATGTCTCAATTTTTATCAATCCATCGGGCTCGTCACGGTCGCACGTCCTGAACCAGAGCGTTGGTCAGGATCCAAGTGTTGAATCAAAAAACCTACCGGGTGTGACCACTTTTGCCGCAGCACTGGCATCAGGCACAAATTCCGGCATACAAGACTCAGGTGACCAGTAAGACCCTATCAGGCTCCTTCTCCACCAAGTTCCTGCTCTGCGAATTATGCTGACCCGGTTCTTTCGCAGCCACGGCCCGGGGTATGCAGACCAGCGACAGCAGAGCAAAACGGATCCAAACACCGCATCCAGCTTGCCAGATCACATTTTCCTTGAGTGCAAAAGACCAAAGACTCCGTACCCTCTTCCGTCTTCGGGAATCTCTGGGCTTCCTCAAAGGTGATCTGGTAGAGCAGATTCAGAACAAGACAACGGAAGCAACAATCGATGCTTTTCAGAAGGATGATCAAGGCTGCAGCTATTTAATTCGCGTCATGTGTCGGTTTAAGAGCCCAATGCATTCTTACGTAGCCAAACGAATCATAGCTCGTTCTTTTCAAGTGCAGACAGCATTTCTCGCTCCCCTTTCCACCGACATCAAGGTATGCCAAACGTCGCTGGATGATGTTCGCCAGAGTTATGTAATGCAGCCACCTGAGAAAGGCGAGCGGTGGCTGCACCATTCGCTCTTCTGCAGCAAGGCGCATGATATGCCGTTGCCAGAGTTTGTTGAAGAACTGGGCAAAACTGTGAAAAGAGAGGAGAGCCACTTACTAGGGTGCTTTTCGTGGGAACAGTACAGGAAGCAGGCCTGGGCGATGCAAGTCCTCCTCTACAGCATCCATAAAGTTCTTCTGACGAAATGTAACGGTAGCAGTGGTCTGGAACAAGGCCCGGGTCTCGACGTGGGCACTGCTGCTGTAGTAGCCCCCCCTCGCCATCCTTCGAATAAAGATACACTCTGCCTTCCCTCGAATGCAGTATCATCTACCCCGCAGAATGCAGTATCATCTACCCCGCATTATGAAGCGGATGGAGTTTTGAGTTCTAGAGACATGACAGGTGCCTTCGCAGCCACCTCTCCAGGAGATCATGATGATACAAGCCGAAGACTAAACTTCAGTGGCAGTGTCACTCTCAGGCCAGATGCCCTTGCTCATGTGGAGACCCCAGAGCATCGCGAGAGGCCAGGTGGAGACTTGCAGGCGCGTGATGCAATCTCTAGAATGGGAGGATCGAGAGGTATCACGGCTGCCCAGTTTTGTTTCTGCTGCAGCGAAGCTGACTTGCATTTTGAGGCAGGACCTGCTGTGTCGGGCGCCTGCGCTGGTCCGTCAGCTAGTAACCCACCTCCTCGCGCGTGTGCCTGAGAGATCTTAGTGCCCTTTCGCAACAGCTGGCATTCTCGTTGCATGGTCCCCTGTTTTATAGACACTTGTAGCCTGAACAGATATTCCCTGGGCAGCACTGGCAGGTGCTGCGTCCGATGGAGGAGGCGCTGCAGGCTGTGGCGGCGGCGGCGGTGGCGGCCGCGGCCCAGGTACGTATGTTGAGTGACTGCCGTCGTCATCCTGAGGCTGAGTTGCACTTTGAAGCAGGGGCCGAGCCTCTGAGAAATGCTGGCGGCAAACGCAAGGCTAGGCGCAGGGTTGGAAGAATTCATCCCAGACCAAACAGCGGATCTTCACTTCAAACCCGGGCTGGATCACCGACTGCCAGTACGGACAGCAGTCGGGAGAGCACCCCGGACAAGGAGCTTCCCCGCCAAGTAGCACCTACCTCTGCCCCCACCACACCGGCAGTTGAATCTGTGCCAGTGGAAAACTGTGTAAACAAAGCAAAGCGGCAGCGAGATTCTTCACCAGCCCGGGTGCCTGCTGTGATGAGTGAACTGACGATCAGTGACTTTGGGGATATGGCAAGCATTTACAAGGCGGAATTGGAAAGGAAATCAACCAGTGCCTATAATGAGTCTTTGCAGGACCCCGGCAAATCGCTGGCTGAGCGCAAATACCAAGGCAAAGCCACGTCAGGCGGGGACGTTTCCAACTGGGCGATCAATCACAGACGAGAGGTTCTAAAAGAAGAAAGACAGGAGTACCAGAATCGGGCTGCTGCACAGCATTGTGAAGCAGTGCACCTGTCACGGTGCATCAACAACCCGTTCACTAGGAAAGCTTGTGGCCAGGGATGTGGATGCATTCCTCCATCAGCAGGTGAGTTGCTATCACGGGCAGACCTGTACAAGTAGTAGTGCTGCATCCAGGCCCTGTGCTGACCCGGTGGACTGGCCGAAGGTGGCGGCAATGGAGGCGGAAAAGGTGCTCGTCAGGCGTCAGGGGCGCCTCCGTCAGCAGGTGACTTGCTGCTGCTGTGATGAGGGGCAGGGCCCTCAGGCTGTACTGACCCGGTGGACG
>Ga0208362_1000768_pt1 | contig 10457 bp, 8 predicted proteins | sample LakMenEpi13Oct10_FD_150693 | JGI IMG/M metagenome (GOLD analysis project Ga0208362, IMG submission 150693) | Freshwater microbial communities from Lake Mendota, WI - 13OCT2010 deep hole epilimnion (SPAdes) | ecosystem: Environmental > Aquatic > Freshwater > Lake > Epilimnion/Euphotic zone ... | reverse complement strand
ACACATCATCAGGGTACCGTTCAACAATAGGCGGAGGTAAATCAAATACTGGGGGTGGTGATTTTTCAATTGTCGGTGGAGGAGAATTTAATTGTGCAGCATATTGTTATTCAACAATAAGTGGAGGGAGATATAATACAAATGTGGGGGCTTATTCCATAATAGGTGGAGGACGAAGTCACAATCTTTGTAGTTCTCATGCAACAATAAGTGGTGGTAGGGCGAATAATATTGATAATGCCAATAATTGCTACTCAACAATTGCTGGTGGTTTTAATAATTGTATCATTCAGAGTTCGTGTTTATCATTTATAGGTGGAGGTTGTAGTAATACAATAACTACCTCGTCATATTCAAGTGCTATTTTAGGAGGTTGTAATAATACAATTAGTAATTATAATAACTCTTTTATTATTGGGAGTAGTATTACTGCAACTGTGTCTAATTATAGTTTTATGAACAATCTATGTGTTTTAGGTAATTCTACTGCAACAGGGAGTAAATCATTTAAAATAAAACATCCTAATAAAGAGAAAGAAAACACACATTATTTAGTTCATTCGGTTATAGAAACACCAACAGCCGGAGACAACTTATATAGATATATTGTGGAAAGTGATGGTATTGAAAGTGTTAAGATAATGTTACCTGATTATTTTGGATATTTAAATAAAGACATTCAAATATGGGTCAACGCAAGTGATAATTTTGGTAATGGTTATGGAGTTATAGATAAAGAGTTAAAGATTGTTGAAGTATTTACAAATGTAAAAGGTTATTATAATGTTTTAATTATTGGTACTAGAAAAGATAAAGGAGTCTCTGAATGGAAAGGGCCTGAAATTGAAAAAATAAAAAAATAATATGGAAAATTTTAGAATTCATAATAGAATTTACAAATAATTCATTTTTTCTTATGTTTTAATAACATGGAAAAAAAATATTTTTTTAATTCTTCATTACCTCGAGCAGGGTCAACCCTATTTCAAAATATTATCGGACAAAATCCTGATTTTTATGTAACCCCAACTAGTGGGTTTCTAGAATTAATTTATGGAGCTAAAGCTAATTTTCAAACATCACCTGAATTTAAGGCTCAAGACCAAACATTAATGGATGAAGCTTTTTTTTCTTTTTGTAAATCAGGTATGGATGGTTACTTTAATTCATTAACCGACAAACCATATGTTTTAGATAAAAATAGAGGATGGACAATTACTTATGAATTAACAAACAAATTTTATCCAAAACCAAAAATGGTTTGTATGGTTAGAGACCTACGAGCGATTTTCGCATCGATGGAAAAGAATTTTAGAAAAAATCCTCATCGAGAAAATTTTGTTCAGAATCCTGCTGAACTAAAAGGGACTACCTTAAAGAAAAGAATTGATATATGGGCAGATGGAATTCCTGTTGGGATAGCGATTGACCGATTGAGGGATATTATCGACCAAGATATTCACAAAAAAATCTTATTCATAAGGTATGAAGATTTGATGTCGTTACCTGAAAATGAGATTAGAAGATTTTATGAATATGTTGGATTGCCAATGTATGAGGGACATAATTTTGAAGATATCGAACAAATAACACATGAAAATGATGTGGTTCACGGAATATATGGCGACCATAAATTGCGTAAAAAGTTTGAGAAAAAACCTGACGACTATTTTGAGGTCTTGGGATATGAATTGTCTATGGACATAAAAAACCATTATAAATGGTTCTATGATTTTTTTGGTTATAATTAAAAGATATGAATATAATATTTTCGATTGATGGTGGTATTGGTAAATCTGTGATGGCCACTGCAGTTCTCAAAGCGATGAGAAAAAAACACACTAAAGATTACATTATTGTTGTTACCTCTTACCCCGATGTGTTTATCAATAATCCGAACGCCAATAAAGTTTTGAATTTTAACCAATTAAATGGAATCTACTCCAATTATATTATGGATAAGGATTGCAAGGTGTTCATGGCCGACCCTTATACTTCCTCGGATTTTATTACTGAAAAACAACATGTAATCAAAACTTGGTGTGATTTATATGATATCCCATATAACGGAGAAAATCCCGAGATATTCATTTCCCAATCCGAGAAAGATTATTTCCAACAATTTTATCGTTTGGATAAACCAATTATGGTAATTCAACCTCATGGAGGTGCTCAAAATCAAGCTTTGAAATATAGTTGGACCCGAGATATTCCTCAACCAATTATGGAAGAAGTTATTGAATATTTCAAGAATGATTATGCGATTTTGCATGTTAAACGAGAAGACCAAATTATTTATCCGAACACATTACAAGCCTTGGATTCGTTTAGAAGTATTGCAATTTTACTTACCATGTCAAGTAAACGATTGTTGATAGATTCAAGTATGATGCACGTCGCTGCGGCTTTTAATTTACCATCGACAATTTGTTGGGTGGGAACCAACCCTGAAGTGTTCGGATATTCATTACATAATAACATTGTTGCTAATGAGCCAACCAAACCAATAAATTTGGAACATAGTTTTTATACAAAACATTTGTTATTCGAAGACATTAGTTCGATACCTTATGATAACTTAAAAGAAGTTTTTGATGTTCAAAAGATTATTGAATCTTTAAAATCTCATTAAACACTTGAATTGGTGTTATTGATTTTTGACAGATATGTTGTCTTTCAGTATTTTGATATACTGGACACCAATCCCAATCTCCCGAATTGAAGACCAACACTGGGTCATTCCAACATTTTATGCAAACATCGTTTGACACTCTTTTCACATTCGTTGTGAATTCATGGTCATCTTGAGTGAAACCTGCAATCATAATAGTTTGTTTGTTTAATGACCAATTTACCCAAGATAATCCGGAACTTAACCCGATAAAGAATTCTGAATGATAGAGACAATTGAATATATCATTCCAATCTCTACTGGTTACATTAATTGTGTCTTTAATGTTGTAATCATTTAACGATAAAATCACTACTTCATAATCCAAATTTCGAACCATTTTGGTTAAAGATTCCCAATTTTCTATCGGCCATTCTTTGCATCCTGCGGTTGATTGTGGTCCGAAAACAACATATTTTGAATCGATAGGTCTTTTACCCGGTTTGAAGTTTAATCCATGATTTACCTCCTTAAATTCCAATCCCAAAATATCTGTTGCAGTTTTTTGTAATGGAATTAAGTTCGGTTGTATTGGATGAAAATCAAAGTTTTTCCAACCTTGATTGTTATCTCTAAACCAACCTATTCGATAAATCACATCACATTTAACGGACTGACCCGGATTTATAAATTTTATTTTCTCATATGATTTGGAACCTTTGAACCAATCATTGTGGAAGGTGCTTAACACAACATTACAATTTTTTTGATTCATCAATTCAATCGCATATGGTGCCCATGCAATCGTATCACCAATCGATTTGGATTCAAATGAGATTAAAACCGTTTTGTTCTCAATGTCGAACTTTTCAATAACTTTACCATTAATTCTTATCGTCCACGGGATGTAATATTTAACTCCACACGATGTCCACATATTGTTTGTGATGGTGTCCGAGTATCTAACTTCATTTTTATCGTCAACAAACTCAACAAAATATTTGCGATTTGTCTTACCCTTAATTTCAACTCTTGGTCCGTCAAGATATGAAATATGAATCTCATTGGTGTCTTCAGGTTCTTTATGATTCTTCAAGAATTCATTTATCGTTTCCATTCCAATTTCTGCGACTCTATCCCAATTAAATTCTCTTCTAATTTCTTCAGATTCTTCTAATGCGATTTGTTTGTATTTCGAATGATTGGTAACAACCTCCCACATTTTTTTACCCAAATCTTTGAAGTCGGGTTCATAATAATTTCCAACCGAATCATTGAAATGACTATATGTACTAGCATCAACTGGTTTTTCACCAATAATGTTAACAGGAATACCTTTCCCTTCGGCAAATTCTAATTGTCCCGAACAATTGGAATATATGGACGGGATACCACAAGCCATAGCTTCAATCAATGGTAAGTTCCATCCTTCAGACCTTGCACAAGATACAAAGGAATCACATGATTTAAGAATATCAATATACTCCGTTCTTGAAGGGAAATGTAAAATTTTAATTCTTTCATCGTCAAGACCATAATGTTTTAATCTCTCCTCAGTTGTTTTCATACCATCACCCGAGAAAGGATTATCAACGGATATGATTAAATCGACCGGTTCATCTTTATCAAATGTTTTTAGAAATGTTTCAATAATTTCTTTGATTGATTTTCTGTAATCCCATCTTCCCGCCAAGAAAAACTTGAATCTACCATCGGAGGTTAATTTGTGTTTCACTTGAGGGTTAGGATAAAATGTGTGAACATTGACACCTTCAGGAACCACTTTAATTTTATTTGGGTCATAACCTTGAGCAATCGTGCAATCTCTTTGCCATTTTGATGGGACCCATAGCTCATCAAACTCTTTTAATTTGTTAAAATATTCTTCAGGTTGTAATGTTGATTCCCATACATTATACGCGATTTTCGGTCCGTAATATTCATCGTAGAATATGTGATGGTTGGTTTCACATAATACAATGTTCACATCAGGAGAAAATTCTTTCGAAGGGTTTTGATATATTTTGTAATCACTTCTTGTATCGTCGTCATTCCATAAAATTTGTTGATACAATAATTTTCGGTCAATATCGTTAAAATAATATTCATCATTATGGGGTTCATCGTTCATCCCTTCCCAACTACTTCCGACAGTGAAGTTTCTCACTTTAATTTCCGAATGTTTTGACAGATGTCGGAAAAATTCTCTCGTATGATTATTGTAGCCGGTATTCCCAATGTAAGACCCGTGAGCAAATATTTTTGGTGTATTCATTATTTAAAAATAAAAAATATTTCATATTATTCAATATATGAATGTAGATAATTTTAACTGGGGAAAAACAAACCAATGGTATAGAGATTTTATTGGGAATGAAATTTTTAATGAAAGAATTTATGAAAAGTTTTTTTCCGTTGAAGAAGGAGATGTAGTTTTTGATACTGGTGCCAGTATTGGGATATTTGGATATTCAATTTTGAATAAGAAACCTAGTGTTATCTATTGTTTGGAACCATCATCAGACGGAATGGATACATGTAAGATAAACATACCTGACGAAGTCGGAGTATTTTTAAATTATGGTATTTCAAACATTGATGGAAATATAAACTTACCTGATGTTTATGAAGATGGTAAGACAATTAGTGGAGACATATTCAAGGTTTCTAAATTCAGCACAATAGTGAAAGAAAATGGTATCGAAAAAATTGATTTCTTAAAAACTGATTGTGAGGGTGGAGAATATGATATTTTTAATATTGAGAATCTAATTTGGTTGAAACAAAATATGAGTAAGGCAGTTGGTGAATGGCATCTCCAAACACCTGAAGAAAAACAAAAATTTAGAGAATTTAGAGATGTGTTTTTGAGAGTTTTCCCAAACCACGAGATTTTCTCGGTGGATGGTGTTAATATCAAGTGGGACTTATGGAATGAACATTTTATCGAATATTATAGCCAAGTTATCATTCATATAGACAATAGAAATTAATAGATTATGGAAAAAATAATATACAAATACGAACAATTACGAAACACACCTTCGGACATTAATGAACATTTACCGACATTAAAAAAATATACGGAAGAATGTGATACCATTGTTGAGATGGGGGTTAGAAGTATTATAAGTACATGGGCGTTTTTAGCAGGTAACCCTAAAAAAATAACGAGTTTAGATTTATATAACCCAACTAAGTTTGGTGGTAATCTACAAGAAGTATATGACGCGGTTACTTTAACAAACATTGATTTCTCGTTTATTGAATGTGATTCATTAATTTATGAGATGGAACCTTGTGATTTGTTATTTATTGATACTTGGCATTGTTACTTACAATTAAAGAAAGAATTAACAAGACATCATTCTAAAGTTAACAAGTATATTATTTTACATGATACTGTAAGTTATGCAAATGTAGATGAAAAAAGTGCCGATGAAATGGGGGTGTTAAATAATATTGAAACAAATCTACCGAAAGGTTTATGGTCGGCGGTTGAAGAATTTTTATATGAGAATAAAAATTGGGTTGTTTGGGAGAAAAAGCCAAACAATAATGGTCTTACAATTTTAAAAAGAACTGATTATCAAGAAAAGACGCCCATTCAAAGTAAAGTTGTTTTATTTAGCACTTTTTGTGATACAAAAGAAAAGATTGAAATTTTAGAAGAAAACATTAAAACCATTAAAAATCTTGGGATTGATGTTATAGGTATTAGTCCAATTACCTTACCTGAATCGACAATAAAATTATTTGATTATTTTATCTTTACAAAAGACAACCCAGTGTTGGATTGGCCAATCAGAGCCATGAGGTCATGGAGGGATATTGGAGATAGTGATAAAATGTATAGAATCTCAAGAACATATCCTGACTATGGATTCGCAGGTCTTACACAGATAAAACAATTGAGCGAATTCGCAATGAATTTTAATTACGACCAATTCCATCATATGATTTATGACATAAAGATTGATGACAATGTAATTGAAGGTTTAAAATCTGAAAAGAATTGTAGTGTTTACCCTTCAAAACGAAATGATATAGTTTGGGCAGTCGGGTTACATTATATGATATTTGATAGAGAAAATCTTAAGAAATTTATTTCAAAAATTACTCTTGATAATTACTTAAATGTTAAAGATGTCGATGCCTTCCAATGGTTACACCAATTAAGAAATTCGGTTCCGTATACCATAGAATCAACTCCGGTTGAGGACATGATTTATTTCTACGAAAATATGGATTTTTTCAATTACTCACCAACAGAAAAGATTAAATTTTTTATCGAGAAAAATGACGAAACTCAAGATTCAATTAAACTTTTGTTTTATGATATTGAAAATGAAATACCAATTAAGATAAGATTGGGAGATACCATAATAGAAGAAACTCTCCAAAATTATAGAATTATTGACTTAGGTTTTAATTCCACAAATTATCAAAATGTGGTTATAGAGATTGACCATGTTGAATACGATATTACCCAAAAAATTAAAGAGGTTAAACATAATGCCTTTTTATAGTTATGATTGAAAATATACATCTTTGGAATGCCGACAGGGGGACTTATTTCGACCGAAATGTGAATATCATTTCGTGGAGTGATGAATACAAAATTCATGTCGGAAAATATTGTTCAATTGGTAGAGATTGTAATTTTTTCCTACATGCGAATCATAGACCCGATTGGATAACAACATCATCCCAATTATGGGGTCCAGTAACTCCTGAGATAGCGAGTCTTCATATGGAAATGGGACATCCAGCATGTAAAGGTGATATTATCATCGGAAATGATGTTTGGATTGGAGCCAAATCAACAATAATGTCGGGTGTTAAGATAGGTGATGGTGCAATCATTGCGGCCGGAGCACTGGTGACCAAAGATGTTGAACCTTATTCTATGGTTGGGGGAAACCCAGCCAAACACCTAAAATATCGATTTGATGATGAAGACATTCAAGGGTTATTGAGAATCAAATGGTGGGATTGGAATGAAGATAAAATTAAGGAAGAAGCGATGTTATTGTGGAGTCAAGACATTAAATATTTTATAAATAAACATAAGAATGATACAGGTAACATATAACAAAGACGGAATACGAGTTGAAGTTGAGGTAATATCAAAATACAATGAAAATACACCATTTACATTAAATATTAAAAAACATGTTAGCGGTGAAATACAATGGTCAACAATTTTAAGTGATAATTGGTATGCAACCTACCCAAATACGGAAATGTTCGATGTTGAATTACGAGATTCAAAAAACAACATCGTCTATACCAAAAAATGGGATGTAATGGAACACGGAAATCATTTTTATAAGTCATTATGGATATACAATAAATCATTGATTTCCAATGGGAAATTTCCAAAAGGGTTGGTTATTGGAACACATGATGGAGAGTTTGGAGAGTGGGTTCCAATCGTATTAAAAAACGAATGTCAGGTAGTTTTGGTTGAAGCGTCAGACAAACAATTTGGTGTATTAAATAAGAATTATGGGAATCGTAGTTTGGTTACTTTGGTTAATGATTTGGTTACACCAAATGGAGGGGAAGTTGAATTTTTTGAAGGAGGGGAGGGTTATACCAATACCATCGTTGAAGATGTGATAAGACATTGGGAGAAAGAAGAAATTAAATCAACCAAACGAGACTCAATTAGTATTACGGATTTAATTTTGGAAAAATGTGGAGGTCAAATCGATTGGTTACATCTCGATGTTGAAGGACTTGATTCGCAATTAATAATGGGTATTGACACTGAAAAAGTTTCTTTACCTAAGTTTATTATTTTTGAAGATTATAATTTATCTCAAGATAAAAAAAATGAAATTTATAGTTGGTTATTTAACCAAGGATATGACATTTATTCTGAAGGAGGGATTTGTGAGGCCGTTAAAAGTTAAGACTTGTCGTTTTTACTGATATCTTCTTTAGACTTATAAAGTTTCATTAATTTTAGAGAATCTTGATAATGTTTTTCCAATTTATCTAATTCTTCGACAGGAACACATCTCTCACATGCCGAATTATATTGTTCCTCTGCTTCCTGTATTATCTTTTGAATTGTTTTTAGAAGTTTCATATATTATAAATATACTCGAAAGGTGTCTTTATTTATTTTTAACTATTTCTATTTTTTATTTGTATAAAAACCAACTAGTGTGTTATTTATATAGTATAATTAAAAAAATTAATGGCGTGTAGAAAAATTTCGGTTACTTGTGATATTTCAAACCCAATGGGTTGTGGGATTGACTATAACGATTGTTTTGGTAATCCGCAACTAGTGCCCATTATTCCTATGGGTGACACTATTCTTCTTGATGGAACAATTTTTCCCTGTGCTGAGGATGGTACTGTTGTATCCAATAACGGAACGTTAATTACCTTATCAATTATAGATGATTGTAACCCTATAAGTCCGACACCCACCGAAACCCCAACCGAAACTCCAACACCAACTCCAACTGAAACACCTACACCAACTGAAACACCTACACCAACAGAAACTCCAACAAATACCCCAACACCTACTGTAACACCTACACCAACAGAAACTCCAACAAATACCCCAACACCTACTGTAACACCCACTGTAACTGGTGCGGATTATTCATACATTTTTATTGATTGTTGTAGTGTTTTAACACCACCATTAAATCAAGTTCAATTTAATATTTTAGGTAGTACACTATTATCTAATGGTACAACCTATGTTATAAATGGACAATGTTATACTTGTGATAGTATTCCTTTACCGTATAATGTATCTTATCCAACTTTTTCGGGTGGATTCGGATACATCAACTGTGCCGCATGCCAAAATGATTATCCATGTCCAACACCAACTCCAACACCAACTGAGACACCAACTCCAACACCAACAGAGACTCCAACTGAGACTCCTACAAATACGCCGACCCCAACCGAAACTCCAACTGAAACCCCAACCCCGACCCCAACCGAGCCATATGATATCTATTTATTTGAAGATTGTTGTGATTCATCAAATAAATTCCGAATTGAGAATATTCCGGGAACTTTAAATGAAGGTGAAGTTTTTGATATTAATGTTATTGGATTTACAGGATGTGCGGCAGTAATTAGTTATTCAGTAATTGGTCCAATTTATGATGGTTCAGTAGGAACATTTACCGCACAGTTTGATTGCTCAAGTTGTATTACTTGTCCTTCTCCAACACCAACCGAGACACCAACTCAAACCCCTACCCAAACTCCAACTGTAACTCCAACAAATACCCAAACTCCAACTGTAACTCCAACAAATACCCAAACTCCAACTGTAACTCCAACACCAACGATAACTCCAAGTCCAACACCTACAACTATATTTTGTAATTGTGTGGAAATTAATTTATCAAATTTAGACCTAAGCCAAGGAGGGTTAGACCTATGGTTAGCTGGTAACGAATGTGGTACCCAAGTTGAAAACTCCCAAATTTGGAGTGATTACCCATATGTTATGACTCCTTCAGGACCAACGGTTTATATGTGTCTTACAAGTCCCGCTCGAACAAAGTATAAATACGGTTCTACAGGGACTGTAATTAATAACTTACCACCTAATTCAAGTATGAGTATTGGTAATTTATGTACTGCTGGTCAACCTCAACCTTGTTATGAGACACCAACTCCAACGCCAACAACAACTCAAACCCCTACTCCAACGCCAACAACAACTCAAACCCCTACTCCAACGCCAACAACAACTCAAACCCCTACTCCAACAATAACACCAACAATAACTCCAACTAATACTATTACTCCAACAATAACACCAACAATAACTCCAACTAATACTATTACT
>Ga0208362_1000758_pt1 | contig 10507 bp, 14 predicted proteins | sample LakMenEpi13Oct10_FD_150693 | JGI IMG/M metagenome (GOLD analysis project Ga0208362, IMG submission 150693) | Freshwater microbial communities from Lake Mendota, WI - 13OCT2010 deep hole epilimnion (SPAdes) | ecosystem: Environmental > Aquatic > Freshwater > Lake > Epilimnion/Euphotic zone ... | reverse complement strand
GCTGCAGATCAACTTTCGGGTTACGAAAGATCACTCTTTAAACATTGGATTGATGCTGACAAAGATCGATGTGATACTCGCAAAGAAGTTTTGATTCAAGAAGCAGTTGCATTACCGAAGTTAAGTAGTGGTTGTGTTTTAATTGGTGGCAAATGGATTAGCTCTTATGACGCATTAGCCACAACTGATTACTCAACTTTAGATATTGACCACATGGTTCCACTTTCAGAAGCATGGAGATCAGGTGCGTGGAAATGGTCACCTGCACAACGCGAAGCTTTTGCAAATGATTTAACAGATCCACGTGCACTCATAGCAGTCACTGCATCTCTTAATCGTCAAAAAAGTGATCAAGATCCAAGCACATGGATGCCACCAGAAAACAAATGTCTATACGTTTCTAATTGGATTGCAATCAAGGTGCGATATTCACTCACTGTGGATTCAGCGGAAGCTAACGCACTTACTTCACTAGTTACACAATGCAACATCACTTCCATCACTGCTTTTTCACTTCCTGCTTATGCAGTTACTGCTGGGATTAATCCCATAACTCTTGTCTCGCCAACACCAGCGCCAACACAATCAGTTGTTGAACCAACACCTGAACCAACACCTCAACCCACCCCACAACCAACTCCTGAACCAACACCTGCACCTACACCTGCACCAACCCCAGCGCCTACACCTGCTCCTACACCAGCGCCTACACCTGCTCCTACACCAGCGCCTACAGCAGCAACAGGTAAGACTTGTACAGCAGGAAATATTTCTATGGGAATCTGTACTGGAAATGGTTGCGATAATAGCGGATGTGCAACTGGAGCAACATGTAGTAATCCACAAAATTACGCAGGATCAGGATGCTAATCAAATGAAGGAGACAAAATGTTAACAGATTCAGATATACTTTATGTCAGACAAAACGACGGTATTGATGGGATTCCTCTAGTATGGGTAATTGATGGAGAATGTTTATACGATATACCAACAACAGAAACATACAGACAAATGTTTGTCGATAGCGATGCAGTCCTAGATATTTCTAACCTATACCCAGATCACGATGGAATTACTGTTAGATTTATAAAAAATGGGTCTTTAGTAAATGAATTGCAGACTACTGAGTATTTTGGTAGCATATTACTAAGTAGTCCGCAAGTGTTAAACCTTTTAGATTATCCATACGGAATGTATGTTATATCTCCAAATGCCCTTTTTGATGGAGAAAAATTTATTATTAAAGACCAAGAAATTTCATCACTAATGCCTTGGCATCCAAAACAAAATAAAGACTAAAAAGTCATATAGTGTATAATAGATTTAGATACGCTCAAGGAGTCTTATAATGTCAAAATCAAAATGGCAAGAGTATAAAGAAAAAAATGGAGTTACTCCATTAGATTTACTAAACCCAATGACAAAACATGCTGCTGAAGATCTGTCAACATCAAGAATGTCAATATGTAGGGCATGTCCAGAACTAATTAAACTTACAACACAATGTAAAAAATGTGGATGCTTTATGGCAGCAAAAACAAAGTTAGAGGCAGCAAAATGTCCAATAGGGAAGTGGTAAAATGATAAAAGAAGAAATAGCACCAGGAATTGTAGTTTATAGCAATGTAATACCAAACAGTGAAGAACTCTATAAAGATATTGAAGAAGGAATGATTTCTGCAAATCTAGAATGGACTGGCGCTACGGTTCAGGATGCAGAATATTTTAAGCCAACACTAAACAAAAAAGCCAGAGATACCCAGACTATTGGTATCCCTTATTTAGGCACAGTGGCAAACATAGAACAAAGTAATATGAGAGAAATGTTTTTTATAAATTTAAATAATTTATTTTTTGAACCATTTGATTTAATTGAAAAAGACTATATGTCATCATATGGAATATTTTCTGAATGGCATGACCAGTATGGAATTTTAAAATATGGAGTAGGGCAGCAGTTTACCAATCACATAGACGATCATCCTAGTTATCATAGAAGAGTTTCTACAGTATATTATTTAAATGACAACTATGTTGGAGGAGAAATTAAGTTTCCTCGTTTTAATATTACGTTTAAACCAAAAGCAAATCAGATGATTTTATTTCCATCAACATATGTCTATAACCATTCAGTATCTCCAGTAATTGAGGGTGAAAGATATGCGGTGGTTAGTTGGCTAAAATGAAAACCCCAACGTTAATAAATAATTTATTGAGCAATGAAGACTATATAAGGCTTTTAGATTCTTTGAAAAATCCTAAAAGTTTTGCATTTGATCCTGGGTTTGCAAGATACAACATCGGAGATGGAAGCCTACCAATTCTTGGAGAGTTAGCAGACAAATTAACAAAGACTGCAAGGCAGGTATTTGATAGCCAAACATTGATGCCAACTTATACATTGTTTGCACATTACGAAGGACAAAATCCTGCTCCAAGTCTCTATAAGCATAAAGATGACAATGCCTGTACCTATACTATCGACATGTGTGTTTATCAGAATGAACCATGGGATTTGTGGGTGGAAGAAACAAGTTACACTCTTTATCCTAATCAAGCACTCGCCTACTATGGAAATGATCAGATGCACTGGCGTGAAGAGTTTCCTAATCCAGAGACTAACCATGTTGCTATGATATTTTTTCACTTTGCAGAACCTGATCACTGGTATTTTACTAAAGGTCCAGAATACTTAAATGTAATTCGTGGAATAATTCCAAAGGAAGAACAATAAGTGTCAAGTATTTTTATAAATATTGCAGGGTATCATGATTATGAGATAGTTAAAACTATAGAAGATCTAATAGACAAAAGTTCTAAAGCCAACGAATTAAAGTTTGGAATACATTGCGTATTTGAAGAAGAAGACACCATTAATGTTCCAAAACTAGAAAATATTAAATATATTTCCAGTAAGGCCCCACAAAACTTAGGACCAGCACTCGGAAGATATCTTGCTCACACACTATACGATAATGAAGATTATTACTTGGTGATTGACTCTCATACAAGGGTAGATAAAGGTTGGGATGTTTCACTTATTAGTGATGTAGAGTACTACAAGGACTTAGGGTTTAAAAAACCACTTCTGACTGCATACCCGACAACCTATTGGTACGAAAACGGTATAGAAAAAAGATCTCCAGGTGTAAATAATCCACAGAATATAAGATTTACTTCCTATGATAGTGCCAGTTTAAAATCTATAGTATTAGGAGGAAGCAGACATGCTATACATGCTGATAGTATTCATCAACATTCAATTTCTGGGGGATTTTGTTTTGGCCCTGGACCTTTTATAGATTTTAATAAAGATATTGCGTTTTCAGAAGAGTTTATTGTAGGAGCAATGCTGTATACAAATGGATATGATTTATTGCTTCCAAGATCTTTAATGGTTTATCATTACTACAATGCTCCAGAAAAAGGAAGTTTTGAAGAATTTAATAGGAGAAGTGTTTGGGGTTATGAACCAAACCTAGAAGTTTTATATAAGCAGTTGGGGAATACAAATAGCACAATAATTAAAATTGTATCAGAAAGACTTACTGGAAAAAATCTTTTAGGAAACGAGAGAACACTTGAAGACTATGGAGATTTCCTAGGGCTTAATTTCGATAAAGAGTTTTTAAAATGAAAAATGCAGTAATTTATTCTTTTCATGTTAGAGAGCCTTCAATATTGCAAAATAGATGCTACAAGCAATTGCTATACTCTATACACACTTTAAGAAAATTTAATAAAGATATAAAGGTCTATGTGTATGTTGCTCCACTTTCAATATCAGAAAATATAGATCTTGGGGAAAATGTAGAGATAGTTCCATTTGAAAACATAGATGAAGATGGATGGCCAGATGCTTGGACCCAGTTGGGATACCAACAATTCTTAAAGCATAGGTGGGAAAATGCAGTTTATTCAGTAGAAAACTATGATTTAGATAATGTTTTATATTTGGACACTGATACAGTTTTTTATGACGATGTTGATAAATTGTTTAGTAAGTATGGAAACACCAATCATCTTTGGGCAAAGCCAGACAATAGCGATGACCTAATGAGTAAGGTAGAGGTTTGGCCAGGAATAAATGATGGTCAATTTTTGCTAAATAAAAAAATAGCAAAAAGACAAATACTTGAACACATTAAATTTTATGTTAATCATACATTAAGTTATAACAAAGACAGACTTAATGAACAAGATTTCTTGGCGCTACATTGGGTATCAGTACAATACGCAGTTTTTGATTATTTTCAAAACATAGGCAACCCAGTTAAACACTTTGATAGCAGTGAGGTCATGTTGCATATGGAGCCAAGTTATAATGATACATCAAACTTAATATTACAGCATTACTATAATGGTAATTTTGAAAAAGTAGTTCCAGAGGAGTTTAGGCAATGAAGAGTTTAAAAGAGATATCTTTAGAATTAAAATATCCAAGCGATAAAGATACTGCACATAACTATTTGCCAGTGTACCAAGAAGAGTTTGGTCAAATAGAAAATATAAAAATGTTAGAACTAGGAGTTTGTTATGGTGGATCATTATTTCTTTGGGATAAGTTTTTTATTAATTCAGAGATCCATGGAATAGATAATGCAAAATACACAGATGCTGAAATTCCTGGCATTTTGCATTTTGGAAATTACGAAGAATTACATTGTAATTTTGAAGATAACTACTTTGACTATATAGTGAATGATTCAATGCATTATGCACCAGAACAGATAGATGCTTTTAATATTTACTATTCAAAACTAAAGTCGGGTGGTAAATTCTTTATGGAAGACATTCCAAATATGGATAATGTTGCAGAAATTGTTAAAACACTTGAAGGTCACACGTTTAAGGTTTACAATGTTAATAAAAGTTCTAGGTCTAATGATAGCATTATCTTGGTGGTATACAAACCATGAATGTTTTAATTACTGGAGTTGCTGGCTTTATGGGAAGCCATCTTGCAGATGAATTTTTAAAAAGAGGTTATCGTGTAGTTGGAATTGATAATCTTGTCGGAGGGTATAAAACAAATGTTCCAGAAGGAGTAGAGTTTTATGAGTATGATCTTGCAGATTTTGATTTAGTAAAAGATATATTTAATGGAATTGATATAGTAGTTCATACAGCCTGCACAGCCTATGAGGGGCTTTCTGTTTTTAGTCCATCTCTTATTACTAAAAATACTTCTCACATCTCTACCGTTGCCTTAAGTGCAAGCATACGCTCTGGTGTAAAGAAGTTTGTTCATCTATCCTCTATGGCTAGATATGGAACTCAAGACTCTGTACCTTTTACAGAAAACATGATCCCAAAACCACAAGATCCGTATGGAATTGCAAAATATGCAACAGAACTTTTGATTAAAAATTTATGTGAAACACATGGAATGAAATATGTTATTTTGGTTCCACATAACATTATTGGACCACGACAAAAATTTGATGACCCATTTAGAAATGTAGCATCTATTATGATTAATAGAATGCTTTCTGGAAAGCAACCAATAATATATGGGGACGGATTACAAAAGCGCTGCTTTTCGTTTATGCAAGATGTAGTTGATCCTCTTATGGTTGCATGTGAAACCGATGTGGCAGATGGCTTAGTTGTCAATATTGGTCCCGATGAAGAATTTATAACAATTAACGAACTTGCTGAAAAAATTGCAAAAATTCTTAATTTTAAACTAGATCCAATTTATATGCCTGGGAGACCGCAAGAGGTTTTAAATGCAAACTGTTCTGCAGAACTTGCAAGAACCATATTGGGATATAAAACAAAAAAGTCTTTAGACTCTGGACTTAAGGATCTTTGCGACTGGATCAAGACTCAGGGAGTTAGAGAGTTTTCCTACCACCTGCCCTTGGAGTTCGTAACAGATAAAACTCCAAGGACATGGGTAGAGCATATTATTTAGGAAATTTTTTCATCCACTCTTTAGTCCTTGGGGTAATACCCTTCCATGAGGACCAGTCTTCTCCGCCGTTTGTCATGTAATATGCAATTTCAGCATTTTTGACGGGATTGAATAATTCGGCATTAGACTCAAGATCAAACCTGGTTCTACGATCAGGACCAAGGTTGTCTATCATATTAATCTGGAACATTCCATATGAGGAGTCTCCAGTCTTGTGATTGCCATTAAAAGCCAATGGTCGCCCATTAGACTCCTTTTTTGCAACTGCCCAAGCAACAACAAGGTCTTGACCCTTGAAGCCTACCAGAGAAAGCAATTCTTTTAGTTCTAAATCAGTTAGAGAAACCTTGTTCTCAAAACTCTCTAATTTTTTAGCCTTAGAAACCAAAAAAACCTCTTTCGAGGCGTTGTCTGTCGTCTGAGCCTGTTTCAGGCTAAGATTGTTTTTAGTATCAAGATCTGGGGTAGCATTGGCAGCATTAGAAAAAACACTGACAAGTGCTACGATACTGAGTGTGCTAATGATCTCTTTGTTTCTTTCGATAAATTTAATCATAGTTTCCTCCTTAGAAAACAATAACACCTTGTTAGGTGTTACTACCAAGTATAACACAAAATTTTGCCAAAAGTCAACTTCATAGGGTGGTATAATAAAGATTATGCCTGTATCATCATCTAATTATCCTACTATGAAGTACCCGCTTGCTTCAGATCCCGTTAATGTGCACGGAGACTTTAAAGTATTAGTTGATGCTTTGAATGATATTCTTCCACCTCTGGGGCTTGGAGCAGCGTATATTGATGTTAGAAATACAACAGGCGCAGCAATTTCTCAGGGAACTCCAGTTTTTATTAGTGGCAGTGTCTCTGGAAAATCTTTAATAGAAAAATATAATCCTTCAAGTTTGACACACAACCCAGATGTTCCAATTCTTGGTTTGGTAAAAAATGATATTGCAAATAACTCTAATGGGTTGGTTATTATTTCTGGTGTCATCCAAATGAACACAACTGGCCTTGGTGCTGCTGGAACAAAAATTTATGTAAATGACAGCGGAGATCTTGTTGCAGGTCGCCCGTCTACTGGGCCAGCAAGATATATTGCAGTGGTTGCAATTCAAGCAACGCTTGCACTTGGTGGAATGCTAATTGTTCAAACAAAAGGAAACGGCACATGGGGAGCCCTTAAAGACGGTTTGTCGTGATATAATAACATTATGGCTACCTTCAGAAATCAACCCACAGACTCTTATGCATTAGGTGCAGCACCTCCAGAAATTCGTTGGACTGTTGTTCGTGGAGATTCTGCAGCATTTCGTGTTTATGTAACTAACGATGCAAGAGAGCCACTACTTCTTGATGACTGGGAAGTTGCTATGGATATTTATCGTCCTTCAACTGATGAAGTTATTGTTTCTTTGTCCCCTGAGCCAATTGAGTTTCAAGACACAGAAGGAAGTTTCACGGTAAACCTTACATCTTCTCAATCAGAACTTCTTGAGACGGGAGATATCTTTGACATCCAACTCACAGAACTTTTATCAGAAGGCAGAGTTTGGACGGTAGCCAAAGGGTCAATGGTTATCCTTGAAGACGTAACCCAGTAATGACAACAAACCTAACGCCACTATCGCAAGAATTTTACAGAACAACACACAGGCTTGCTCATGCCCAAATCAAAGACCTTGATGTAAAAAGAATAAGAATAGATCATTTTCAGCCAAAGGCTAGGGTTGAAGAGGTTTTGCCATTTAGAGTTCAGTTTATTAACGTAAGTGTGTTTGGATATTCTAAAACCAATCCACCGCCAATTCCTTTACAGGTTATTGGCTATAGTAACTATATTCTTTAATAGTCTAATTAAATGCATGTTATAATTGCCACATGGCTAAAGTATCAATTCCATCAGTTAAGACTCTATTTCAAACAGGAGATAGACCTACTCAAGAAAATTATGAAGATTTAATCGATACCGCATCAGCCCAGGCAACAGATCTTGGCTCAGCAGGTAATAACGAAAATACAATCACTGGTATTGAGAACTTGACTGTTATTGATAACTTTGACGCTACAGTTTGGCGTATGGTGAAGTATATTGTTTCAATATCAAAGACTTCAGCAGGGGACAACAAGTTCTACGCAACTGAAATGACAATTCTTGTTGACGGTACAAATGTATCAGTCAGCGAGTATGGAACAATCGACAATGATGGGAATATTGGCACCATTAATGTCTCTCGCACTGGAAATACCGTGGCTTTAACAGTCACTCCAGATCCTGCGATCAAGCCAGTCACTGTACGATTTGCTCGTATGGGACTTAAGGCATAACTAAGGAGATATAAAAAATGGCAACAGTAAATAAAAACTTTAAAATTAAGCAAGGACTCGTCGTTGAAGGTACAACAGCAACCGTAAACAACTTTGATATCCTTACTAAGAAGCAGGCAGATCAGGATTACATTGTTAATCTTATTGGCGGAACAGCCACATCTGCTAACGAAGCAAACAAGGTTGTAAAGCGTGATGCTAATGGAGATTTTGCTGCAGGAGTAATAACAGCAGATCTTGTTGGTGATGTAACTGGTACAGTTTCTTCACTTTCAAACCATGACACTGCAGATCTTGCAGAAAATGCAGCAAACAAGTATTTTACAAACCAGAGAGCAATTGATGCTAACACTGGTCTTTGGGATACAATTGGCGCAGCAGCAACAGCACAATCAAACGCTGAAGATTACACAGACACTCGTGAAGGACTTATCACAACTGCTTACGAAGCATATGCTGACCAAGCAGAATTAGACGCTAAGGCTTATACAGATACTCGTGAGACTGCAATTACAACTGCATACCAGAACTATGCTGACGCAGCAGAAACAGATGCTAAGGCATACACAGATACTCGTGAGACTGCAATTACAAATGCTTACGAATCATATGCAGATGATGCAGCAGATAGTGCACTTGCTGGAGCAAACACCTATACAGACAATCGTGAGACTGCAATTACAACTGCTTACGAAGCATATGCAGACCAAGCAGAACTAGACGCAGTAGCAACTGCAAATGCTTATACAGATGCAGAAGTTTCAGCGCTTGTAGACTCAGCACCAGAACTTCTCGATACTCTTAATGAGTTGGCTGCAGCAATTGCAGACAATCCAAACTACGCAACAGATGCTGCTAATGCAGTTGCTGGTAGAGTAGCAAAGTCTGGCGACACAATGACTGGAGATTTAACACTTCCAGGTGCACCAACACTTACATTACACGCAGCAACTAAGGGTTATGTTGATCAAGCAGAAACAGATGCAGTTGCATCAGCAAACTCTTACACAGACGGCAGAGAAACAGCGATTACTACTGCTTACCAGAATTATGCTGACGCAGCAGAATCTGATGCAGTAACAACTGCCAACTCTTACACAGATGGCGAAATTACAACAGCACTTTCAACTGCTCAAGGTTACGCAAATACAGCAGAGCAGAATGCAAAGGACTATGCAGATGATCTAACAACATCTGATATTGCAGAAGGCACAAACCTCTACTTCACAAACCAACGAGCAATTGATGCAGTTGGTGGAACAATCGGTGATCAGATTAACCTTCTTGACACAGATGACATTGAAGAGGGCTCAGCAAACCTTTACCACACAGATGCTCGTGCAAAGGCCTCAGCAGCAGCACTTCTAACAAGTGCCTCACTAACAAATATCGCAATTACAGGTAACAGCACTACAGGTCTTATCATCACCGCAGAAAACGGTGTGGCAGATTCTGATACTGACGATCTTGTAGAAGGTTCAACAAACCTATACTTCACAGATGTTCGTGCAGTAGATGCTCTTGAAGCAGTTGTTCCAAACTTCACAGCAGTTGAGTTAAACTCAGTTGCTAAGCAGGTTGCAGCAACTCTATCAGCACCAACAGCAGGAGTTCAAGTAGCCCACGCTTTTGCTAAGGCTGACTACCGTTCTGCAGAGTACCTTGTAAAGGTTGCTTACGGAACACATACTGAAATCTCAAAGGTTCTTTTGACACTTGATTCTTCAGATAACATTGCAATTACTGAGTATGGAATTGTTGGAACAAATGGCTCAGCGTCATCAGTTTCAGCAGGTATCTCAGGATCAAACGTACAACTTCAGGTAACAACTGCCAACAATGACTCAACAGTTACTGTTGTCGGAACATTGCTTGCGTAATAAAAAATAAAAATAGTTGGAAGAAGGAGTAGTAAATGGCAACAGTCGATAAAGACTTCAAGGTCAAGAATGGATTGGTCGTAACTAACGGCGGTACATTTGGAGGCGCAGTGACAGTAGGATCACCAACTCTCAACAGTCATGCAGCAACCAAGGAGTATGTAGATTCCCTAACAGGATCCATGTCTGTTGGCTCAACTGCTCCTTCTTCACCAACTAACGGAACACAGTGGTTAGATACTCTAACGAATAGAGTTAACTTCTATTACAATGGTACATGGTATACCCAGGCAACTATTGATGATACAAACAATCTTCCACAGCACATTCACGATACCGCAATTGATGGAACTGGTTTCATAGTATCCCAGTTCTA
>Ga0208362_1000757_pt1 | contig 10509 bp, 17 predicted proteins | sample LakMenEpi13Oct10_FD_150693 | JGI IMG/M metagenome (GOLD analysis project Ga0208362, IMG submission 150693) | Freshwater microbial communities from Lake Mendota, WI - 13OCT2010 deep hole epilimnion (SPAdes) | ecosystem: Environmental > Aquatic > Freshwater > Lake > Epilimnion/Euphotic zone ... | reverse complement strand
ATGATTCTCCTCGTGCTCAAAAGCACAATGGAAATCTTCTTAAGCATTATACTGATAAATGGAAACAAGTACTTACTGATTTTGTAGCTTTTGTTTACAAAATTCTACGTATTATTACTTTTCCAATTTGGGCAACTCGCGCAGTTATCCTTAAATTGAACAATATTAAAACCAAAAATGTTCGTCATTAAAATTGTACATCAAAAAAACTAGAATTATTATTTAGGAGGCTATATGAATAATTTAAATTATCGTCCACAACTGCGTCTTACAGCAGTCCACAATGGTCCCCTCCGTGGTGATCAACTCAATCAGTACGGCTTTTACGATGCAGGTATTATGCGTCAAATGCTTAATCTTACCGGAACTGGAGAAGCTCGTATCTGGGCTCTTCCAATTCCAAAGAATAATGAAGATTTTACTTTTGTTCAAAATCTTATCTATGATCCAAAGACTCAGTATGCTCTAGTAGATAAAAATAAAATTGTTATCTGTGTTATATCTGATTCTCCAGGTTGGATGAGTGCAATGAACAAATTGGGCTATGAAGTTAATTCTGGCCCAAAGACTAACAAACGTCTTAAGTCTGCACACAGACCAACTTTACTCAACTATACTTTTGACAATCTTAATGTTAAAATTGTTGAGCCTTATGAATATTCTAGATATGATTTCTTTCAAGAAAATCTTGATTTTGATAACGCAGTAGTTTCAAAATATCGAGATCCTGCTGTAGTTGAAAGACTTTTAGATGGCGGTTTTGTTATTAGCTCTCGCTTGATTCAAGCTGCTGTGCAAAACATGCCTAACTTTGATCCTGTTACTTCTGAAGATACTCGTGATTATTATTACGATCCTATTATTCGCAAGTCAATGGTTAAAGAACTTCTTTCAGCTCGCGTCTTCAATGCTAGAATTATATGCCCTCTTGGCTTTATTAAAGGCAATGCTATTGTAGCTGATCTACCAGAAGGTATAGACGTTATTACTTCTTCTACAAATATTAAGAAAGAAATTCGTCTTACTACTGGATATCAATTTCAAGCTGAACCTCAAGGTTCCAAGAAAAAGGTATTGACTGACGATCAAACTATTATTAACTTTCCTAAGTTATTTCCTCTTCAAGACATGGAACTGTGGTTGTCCAATGAATATGAAATGATGTTTAATCGGGCAATTAACAATGATCTTCTTACTAATTGGCGTCAAATTTATCAGCGCCAATGGAGAGATGATCAAGACTTAGAAGAAAACGAAGCAAGAGCTCGTTCTATGTATTCTGCATATCGCTGGACTGCTGGCGATATGAAGCTTACAGAATCTCCTTGGTTGTTTGAATCTGTTTCTATATCTCACGCTGCTCCCCTTAAGAGCCGTGTTCCAATCCCCTGTGCTTTATATGAGCAGATTATTCCAGAATCATTAGCTCGCATGGCTGGCTATGACGTTACTGTTGAGGAATATCAAATTATTCGACTCAATGACGTTGAAGTACATGTAGTTAACGATCTCGATTGGCTCGAAATGTATGAATCACATGGTGGCCATGATCAAGACGATTTCTTCAAAATCTTTTATAGAGAATTTGAAGGCGGTGTTTATGATGGAGAAAAGTCCGTTATTGCCGTTCGCAGTCCAAATGGTTATGGTGAGTATACTGTCTTTAACTATGTTGAAGGAAACTATGCCCCATCATGGGAAATGGCAGATGGAACTATTGTTCAATTTCCCAAAATTGATGGCCAAGATTGGCCTAAGCGTTTGAGCGAAATAATTGATTATGGCGCAGTATCTTATACTGGATTGCCATCTGAATCACTTCCTAAGCAAATTCGCTCTGGTCCATATACTCAAGAAGATGTTCTTCGTGATATTCGTATTGCTATGAGCGGTGGTAATGTTGGTGGTTTTGTTAATGCCAGCATGTGCCACAGCATGGTTGTTTCTTCTCATCGACCTATTCAGCTTTGTTCTTTAGAGGATGCAATTGATAAATGCATCAATCCAGACAGTGCTGAAGATGTCGCTGCAATTGATCAAGAATCTTTCTTGATGATGCGAGAAGTAATTCAAAGTGGCAAACCTATTGATCAAAGTTTCTGGACAACACGAGGTTGTTACAGATTTGCAAATGAAACTGAATTGGAGAATATTAATCTTCAACCAGGACATCTTACTCTTATGTTCCGCATGTGTTCTAAATACTATGCGGCTTACATTACCAAAGTAAGATCTTGGTCTCAGTCTAATTGTAAACATCGTGATATTATCCATCAACTTGGTTCACGTCTTTATGCTATTGCTCAACCAGTTCTTAATGATTTTCGTATGAAAATTCATAATGTGAATAGTCTAGATGCTTCTGCATCTACTGGTCACATTGAACGCAATAATTGGGAAACTATGTATCTCACTATTGCTCAGAAAATTCAATCTTTTGAGCGCGTTGAGGATCAGCATGACTTTGTTCTTGCTTTGGCTTCTGTTAGTATTAATAAGCCTACTAGTGCCGGAAAGATTTCTGATCAAATTGTCATGAATAGAATTGTTTATCCATACTTTGAAGCTGCTCTTCAATATTATGGTATTGCTAAAGTTCCATTCTTTAGTATTAAAAACAACTCTATTCGTATTGAGCGTTATCAAAATGTCGAATTTTATTGGACAGATAAAGATGGCGAAGTACAAATGTTTACTAATCCACTTGAATATCAAAAGGCTCACAAATTAGATTCGTCTATCTCATTTAAGATGCCTTCTCCTACAGGTGAAATTAATAATCAACTTACTGCTCTCAATAATATGGTAATTAAAACTAGTTAATCTTTTCAACTTTGCTGGGGGGCGCAAGCCCCCCAGCTTTTTATTCTATAAGGATGTGTCTATGAATATTGAAGATTATGTTCCTGATAATTTTCATCCAGATAAATTTCACCCATTAAAATGTTTATGGTTACATGGTCGCAAAGCAGAACTTTTAGTTTATTATTTAGAACAAGTTCCTCCTGGCGATGTAGAAACTTTTCGTAAAATTAGTCCAGTTACTTCTTCTACTGAGCAACTTCAACGTGAAACTGGTATGACTATTGAAGATATTTATGAATATACCAATATAGGTGGTTATATTCATGAATTTCTTGAAATGCTTAGTATGACTCCTGAACAACTTCAACAACATATTGATCGTTACGAGTCTGACCCTGAACCGTTAGATCCTCAACATCAAGCTGAAGTTGAAGATTTATGCAACACTATTGTTGAGCAAATAAACAATAAGCACCAAATGCGTAATCAATTTAATCAAATAATAAACGATAATTTTGATGATATTTAATTATGATTATCGCTTATATTAAAAAAAATGGTCAAACAGCTACTGTTAGAACTAGAAAAATTATCAATGAACGTGGTCCTGAATTTGAAATCGTAAAACATGGTATTGAAAATTCTATTCGTTCTGATCATCTTTTATTAAGATCATTAAAAACTAACTGGACTGGATGGATTCCATCTAGTGAAATAGTTATAGTTTATTCTAAAATAAAAGATGAATAATATACAGTAATAAATGAATAATATACATATAAAAATAAAATTATAGACAAGGAACTTTTATGCAACTTACTCTTACTTCACCATATTACAATACTCTTATGGAGCTTTTTTCAATTGATCAACATCTTGTTATTCCTATTGATCAGCGCCCCCGTCGCAAGTTTGCATTTAAAGTGGGTCGTTTGGCGGGCAAGGTCAAAGCGTTTTTCAAAAGAACAGAAACAAAAATAGTTTCTTTAATTTCTTATTGGGCTTTTGAAACCGTATTGTTTGCTATTATTATGCTTAGCGTTACCACTCTTTCTGCTCTTGCAGCTGCTGCATTTTTGTACATTTATGGTACATATGTTATTTATTCCGCAATTAATGCACTTACAAAGTGATAATATGACTAATACAATTGATAATCTTAAACATATCTGTTCTGAAATAGAGACTGAAGTTTCTATTCTTAAAGGAACATTAGAATCTAATTATAATAATCAATGCGATTATAGTCCTATGATGACATTTTTTGATTCTTTTAATAAACGTCAAATTGCTATTGTAATTCCTTCTGCAGACAATATTGAAAATACTATCATAAGATTAACTGAAGCTTTACATTTATTTGTTGCTTTATCCTCTAACAGTGTGATCATTAGTATGAAAACTAAAATTATTCATAATGATCAATATTATGATGCTCTTAATGTTTTTCTATTGTCACAAACACACGCTTGGCAGTTAACTTTTCCTTTTACTGTTGATGATTCTAATGTCATTACTTGGCACGAAGATCTTAATGAGATTGTCGGTGTAGACGACATTGATTATGATGCAAACATTAAGGAAATGGTTACTGCCTTTTATTATGTTACTCATTTACCCGACCCTGCATTTTCTGTATCTGAGATCATATCTTATTTGAGCTCACAAAATGCCACAATCAAACTGCTCGAAGGTCAAAAAATTTCTTATCTTGACTTTGCGAACAACTATACATGATATACTGAGATGAACTCCACACCCCAAACCAAAAACTACAAACCTATAATTCTAACAACAATCAATATTCACGGTGAGAAAAAGAACATTATTAAAGCTGTTCTTATTGAGTCTGATCATTTTTATGATGATATTCAAAAACTTATGACTCAAGATTCTTACTATGGTGAATTAAACTACTACTGATACTATGACCCTTACACTTAGACCTTATCAAGAAGAAGCATTATCTAGTATTAATACTTTTTACGATAAAGGTATTAGGCGTCAACTGGTAGTACTTCCTACAGGCGCTGGTAAGACTGTTATTTTTAGCCATCTACCTTTGGTTAAATCTGACAGTCTACCAATGCTTGTTCTCGCACATCGTGCAGAACTATTGCACCAAGCTAAAGATAAAATATCTTGGTCTAATCCTAATATTACAATTGAAATAGAGCAAGGTGAAAATCACGCTGGCTATACTGACGTAGTTGTTGCTAGCGTTCCTACTTTAGGTAGGGCTGAATCTGAACGTATTTTAAAATATCCTAAAGATTATTTTAAATCTATAGTTATTGATGAAGCTCACCATAGCGCTGCTCCTACTTACAGACGTATTCTTGATTATTTTACTCCAGATTTTATTCTTGGTGTAACTGCTACTCCACAAAGATCAGATAATACTAGACTTACAGATGTCTTTCAAGAAATAGTATATTATAAAACTATACAAGACCTTATTCAAGAAGGTTATTTATCCCCTCTTGTGGGTTATAGAATTAAAACCGACACAGATATTTCAGGAGTTCAAACAAATGATGGAGACTACATCTTATCCCAGCTTGAAGATGCGATTGATAATCCTCAGCGCAATGCTACCATTGTTACTGCTTATAATGATTTGGTCCCTAATGCGAAAGCCATTGTATTCGCTGCCGGAGTCCAACATGCAAACAACTTGGCCATATCCTTTAGGAAAGAGAAAATTTCGACAGAAGTAATTCTTGGTAGTACACCAACAGAAGAACGTCAACAAATTTTATCAGATTTTAAATCTGGAAATATTAAAGTTCTTATTAATGTTGGCGTATTAACTGAAGGTTTTGATGAGCCTTCAGTTCAAGCAATTCTTTTAGCTCGTCCTACTAGATCTACTTTACTATATACTCAAATAGTAGGTAGAGGAACTAGACTATATGAAGGAAAACCTCATTGTACTGTTTTAGATTTTGCCGACACCACAAAGGGCAAAAAACCTATTGGCCTACCTTCACTTCTAGGTTTACCACCGGACTTCGATTTACAGGGCCAGTCTTTAACCGACGTCGCTGATAAATATCAGCAACTTGAAAACTATTGCCCAGGCGAAGCAGTACGTGTACTGTCTCCAAATGATATAGAATTGGCATATAAAAGAATTGATCTTTTTATGCCACCTCCACCAAATGAATTTGTTCAACAATATTCTAGATTTGTGTGGGCAGAGATTGCAGAAAATACATATCATCTTGGAATAACTAACGATCATGCAGTGAGAATTTATTTCGATGCTCTTGGTCGTTGGACCGTAGAATTTCGTGAACGTCTTGGTTCACAAGTAAATTCTAGGATCATGGGTTATCCTGCTGATATGCGCGATGCTTTTGTTCGCGCAGACAACTGGATTACTCAACATTTTCCCACTAATCTTATTGATTCATCATCCTCTTGGAGAGGTGATTCTCCTACTGATGCTCAGAAAAAACTTCTTAAAAGAATTGGCGTTCCACTTACTGCTGATATGACTAAGGGAACTGCTAGTCAAATTATTAGCAAATACTATGAAGCTAATCCTAAACCAGCCTGGCTTCAGAAAAAAATTACTAATAGCAAATCAAAATGGTAATATGCTATAATAAATACTATGTCTAAATTTTCTAATTATTATTCACGAACAGTACGTGATGCCTATGAATCTTATTCTTATTTAGAAGATTCTATTAGCAATACAGACGTATCATTTTTATCTGCAACAGCAAAAATTGCTACTACTTCACAATATCGTTTTCGTATTGCTGCAATGATTGTAAAATCTGGCAGAGTACTTGGTGCTGATGTTAATCAACATAAAGTAACAGTATCTACTCCACCCAATAGAGTTAGCACACATGCAGAAGTCCGTGTTATTAAAAACACTCGCAACACAGAAGGAGCAACTCTTTATGTTGCTCGTTTACGTTCACAAGATATTCCTGCTTTAGCCAGACCTTGTGGATGGTGTATGCAGCACATCCTAAATGCTGGAATAAACAGGGTTGTTTTTACTACCAATAATCAAATAGGATCTTCTTTTTATACTGATATGATAACTTGGAAAGAAGACTTTCATGACCATTGATTTAGAATCTATTTACAATCAACATATTAAACGTTATTCTTTTTATACTTCTAAACTTCCTTTTGATATTCAACATTACAAACAGCATATTGTAAATATTCTTTCAAAAATTTATCCTGAATATGGTATTACTTTAAATATTAATCCAGGATGGATTCCATTAATTGTTGATCTTCATAAACAAATTTCTTCTTTAGTTCCTGATTATCGCATATATCAAATTAAAGAGAAATTTGGTTCTCTTAGATATTATGCTGACTTTACTACTTCTATTGAAAATATAAAAAATTTTGAATATCTTTCTGAATTAATTCAGACTGCAGAATTAAAATCGCAAACAATTTGTGACATATGTACTCAACCAGCAACTTTACGTAATCATTCTTTTGTATATAAAACTCGTTGTGATTCCTGTGAAAATTCCTGATCCTCATCCTATTATTTCTCCTGAGTATTTTAAAATTACTCCTCAACTATATACTAAAAGTGTTAAGGCTTTATTTGTTTCTTATTTAAAAAATAATAGCCCTCAGATAATAACAGATGAATCTGAAAATATATTAAATACTTTTCTTTCTAATAGTCGTATACCTATTTTTTTTCATCCACACGTTGTAATGTATGTAGACCCTTACATTCAACTATCTTCCAGTGAAGATAATTATGTTGCTACAACATATTATAGAAACTATTACTCTACTACAGTAGGAACTTACCCTATGGATACAATTAAGGGTAATGTACTATTTTTTGGTACGACAAACTTGCTCACTAAAAAACAAGATGATAATGATCATTCTGTTCCATATTCCACTGTAGAAGAACTGTTGAACATATATGAAACACAAACCTGATCTTAATCAAAATTTTAATGCAACAAGAACATGCGCAGAGTGTGGACTTCGTTCTAAAGAAGTATACACTTCATCTAGATTTAAAAAAAATTTGTGTTTAGATTGTTTACGTCATTTATTAGTAAAACAATATCGCAATAATAATTAAACATATATGGCAGGAGGGATAAACTTAAACAAAGGAAATAAAATGACTACTGCACTAGTTATCGGTTCTGAGCCGACAGATCTCAGAAATGTAAAAAATACTATTAGTATTTTAACAGATTATCTTAATTCAGATAATGAAAAAAATACTACAACTTTATCTTATAATGATATAGAAAATCTTTTAGATTGGTATAAAGGTATTCATTCTGTTTTAACTGATTTTTCTCTCTTTCTTAATTCTCCTGTTAACATCTAAAATATCGCCGGGCCTGTAGCCCAACGGCAGAGGCAGAGGACTTAAAATCCTTCCAGTGTGGGTTCGAAACCCACCAGGCCCACCGGATGGCTGAGGTTCTTACCCTTTCTGACCTCAGTCATCCACTGGGCCTCTTTAGCTCAGCTGGTTAGAGCAGCGGACTTTTAATCCGTTGGTCCAGGGTTCGAATCCCTGAGGAGGCACTATGACTAAAAGAAAATTTGATGATCTATCTGAAGATGAAAGACTAGTTCTTATTGAAAAAGCCTTTCTTTATCTTTGCGAAGACAACTCTGTACCCTATGGTATTCAAACTGGTGACGATGGTTGCTGGGATGAATACCTTCCCGCATACGAATTAGCTTCAGAATGGTATGAAGATGAACAGTGAAACCGTTAAACATATTACTGATTTAGTTGATACTGCAATCAACGAAATTTCTGGCAGAAAACTTGTTTCTACAGATGAAATGACTGATCTACTTTTAGACATTCGTCTCCACATTATGCTCGATCAAGAATCTTCAAAGGAGTTATCTTCATGAAAGTTAAAGTAAATTTAGATCTCACTATGCACATTCCCGGAGAATTTCAAGATGATGATCTTGCTATTCAAATGATTAACAGAGTTCTTCGTGAGCAACTTTATGTTGGTATTGAATTCGATGATGATGATGATATTCTTCCAATTGACGAACTCGATATTAAAACCTATGAAGTAATAGCAGGAAGAATTCAAAGTGTCTAATTCTATTATTCTTATCACTAATCAAGAACAGCAAGAGATTTCTAACATTCGCTTAATGATTGATAAAATTTCTCAAGCTCTTGATAATCTTTCTCCTCAAATTCGTGAACATATTAAATATGATATTGAAGTATTTAAAAACGAATCTGAATATCTTACTGACATGTTGGCATCCATACAATGAACATTCTTAAATTATTCTTAAACAAAATTAAATCTTTATTTATTAGATCTCAAGTTAATTCCCAGCCCGATTATCATATTATTCTTCATCACGTACGCGCAACTGATCGTGTATTTTTTGGACCATTTAAAAATATGACAGAAGTTAAAGATTGGTATAAAACTAATCCCCATGCTGCACAAGTTAAAAATTCAATAGAAGTTCTTATATCACCATATTCTAATCCTGATGATTGGTGGTACATTCCACTCGAACATCCAAATGAATTAAACTCTGCTCAATTGGCTTTGTTCGATTAATTTATATAGATTAATCTCATGCAGAGACATGGAATCTATCATGTGTCTTGGGGAGAGGTTTACGGTTGCGTGTCCTTCATGCAGTAGCTAAACGTCAAGCGAAGTGCCCCTATGAAGACGTGACAGTCGGAGAGACGACATTGGGACGATAGCTCAGTTGGTTAGAGCATGGGACTCATAATCCCCGGGTCGCGGGTTCAATTCCTGCTCGTCCCACGAGATGCTGTTATAATACTAAAAAATAAGAGCGCAAGTAAACACAACTACTACATTGGTTGAGCCTACAACGGGGCGCTCGCGTTATATCAGCATCTTATTATCTGAAAGATATTTTTCTTTCTTTAATTCCATAAGCTCAAACACCATCGCGGGAATCGAAGCTTGTGCATAATTATGTACCCTATTGCATAATAATTTAGAATATAAAAGAAGGAAAAAATCTTTCATTGGAGGTTATATGTCTCTTTCAAAATTTCGTAAAGTTAGTAAGCATCCCTCTTCGCCGCCTAAAAAGCCGCAACCTGTGGACCCGAAGACGAATCCCGAAATTACAGATAAGGACAAATAATCTCCAGCCGGATTAGCTCAGTGGTAGAGCAACGCACTTGTAATGCGTAGGTCCTCAGTTCAATCCTGAGATCCGGCTCTAGTAGTAGCTAACATCCAGTACTCTACCATAGATGCCGGGGCAACGTAAATCGTGTATAATGTTAGTGGACCCATATCTCCAACACGACTACTACTTTTATCTTGAAAGGATAAATACAAAATGAAAAAAATTATTATAGCCACATCTATTTTATTAACACTTACAGCTTGCGGCAGCAAGACAGTTTATGTGACAGACACCGAAGTACCCAACAGTCCTGAAACAACTGTCAAGGTTGTCAAGACAACTGACGCACCCATTGCAACTCCTGCCCCAACTACTCAGGCTCCGTGGACAGAAGAAGATGAGTTCATCTACGACATTGAGAGCAACTACTTGGGAACAATCTATGTCTCTCGTTCCAAAATGATTGAGACTGGCAGAATTGTTTGTGAGTCTCTTCTTGATGGAATGACAGGACAAGAAGTTGTATGGGCCATTGAGAACGCTGGTGGAGACATTGACTTC
>Ga0208362_1000754_pt1 | contig 10570 bp, 10 predicted proteins | sample LakMenEpi13Oct10_FD_150693 | JGI IMG/M metagenome (GOLD analysis project Ga0208362, IMG submission 150693) | Freshwater microbial communities from Lake Mendota, WI - 13OCT2010 deep hole epilimnion (SPAdes) | ecosystem: Environmental > Aquatic > Freshwater > Lake > Epilimnion/Euphotic zone ... | reverse complement strand
GCAATAACAAATTCACTATTTATTTTAAACACAGATTTAAGTAATTATAAAAATTTTTATAATTACTTAAATCTGTGTTTCTTTTTTAAATTTCAATTTACAAAAATCAATAAAAAACAATAACTTTGACTTCTGTAAGCATCACATACAAAAACAAAAAACGACAAACCATAAACATTAATTATGTCTTCACATCATATAGTTCGCGACGACCAAGAACCTGCTTTAATTATTGCTAATGGTTTGGCTTGTAATACCGAACTTTTAGGACAACTTTTAGAATGGTCGCCATTAGTTATAGTTTTAGATGCAGCAATAGAACGTGTTTTGGATTTAGGCATAAAAGTGGATGTTTTATTAGGTGATTTCGACAGAAATTTTGATGCGCAATTTTATAAAGAAAATCATTATCCAATTGAAATTATTCATACTCCAGATCAAAACAAAACCGATTTGGAAAAAGCATTCGATTTTTTAATTCAAAAAGGACATAAAGCGGCAAATGTAGTATGGGCAACTGGCAAACGAGCAGATCATACTTTAAACAACTTTTCCACACTTGCTTCGTACAGAAATCAATTAAAAATTGTTTTATTTGATGACCATTCAAAAGTATTTCTATTGCCAAATTCCTTCAAAAAATGGTATCCAAAAAACAGTATTATTTCGCTTATTCCATTAGGAAAAGTAGAAAATATTTGTACCGAAAATTTATTTTACAAATTAGAAAATGAAAATTTAGAATTAGGTTATCGAACAGGAAGCAGCAATCACGTTAGCGAAGACGGAATAATAACAGTCACTCACGAAAAAGGTAATTTATTATTAATAGAAAGTTTTGACTGATATGAAGAATTATGTATTGACTGAATTCGAACATATAAAAGGTATTGGTTCAGCTTCTGGGTTAATTTATTATCAAAATGTACTATTTATTATTTCAGACAATAGTACTTATTTATATCAATATATAATTGACAAAAAATTAGTTCTTAAATTCCCTTTAGTAGATAATCCGCAAGAAAATATTTCCAAAAAAGACAAATTAGACTTAGAAGCTTTGACTCATTTTGGAAATCAACTTTTTATTTTTGGTTCTGGTTCTACGGTACAACGAAATACAATGTTTTCTTTAAACCTAGAAAACGATGCTTTACAAAAAAATGATTTGACTATATTGTATGAGTTTTTAAGAAAATTAGCATCATTAAACGATGACGAACTTAATATAGAGGGAGCTATTTGCGTAAACAAAACCATGTTATTATTTCAAAGAGGTAATGGGAAAAAAAACAAAAATGGAATTTTCATTGTACCAGATAATGCTACTCTATCAAAACATTTTGTGACTATAAAATTACCAAAAATAAAAAACGTTGAAGTCTCATTTACAGATGCTATTTTAGTAGATAATTTCATTTACTTTTTAGCAACTGCAGAAGATACTATTTCTACTTATGAAGACGGAGAAGTATTAGGCTCACTTATTGGAAAAATGAAAAGTGATACATTTGAAATTGTTGAAACGCAAATTATATCAAATTCACAAAAGTTTGAAGGCATTTCATTATATGAAAACAACGACAAAGAAATTCATTTTTTACTTTGCGAGGACAATGATACAGAAATTTTAGAATCAAAAATTTATAAATTAACCTTAAAAAAATAAATATGAATCCAATTTTTAACCAAAACATTTTTTTAGTAAAAGAAAAAATAGGGATGTTTAAAGCATCTAATAACTATGATATTTTTAATCCTGAAAACAATGAATTAGTTTTAACCTGTAGAGAACCAAATTTGGGGTTTTTTACAAAAATTTTCCGATTTACTGATTATAAAAGAATGACGCCTTTTGATATTGAAATCAGAACTGCTTCTGGCGAATTAACCATTCAAATTAAAAGAGGCGTGACCATTTTTCGTTCCGACATTGATGTTTTTGATGGTGGTGGAAGAAAAATCGGCGTGTTTAAACAGAAATTCTTTTCATTTGGTGGCCGATTTGAAGTACACGATCATCAAGACAAACATTTATGTACACTACAAGGTAAATGGACAGGTTGGGACTTTAAATTTAATAAAGACAATAAAGAATTGGCTAATGTTTCTAAAAAATGGGCTGGTTTAGGAAAAGAATTTTTTACAAGCGCAGATAACTATGTAATAAATATTACAGATGTAGCTGAAGAAAGCAAACTTCGTCCTTTGCTAATTGCAGCAGTAATGTGTATTGATATGGTTTTTAAAGAATAAAAAAAATCCCCAATTTTCATTGGGGATTTTTTTATTTAACAGAAGCTGCTTTATCTTTCATTCCTAAAGTTTCATAACTCAATTTTAAAATTGTTTTCATATCTTGGTTTGCCACATCTAATTGATGTGCTCTTTCAAAATAAGGTAATGCTTTTAAATACATAGCTTTTCTTTTTGTATTTAGCTCATTATACATTTTTGTATTTTTTAAATTGGCATTAATTTCATCTACAAGTTTTGTGTCATCTGCCAACATTAAGAATCCTACATTGTACTGTAATTGAGCATTGTTTGGATCTTTCTCTAAAATGCCTTCAATTAATTTTTGATACGTTACAATATCATTATTTCTGTAATAAATTGTAGCATGATCCATTTGAATCTGTATATCTTCCGGATTTAATCTAATTGCTTCCAAAAAATCTATTTTTGCCTGTTCATCATTTTTATTGAAAAATGAAAGTGATGCAATGTTTTTGGCTAAACTAGCTTCGGTAATAGCGAACTTACCTTTTCCTGTACCTTTTAAGCCAACTGCTTTAATTTCTCTGTAATATTTTTCTGCATCTATATACTCTTCAGCTTGCATTGCAGTAATTGATGCATTTTCTAAATTTGCAACATCTGTTGGGTCTAACTGATAAGTGTTATAAAAAACTCTTGATGCTTCTTTGTATTTTTTAGATGAATTATATGCAAATGCCATTTGTAAAAAAACAGGTTTGAAAGAATCAATTGTATTTTTAATTTCATCTGTAAATACCTTTTTCTCTTGATTTACTTCAAAATCAAGTGTTTTACGCATAGCTTCTACCATACTTGTAAATGCTTCAGGAGTAAATATTTTCTGAATCATCATTGGATTAGGTTGAGCTCCCATAGTTGACATTTCTGCTAATGGTTGCATAGCTTTATAGAAATTCGCAGCAACTTTATCATTTTCGGAAGTTGCAACAGCTTCTAACTTTAAAACGGTTTCTTTGTATTTAGAAAAATCATCAGCAGACAATTGGTCTTTATCATACAACTTTTTTAATGTTTTTAATTCATCTTTTTGAGCGTAAGTTGATGCTAAAGCCAACAGTAAAGCTCCTAATACAATTTTTTTCATTTCGTTACTATTTTAGTTTTAAAAAAAGCCCAACGAATTGGGCTTAAAAATTATTCCAATTCTTCGTTGTTGTCTGGTTCAACATCTGAATCATTATTTTCTGGTGTTTCTTCGTCAGATGTTTCAGCGTCAAATACTTCTATTGGATTTCCATCTTCATCTAATTCAACTACTTCTTCATCTTCACGTAATACTTTTGTTACCGCTGCGATAGAATCGGTTCCTTTAATATTAATTAATCGAACTCCTTGAGTAGCTCTACCCATAACACGAAGGTCAGATACCATCATACGTATAGTTAATCCCGATTTGTTGATAATCATTAAATCATCATCATCTGTTACGTTATTAATTGCAATTAACGAACCTGTTTTTTCAGTAATATTTAAGGTTTTTACACCTTTACCACCACGATTTGTAATTCGGTACACATCTTCTCCATCGTCATCAACTAATTTGGTACGTTTTCCGTATCCATTTTCAGTTACAACTAAAATTTGTGTTTCATTAATATCGTCTTTATTAACAGTTACAATTCCAATTACTTCGTCTGCTTCATCTTTTAAAGTGATTCCTCTAACTCCAGAAGCTGTTCTTCCCATTGGACGTGTTTTAGCTTCTTCAAAACGAACCATTTTACCAGATTTACCAGCAATTAATACTTGACTTTCACCATTGGTTAATTTTGCCCCTAATAATTCATCGCCTTCTTTAATAGTAATAGCAGCAACACCGTTAACACGAGGTTTAGAATACTTCTCTAAAGAGGTTTTCTTCACTTGACCTTGTTTGGTTACCATAATTAAGTTATGACTCTTAATATAATCTTGGTCTTTTAAATCTTGTGTACAGATGTAGGCTTTTACTTTATCATCTGGTTCAATATTAATGATGTTTTGAATTGCTCTTCCTTTACTTGCTTTTGTTCCTTCAGGAATTTCGTAAACACGCATCCAGAAACATTTTCCTTTTTGAGTAAAGAATAATAAATATTGATGATTTGTAGCTACAAATAAATGCTCTAAGAAATCTTGATCTCTAGTTCCTGCAGATTTTTGACCTACTCCACCTCTATTTTGAGTTTTGTATTCTGACAATGAAGTACGTTTGATGTAACCTGCGTGCGAAATAGTAACAACTACATTTTCATCGGCAATTAAATCTTCAATGCTAACATCTCCGCCAGAGTATTCAATTAAGGAACGACGTTCATCTCCGTATTTCTCTTTTATTTCAGCTAATTCATCTTTAATGACTTGCATTCTTAATTCTTTACTAGCTAATAATTCTTTCAAGCTAGTAATTAATTTCATGATTTCATCGTATTCTGCTCTTAACTTATCTTGCTCTAAACCAGTAAGTTGACGTAGCCTCATTTCAACAATTGCTCGAGCTTGTAATTCCGATAAATTAAATCGTTCAATCAATCTTGCTCTTGCTTCTTCTCCGTCTTTTGAACCTCTAATAATTTTAATTACCTCATCAATATTATCTGATGCAATAATTAATCCTTCTAAAATATGTGCTCTTTCTTCTGCTTTTCTTAAATCGTATTGTGCACGTCTAACAACAACTTCGTGACGGTGTTCTACGAAATAATGAATTAAATCTTTTAAATTTAACATTTGTGGTCTTCCGTTAACCAATGCAATATTATTTACACTGAAAGAAGATTGTAGTTGCGTAAATTTATAAAGCGTATTTAAAACTACATTTGGAACGGCATCACGTTTTAATTCATAAACAATACGCATACCTGTTCTATCCGATTCATCACGAATAGTAGAAATACCTTCTATTTTTTTCTCGTTAACCAAATCAGCCGTTTTCTTAATCATATCAGCTTTGTTAACTTGGTATGGAATTTCTGTTACAATAATCGATTCTTTACCATTTACTTCTTCAAACATAGTTTTTGCACGCATAACAATACGACCTCTACCTGTTTTAAAAGCTTCTTTTACCCCTTCGTAACCATAAATAGTTCCTCCGGTAGGAAAATCAGGTGCTTTTATATATTTTATTAATTCATCAATTTCAATTTCGTTATTATCAATGTAAGCTAACGTTCCATCAATTACTTCTGATAAATTGTGTGGCGCCATATTCGTAGCCATACCTACTGCAATACCTGAAGCTCCATTTATTAACAAAGTAGGTACTTTTGTAGGTAACACTTTAGGTTCTTCTAAGGTATCATCAAAATTTAACTGAAAATCAACAGTTTCTTTGTCAATATCTGCTAACATTTCTTCAGATATTTTTCTCATTCTAGCTTCGGTGTAACGCATTGCTGCAGGACTATCACCATCAACCGAACCAAAGTTACCTTGACCATCAACCATCAAATAACGTAAACTCCATTCTTGCGCCATACGAACCATAGCGTCATATACTGATGTATCGCCATGTGGGTGGTATTTACCCAAAACTTCTCCAACGATTCTTGCTGATTTTTTATGGGCTCTATTAGAAAAAACTCCTAATTCATACATACCGAATAATACTCTTCTGTGTACAGGTTTTAAACCGTCTCTTACATCTGGTAATGCTCTTGATACAATAACCGACATCGAATAATCGATGTAGGCTGACTTCATTTCATCTTCAATATTAATAGGTATTAACTTTTCTCCGTCAGTCATAGGTATTTATTTAATTTTTACTGATTTTTTTTTAAACGTGCCAATATACGATTTTTTGCCTTTTTTAAAAGCAAAATTTATAACAAAATCAAAATACTTATCAACAATAATTGAAGAAAATATTAATAAATAAATAGAAAATTTACTTTTATTTCTCGATTTTTTTTTGTCAATTAGCAGTATGCATAGTACCTATGAAAAATTCATAGTTTTTGCTCACGTTTTTAAATAGTTTAAAGATTTTATGGAAGATAATTTTTCGCCAAGAGTTAAAGATGTTATACAATTCAGTAAAGAAGAAGCCTTACGTTTAGGGCATGATTTTATTGGAACCGAGCACTTAATTTTAGGCATGCTTAGAGATGGAAATGGCAGTGCAATTGATATTTTAAACTTATTAAATATTAACTTTGACTTACTTAGAAAAAAAGTAGAAATTTTAAGTCCTGCAAACCCAAATGGACTAACTACAAATGATAAAAAAAACCTACACTTAACACGTCAAGCAGAAAGAGCATTAAAATATACTTTTTTAGAAGCGAAAGTTTTCAATACCACTTCAATTAGTACGGCTTTATTACTGTTGTGTATGCTAAAAAATGAAAACGATCCAACAACTAAGTTATTAAACAAGTTGAAAATAAATTATGACAATGTAAAAGATATATATATGAGCCTGAATTCTAACGAAAATGAAGATATTTTTAAAGATACACCAAGAGCTGAAAATTTCGATTCTGGAGAAGAAAATTATAAAGAAGATATACCTAATCCAATAAGCAATAGCGGAAATAAAACTACGAAAAAGTCGAAAACGCCTGTTTTAGATAATTTTGGAAGAGATTTGACTGAAATGGCGGAAGACGGTAAATTAGACCCTGTTGTAGGACGAGAAAAAGAAATTGAACGCGTGTCGCAAATTTTGAGTCGAAGAAAGAAAAACAACCCACTTTTAATTGGAGAACCAGGTGTTGGTAAATCTGCTATCGCTGAAGGTTTAGCGATAATGATTGTTAAGAAAAAAGTCTCTCGTATATTATTTAACAAACGTGTAGTAACGTTAGATTTGGCTTCGTTAGTTGCCGGAACAAAATACCGAGGGCAGTTCGAAGAACGTATGAAGGCCGTAATGAATGAATTAGAAAAAAACGACGATATTATTTTATTTATAGATGAAATTCATACTATTGTTGGGGCCGGTGGCGCTACTGGTTCTCTTGATGCAAGCAATATGTTCAAACCTGCTTTAGCAAGAGGAGAAATTCAATGTGTAGGTGCTACAACTTTAGACGAATATAGACAATACATTGAGAAAGATGGCGCCTTAGAACGACGTTTTCAAAAAGTAATTGTAGAACCAACTACAATTGATGAAACTATCTTGATTTTGAATAATATCAAAGGAAAATACGAAGACCATCATAACGTAATTTATACACCCGAAGCTATAGAAGCTTGTGTAAAGCTTACGAGTCGTTATATGACGGACCGATTTTTACCAGATAAAGCTATCGATGCTTTAGATGAAGCGGGTTCTCGTGTGCACATTACAAATATTGATGTACCCAAACAAATTTTAGAATTAGAAAAACAATTAGAAGAAGTTAGAGAATTGAAAACTTCAGTTGTTAAAAAACAAAAGTTTGAAGAAGCTGCCAAATTACGTGACGACGAAAAGAAAATTGAAAAAGATTTAGCCATCGCACAAGAAAAATGGGAAGAAGATTCAAAATTAAATCGTGTAGAAGTAACGGAAGACAATGTTGCAGATGTAGTTTCTATGATGACTGGCATTCCAGTAAATAGAATTGCGCAAACAGAAACTAATAAATTAGCCAAACTACCTGAACTAATAAAAGGGAAAGTAATTGGACAAGATGAAGCGGTACAAAAAATAGCAAAATCAATTCAAAGAAATAGAGCGGGTTTAAAAGACCCTAATAAACCAATTGGTTCATTTATATTTTTAGGCTCTACAGGTGTCGGAAAAACACAATTAGCAAAAGTGTTAGCAAAAGAATTATTTGACTCAGAAGAGGCTTTAGTTCGTATCGACATGAGTGAATATATGGAAAAATTCGCTATTTCACGTTTAGTTGGGGCACCTCCAGGCTATGTTGGTTACGAAGAAGGGGGGCAACTAACCGAAAAAATTAGAAGAAAACCTTATGCGGTTGTCTTGTTAGACGAAATTGAAAAAGCCCATCCCGATGTATTTAACATGATGCTTCAGGTTTTAGACGATGGTTTTTTAACGGACAGTTTAGGGAGAAAAATCGATTTTAGAAATACCATAATTATTATGACTTCTAATATTGGTGCCCGTCAATTAAAAGATTTCGGACAAGGTGTTGGTTTTGGAACAGCTGCAAAAACAGCTCAAGCTGATGATTATAACAAATCGGTAATTGAAAATGCTTTGAAAAAAGCGTTTGCACCAGAATTTTTAAACCGAATTGATGATGTAATTGTATTTAATAGTTTAGAAAAACACGATATTGATAAAATTATCGATATTGAAATGGTAAAACTTATTTTACGTATTAAAGACTTAGGATATACGTTTACCATTTCTGAAAAAGCAAAAGATTTTATAGCTGAAAAAGGTTTTGATAAACAATTTGGAGCACGACCATTAAAAAGAGCCATTCAGAAATATGTAGAAGATGCACTTGCCGAAGAAATAATAACCTCTAAAATTCATGAAGGCGATGAAATCTTTATGGATTTAGATGAAGCTTCACAAGAACTAATTGTAACGGTAATGAAAACAGAAAAACCTGCTAACTAGCAGGTTTTTCTTTATAATTAAAAATGAAATTATTATTTAAAGCACAAATAGAAACTAAAAAGCCCGCTAGTAAACTAACAGGCTTTAAGTTCATAAAAAAAACATTAAGTATCTTTTCTATATGTTAAATCACCAATTTTACCTGGCATTCTTTTTCCTTGTATATCATAAATAGCTCTAACCCATAATACACCTAGCATTGGAACTACAATAAAAGTTAATTTATTAAATTCCCAAGCTTTTGAGAAATCCAAATGTATGAAGTGCATTACTCCTTTTGTTAATCCACAAGCATAACATTCAATACCTGCTAACTGAACAGACAAACATATGCTTTCACCTTTATCAAAAGTTGTAGCAGGAAAAAACAATAATACTATTGGAGCTAGAATAGTTACTATATTTGACGTATAGAAAAAGATTTTCTTAATCATTTAATTAAAATGTTTTAGCGTAACTACCATTTTTAGGTTGCAAATCACCAGTACAAATTCTGATTAAATCAATTAAAGCCCAGATTCCACAACCACCTAAAGTAAGTAATTGAACTACACCTTGCCAAGTGTATCCTAAATAAAATCTGTGAATTCCTAATCCACCAATAGCAAAAGCTAAAATAGCAGCAATAATTTGACTTTTACCGTCACCAGCAATTGCAGGAGAAGATAATTCGTCTTCTTGGTTTTCAACAACTACAGTTGTGTTTGTGTTGTTAGAAGTAGTTCTTTGAACTGGGAACGATGCATAAGTAGCTGTTAACGTTCCAACAATCAGCATTAAAGCTGATAAAAATAATTTGATTTTCATAAAAAAAATGTTTTAGATTTACACAAAAATAATAATTTAACTCAGTCTGCAATGAAAAAATTAAAATATTTTTCAATTTTATTTACTCTATTTTTCTTAACTAATTATGCTCAATTAAATTACGAATTTTATGGTGCATTAAAATTAAATGGAAACGATAAAACCATAATAACTTACAGATTAGTTTTTACCGAACAAAATGGCAAAATTAGTGGCTATTCTGTTACTGATTTAGATGGAGCACACGAAACTAAAAACGTAATTAGTGGTTCATACGACAAATCTAAAAAGCAATTTTCATTTCAAGAGAAAGAAATATTGTATACAAAATCAAAATTTGATGAAAATTCATTTTGTTTTGTGAATTTTTCTGGAAAAGTAAAATTAGTTGAAAATACAAGTAAATTAGAAGGTGCTTTTAAAGGTTTATTTAATAACAAAACCAAATGTATTGATGGAACAATGTCTTTAATTGGTAGTAATAAAATTTATAATTTGGTAAATAAAGTAAATAAAAAAATACAAAATTCTAAAAAAATAGATACTAAAACTAAAAGTGAATCTAACCCTATTAAACTTATTGATAGCTTAAAAATAAATAAATTAAGTACAAATCAAAATTTAAATGTGTTTTGGGAAGCTACCATATTGAAATTAGATATTTGGGATAACGGACAAGAAGATGGCGATATTATAAACGTGTATCATAACAATAAATTGATTTTATCTGAATACTCAGTTACCAATAAAAAGAAAACAGTTAATATTACATTAATTGGTAAAAACGATATTTTCAAAATTGAAGCTGTAAATGAGGGAAAAATAAAACCCAATACCGCAAAATTAGAACTTCACGACAAAAATAGAAGTTTTGAATTATTAGCCACTTTAAATAAAAATGAAGAAGCATCCATAACAATCGTAAAAAAACCTGCTAATTAGCCGGTTTTTTTATTTAGA
>Ga0208362_1000752_pt1 | contig 10603 bp, 7 predicted proteins | sample LakMenEpi13Oct10_FD_150693 | JGI IMG/M metagenome (GOLD analysis project Ga0208362, IMG submission 150693) | Freshwater microbial communities from Lake Mendota, WI - 13OCT2010 deep hole epilimnion (SPAdes) | ecosystem: Environmental > Aquatic > Freshwater > Lake > Epilimnion/Euphotic zone ... | reverse complement strand
TCCAATCGGTGTACCAATTCGAGCAGTTTTGCCAGTGGCCTGGCCTGACGCAGCTGCTCAATCACTCCAAAACTCACACCTGATCCCCCATGCACCGCTACGCCTGAGGGCTTGTCGATGGCCATTAAAGCGTCGTCTTCTAATAACAAGGGAAATTCTCGGCCTGGCGCTGGCCTGGCCGCCTTTTCAGCAACTTTGTCAGAAATTCTCACGGGGGGAAGACGCACGACATCGCCCGTTTCAATCCGCGTGTCTGCAGAGGCGCGGCCCTTATTCACTCGCACCTCACCGCTTCGGATGATTCGATAAATGTGCGTTTTGGGGACCCCCTTAAGGTGACGGATTAGGAAATTGTCCAAGCGTTGACCGGCCGACTCCTCGTCCACAGTGAGCCATTTGACCTCAACGGCCGGAGATGTGGCCGCAGAAATGTCTGAATGTGTGGCTTGAGGCCCTATAATGCGATTCACCGGCGTTGTGCTGTAAGTGGTTGATTTGAATGGAAATGAATTCCTGATGACAGGAGTTTAGTTCACTCTCCACCAACAAGCGCCGTAAGTTCGATGCCGCCATGAGCGAAATCTGCAGACTGAAGGCCAGCGCCAACAGTGGCAGATCAGTTTTGTGGCTGGACCGATGCTTTGAAACCCTGATACGGAATATTTTTATTCAGTAGCTTTTCAGCTACCGAACGGACTGAATCGAAATGAGTGTGTTGTTTGGATCTTTGCTGTCTTTCTTGCAGTGGCTTTTTGCGCCACTCGAGGCACCATTGCCTGCGCGCGCCCACAGCCTCGATTCTTCCACGCGCCCCTTTCCTCATTCCAGCGACAAATTTGCGCCCATGAATGTCGGAATCATTTGGCAATTCCCTTCGTTTCGAACGTCAGTCTCGGCACCGTTGGCTCCTTAAGAGCTGGTTGTTAAACAGGTGATCCGGCCCCAACGCCAAATTTGGCGGGGCTTGGTTTGCTGACACATTGAAAAGAAGGGACGCATCATGAAACGGATGCTGATCAACGCCACACAGGCTGAAGAACGCCGCTTGGCCATCGTCGACGGACAAAAACTCCTCGACTACGAAATTGAAATTGAAGGCCGCGAACAACGCAAAGGCAACATCTACAAGGCGGTCGTCACACGTGTCGAGCCATCTCTTGAAGCCTGCTTCGTTGACTACGGCGAAGAGCGACACGGCTTCTTGCCTTTCAAAGAAATCTCCCGCCAATTTTTCGCCGAAGGCGTACCTGTTAGCCAAGCCCGCATCAACGATGTGATTCGCGAAGGCCAAGAGCTTTTGGTGCAAGTGGAAAAAGAAGAACGTGGCAACAAGGGCGCAGCCCTCACCACTTTCATCAGCTTGGCAGGCCGCTATGTGGTTTTGATGCCCAACAACCCCCGGGGTGGTGGTGTTAGCCGTCGCATTGAAGGCGACGACCGCGCAGAACTCAAAGAAGCCATGGACCAATTGGAATACCCCAAAGGAATGTCCATCATTGCCCGCACCGCTGGCATTGGTCGCAGCGCACCTGAACTGCAATGGGACTTGAACTATTTGCTCAAGTTGTGGACCGCCATTGACGGCGCCACGCAAGGTGCCAAAGGCGCTTTCCTGATTTACCAAGAATCCAGCTTGGTCATTCGCGCCATTCGCGATTACTTCAACAGCGACATCGGCGACATCCTGATCGACACCGACGACATCTACGACCAAGCTCAGCAGTTCATGAGCCATGTCATGCCAGAGTTTGCACCGCGTGTGAAGCGTTACCGCGACGATGCACCGCTGTTCAGCCGTTTCCAAATTGAGCACCAAATTGAATCGGCCTATGCACGCACGGTGCAGTTGCCCTCTGGCGGTGCCATCGTCATTGACCACACCGAAGCCTTGGTGTCGGTTGACGTTAACTCTGCTCGTGCCATCAAAGGCGGCGACATTGAGGAAACCGCTACGCGCACCAACCTAGAGGCCGCCGACGAAGTGGCCCGCCAAATGCGTTTGCGCGATTTGGGTGGCCTGATCGTCATTGACTTCATTGACATGGAAGAGTCACGCAACCGCCGTGATGTCGAAAATCGTCTGCGCGATGCCTTGCGTCAAGACCGTGCACGTGTTCAGTTTGGTTCTATCAGCAAGTTCGGCCTTTTAGAAATGAGCCGCCAACGCTTGAAACCAGCGCTTGCTGAAGGCTCTTCTATTCCGTGTCCTCGTTGCGGCGGCTCCGGCCACGTGCGCGACACCGAGAGCTCTGCTTTGCAAATTTTGCGCATCATCCAAGAAGAGTCCATGAAGGACAACACGGCCGCTGTGCACGCGCAAGTGCCTGTAGAAGTGGCCTCTTTCTTGTTGAACGAAAAGCGCCCAGAAATTGCCAAGATTGAATTGAAACAGCGCATCAATGTACTGCTGGTTCCCAACAAGTCTTTGGAAACACCGCACTACAAGCTAGAGCGTTTGAAGCACGACGACCCTCGCTTGGACAACATAGAAGCCAGCTACACCATGGCTGAATTGATGGAAGATCCCACCACTGTGACGCGTCGCTCGCAAGAGCCCACAAACCGTCAAACACCGGTTATCAAGGGGGTGCTGCCTGATGCTCCTGCGCCAGCTTCTTTGCCCAAGCCTGAATCGACAAAGCCAACTCCAACTGAATCCCGTCAACCGGCTGCGAAAGCTGAAAGCACAGGTGGTTTCTTTGGTTGGTTCAAGCGCTTGATTGGCGGCACAACAGAAGCCAAGGAAGAGCCAGCCACCAATGTGGGCAAACGTGGCGAACGCACACCGAAAGATGGCGAGCGCAATGAACGCAGCGACCGCAACGGCGATCGCCGGGGTGGACGCGGTGGCCGTGGCGGTCGTCGTGGAGAACGAAATGATCGCGGTGAACGCACTGAAGGCGTAACCGAGCGCAACGAGAGCACTGAAACACGCGCTCCGCGCGAAAATGGCGGTAACCGCCGAGGTGCAGAACGCAGCGATCGCAATGGTCAACGTGGGGAACGAACTGAGCGCGGCGAACGCCGTGAAAGCGCCAACCCCAATGGCAACAATGCTGTCGACACTCAAAATGTCAATGCCGTAGCCTCTGATTCAACTCAATCAGACCAGCGCAACGAAGCCCGCACAGAAAGAGCCCCTCGTGGAGAAGGCAGACGCGAGCGCGGTGAAGGTCGCAGAGAACGTGGTGAGCGCGGCGAACGTCGCAGCAATGAGAATACTCGCCAAAACAGCGGCTCTGAAAACACAGAGAATCTCGGGCCAGCCCAAGCTGAGTTGAACTACAACAATGACAACCAGCCCAATGGTGCTTCAGAGTCAAGTTCTCAAGGTGAGGAGCGTCAAGATTCTGCAAATGGAACGCCAGAACGCAGAGAACGTCGCTCACGCGATCGTTACGGACGCGATCGCAGAGAACGCAACACCAACGGCGACGGCAACAACTCTGAGAATTCGCAAACTGATCAAGCTTCGCAAGATGTTCAAGCTCAAGATGAAGCACCCATAGCGCGCTCCTACTTTGACCGTGCCGCAAGCAGCGCTTCACCCGTGGACTCAACGGCCAAGGCAGAGCCAGTTGCAACTGCAGTGCCAGCCGCAGTATCAGCACCTACACCCACTGCGGTGCCATCTGCAGGCTTGCCCAAAGTTCAAGTCTACGAATTGCCCATGGCAAGTCTGGTACAAGTCGCACAGCGCTCTGGTCTGCAGTGGGTCAACTCTGACCCAGCAAAAGTTGCACAAGTCCAAGCCGCCATCGCGGCCGAACCCAAAGCTGTGCACATCCCTCGTGTTCGACCGCCTGCAGTGCTTGTTGACGAAGGCCCTTTGGTCTTGGTGGAAACTCGCAAAGATTTAAGCGACATGAAACTGCCTTTCTAATGACAGCAAGTGGCCAAAAGATGCACAGAACCTAAGGTTCTTGCTTCTGCCAAAAAAGGGACCTGAGGGTCCCTTTTTTTTATTCCATTGCCGCTTTCTTCAAGGCCGCTAAAACCGCCGGCACATCTTCACGTTGTTCGGCAAGCTCTGCCAATGAGCGCCATGCCTGTCTGCGCATGACAGGATCTTCAAGCGAGGGTGCAGCTTGGGAAAGAAGCAACTGAGCCTTGCCCCACAACTGCCTTTTTTGACACAAGCGTCCGGCTAAAAATTGCAAAAAAGGTTCACGTGGATTGCTTTTTTGAGCCGACTCAATAAGCGCTAACCAATCACGCTCCTCGCTTGTATCTTGTCCTGTGAAGCTTTTATCTAAAACTTGTGTCAACTTCAATTGTTGCGCCTTGGACAAAGCTTGGGGGCTTGCTTGCCACCTGACCCAAATGGGCTTTAACCAAGTCCTCATGACAACCGGCTCTCCCTTGAGGCTTAGCCAATGCTGTGCGGCTTGAATGGCCAGATCGGGTGATTGACGCTGCGCCTCACCTAACCGGGCCCAAAGACGCAGCATTTGTCCTGATTCGTGCGTTTTTGCAATCAATTCAAAAACCAAGCTGCGAATCATGCTTTCGGCAGCTTCTGTTGCAAAGGCGCGGTGTTTGATGAGCAGCAGCGCGGTGTCTAAAGCTTGTGACGACTCACCCGCCAAGCGCGCAGCCTTCAGTCGCAATCGCATGGCCAATGTTCGACGAGAGACACCAAGTGGCAAGCGATCTAACCAAAGCAAACTCTCTGCAGCATCTCTGTCATCTAGAGCCCAACGAGCGGCACGCAGCATGCTGCCTTCAATCAGGGTTTGCCGCAGAGGGGCAAAGCCGCCAGCAGGCTCCTGCAAGGCCTGATCCAAATGAGACTGACGTGTGACTTTGTCATGCAATGCATGGGCAGATTCGGCCGCCAAAATATGCGCGACACATCGCAAGGCGCCTGCATGCTCCAAAATTTCGCCACTGTCTGACAAAGACTTTTCTCTGACAAGCACCAGCTCGGCAGATTTGCGCGCACGCAAAAATCTACCTTCCATAAACTGGGCCATGGCATCAAGCAAGGCACCGTGTGCTGCACGCTCCTTCTGTTGCAAGCGCCAGCGCTTGGCTTGCCGAGGCAACTCAAACAAGGCTGTGAGTGCCCGTTGCGCCCAATGCAAGGTCAATAAAATCATGACCAGCCCAAACAAAACCAAATTCAGGGAGAGATCGACGCGGTAGGGAGCCCAGAAAATAGCAACCGTACCAGCGTTGTTTGAAGCCAGCAAGGCCGTGGCCACAGCCACCGCAAACAAACTCACAAGCCAAAGTGCTGCACGCATGCCGTTTTACTTTCCAGAGGAGGCCGTGGCCAATGCCGCCATCGTGGCATCGAGTCTTGGAATGGCATTGCCTTTGCTTAATGCTTGCGCTTTCTCCAACAATTGCAGTGCATGTTGTGTTTTGCGAGCGCCTGGGTCGAAATATTTTTTCAAGACAATGGCGACTGCTTGCATGTCTGCGCGGGCTGCATCGTTTTGTCTGGCCAACAGACCCAGTCTTGCATTGAGCAATTTGAGTTTCAAATTCTCACGTAGAAAAAATCCTTGCTCGGGGGCCAAGAGTGCTGCCTCAGGACTGTCGATGCGACTGACCCTTAATAAGCCACGCGCTTCAAGCATGAAACGATCTAGCACTGTTTGCCACCAAGCAGAATTCTGAGGGGCGGCCGGATTGGCATCAGCCGATTTGGAGGGGGTCAATGAAGGTCGGTTCATTTCATTGGCCAAGGGCAACTCATCGGCCAAGGCCACAATTTCGTCTAACACCAACAACATGCCCGGCAAATCGGTAATTTGAACTGATTTGACAAGCTCAAGGTCGCGGTCAATGGCGCGTTGAATGCCAATCAAGCGCGGATTGGAGGCTCTTTGAAGGCGCGATTGGGCGGTTTTGAGAACGCCCAACAAAGGCTCCAAGCTACTGGTTAATTGAGCTTGCTGCTGAGCCAGCCGCAGAGAAGATTCAATGTCCAAAATCAAGTTTTCATCACGTGAACGCGACAAAGTTTGAATCAGCTCCTCCAATTGAGCTCGCTGCAAGCTGGCCTCGCCCAACCGAGATTCAACCAAGGCCATTCGGGCAGCACTGTCTTTCACGCTGTCTTGCGCTTGCTTGGCCCATGCTTTGGCTTCCAGAGATTGTTGACCTGCATCGGCACTTTGCCTTGCCAGTTGACCTTGAATGCGCGAAAGCTTTTCCCAGAGCAGTCCACTGAAAAGAACCGCCACGACAGCCAACAGCACAGGCAACCAAAATATCAAGGGCCGTTTTTGCGCCCTTGCATCCTGCATCGATGTGGTGGCAGGCTGGCCAGAGGGTTCCTTGGAATTTTCAGTGCTCATGCCAAGGATTTTATAGATGCCTGCAATGATCTGAGCCCTGGTGGGGCAATAGCAACAGCGCCCCAACCTATTTTTTGAGCTAAGTCAGCCATTCTGGGATGGGTGACCGTGGCTTTGGCCATTGACCAATTGGCTTGAGGACATTGAGTGGCAAGGGCTTGAAGGGCTGCTGAACTGCTGAAGACCCAGATGGCACCGTCAGCGATGAATTTTTGAACCTGGGCCTTTTGAGACTCTGTCAATTGGGTGGGGGTGCGTTGATAGGCAGCAATAGCAGAAACCTTGACGTGCGCTTTTTCAAGCTCTAAGGCCAGCCAGTCTCGGCCTGCTGTCGCACCCGACTCATCAGCACCGCGAACAAACAGCACATTCATGCCTTGATCCACTTGGGAAGTCACGACATCCCACAAGGCCTCTGAATCGAGTTGTTTTGACTGCGATGCAGGTTGATCAATCTGGCCAGCAGGAATACCGCACTGAGCCAAAGCAGCGGCTGTGCCCGGTCCCGTGCACCAAGCACGCGCCACCTGAAAGTGATCAACCCAATCGGGGTGATGGCGAAGTGCATGCGCCAAAAATCGAACGGCATTGGCACTGACAAACATGACGGCCTGGCTCCGTTTTAAAAGCGCCAAAGCTTCTAAGGCAGTTTGAGTCGTTAAAAACTCAGTCAATTGGAGCAGTGGAAATCGAGTGGTTTTGAAACCAGCTTCATTCAATGAATCAATCCAAGCGCTTGCATCTTGCTCAGGCCGCGTCACCACAACTTGCGTCATGGCCTGGTAGCGGGCTGAATCAGTGGGCACCGCCGCGCCTCAGCTCTGCCGCAACTTGAGTCCCTAAGCTTTCAGCTTGTTCAAGACTGCCCACATCAGCAACAGTTTGAGCCGTGACCAAGGTGCTTGCGCCTTCTGGGTCACCCCAAGCAGCACGCAGGCTGAGTGTAGCGCCAGACAATGTGGCATGCGCCGCCAAAGGCATAGAGCAACTGCCGCCCATAGCACGGCTGACGGCACGTTCTGCCGCTACGGCCAACCAAGAAGTTGAGTGGACCAAGGGCTTCAAAGCATCGATCAAGTCGGCTCGGCCAGTACAAATTTCAATGCCCAAGGCACCCTGCCCTGCCGCCGGCAACATTTGGTCAGTGTTAAAGACATGGCGAATTCGACTGGACAATTCCAAACGCTTCAAACCCGCTGCAGCCAAAATAATGCCTGCATAGTGGCCCTCGTCCAATTTGCGCAAGCGCGTGTCTAAATTGCCACGCAAAGGCTCAATTTTCAAATCAGGGCGCAGAGCTCGGAGCAAAACGGTTCTGCGAAGACTGGACGTGCCCACCACGGCACCCTGCGGTAAGTCCATCAAAGTGGCGTATTGGCCAGACACCCAGGCATCACGGGGGTCTTCTCGTTCCATGACACAGGCTAACTCGAAGCCCTCTGGCATGTCCATGGGAACGTCCTTGAGGGAGTGCACGGCTATGTCGGCCCGACCCTCTGAAAGCGCCACTTCCAACTCCTTCACAAAGAGGCCTTTTCCGCCCACTTTGCTTAAGCTTCGATCCAAAATTTGGTCTCCCAGTGTGGTCATTCCAAGGAGCCTGACGGTGTGACCGCGAGACTGAAGAATGGCCTGGACATGCTCGGCTTGCCATAAGGCTAAACGGCTTTCACGCGTGGCAATGACGATGGGGCGCTGTAAATTGGAGGACATAAGGGGTATCAAGCAGTGACTTGTTCGTAATTTTCAATTAAATCAAATGCTAGCACGACAAAAGACCTGTTAAGTTGCCCACAGGCATCACAAGCCCCGCAAACCGATAAAATCTGGATATGTCAAAAAACCAACTCGATCAAAAGTCCCAGGCCTGGTCGGCCTTGTTTTCCGAGCCCATGAGCGACCTGGTCAAGCGCTATACCTCCAGCGTATTTTTCGACAAGCGACTTTGGCAATCGGACATCCAGGGCAGTCTGGCTCACGCCGAAATGCTGTCGGCCCAAAAAATCATCAGCACCCAAGATCTGGCCGACATTCAGCGCGGCATGGCGCAGATTACCGACGAAATTACCAAGGGTCAGTTTGATTGGAAACTGGACCTGGAAGACGTCCACCTCAACATCGAAGCTCGCCTCACGCAAATTGTGGGGGATGCAGGCAAGCGTCTGCACACAGGCCGAAGCCGCAATGACCAAGTGGCCACCGATGTGCGCTTGTGGTTGGTCAGCGAAATAGACCTCATCAGCGCGCTTTTAAACGATTTGCAAAAATCATTGATTGAAGTGGCTGAGCGCAATGTGGAAGTCATCTTGCCAGGCTTCACGCATTTGCAAGTGGCGCAACCCGTGAGCTTTGCCCATCATCTGTTGGCTTATGTCGAAATGTTTGCGCGTGATGCTGAACGCATGGCCGATGTGCGTCGCCGCACCAACCGCCTGCCCTTGGGTTCTGCCGCATTGGCTGGCACCACTTATCCGCTTGACCGCGAGCGCGTGGCCATCAGTTTGGGCATGGTCGATGAGCAGGGCCAAGCTTGTGTGTGCCAAAACAGCCTGGATGGCGTCAGCGACCGCGACTTTGCCATTGAATTCACAGCAGCCGCTTCTTTGTGCATGGTGCACATCAGTCGCTTGAGCGAAGAACTGATTTTATGGATGAGCCAAAACTTTGGCTTTGTGAAAATTGCCGACCGTTTCACCACGGGCAGTTCCATCATGCCGCAGAAGAAAAACCCCGACGTACCCGAATTGGCGCGTGGCAAAACAGGCCGTGTGGTGGGACATCTCATGGGACTCATCACGCTCATGAAGGGCCAGCCGCTGGCCTACAACAAAGACAATCAAGAGGACAAAGAACCTTTGTTCGACACCGTGGACACTCTCAAAGACACCTTGCGAATCTTCAGCGAGATGATCGGTGGACAATTGAATCCACAAACGGGCCAAAAAGAGGGCGGCATCAGCGTCAACGCTGCAGCCATGGAAGCTGCCACAAAAAAAGGTTACGCCACAGCCACCGATTTGGCCGATTATTTGGTCAAGAAGGGACTGCCCTTCCGCGATGCACATGAGGTGGTTGCTCATGCTGTCAAAACAGCGCAAACGCAAAACTTAGACTTGAGCGAACTGCCGCTGACCACTTTGCAACAGTTCAACGCTGGCATTCAAGCTGACGTCTTCGAATGTCTCAGCTTGGTGGGGTCCTTGAATGCCCGCAAAACTTTAGGTGGCACTGCGCCAGATCAAGTCAGACAACAAATTGCGCGTCATCATGCGCGTTTGGGTTTTTAAACAGAGGTCAAGATGGAAACCAATCAAACCGAGCAATCTGCGATATCGCCCTATGCCACTGGTCTTAACTGGTCTGCTGACTTGCACACAGGCGATGACCGCATGGACCACACACACGAAGAGTTTGTGACAATGCTCAATGCCTTGTTGCTTACGCCACAAACAGAGCAATTGAATTTGTACCGTGAATTTTTAAATCATACCGTTGAGCATTTCGCCCAAGAAGATCGCTGGATGCTGGCAACAGGCTTTAGCGAAGACAATTGCCACGCAGGCCAACACGCCACCATTTTAGAAACTATGCGTGCGGTAGAAACGCACTATTTACAGGGCGACCCAGAAATCATTTCGCGCTTGGCTGAGGCTTTGGCTGAATGGTTTCCGCAACACGCCGCATCAATGGACGCTGGCTTGGCCCTGCATTTGAAATCTGTGAACTTTGACAGCGAGACAGAAACATTGGCCGACCCCTCCGTCGTCAAGAATGTCACCATGTCGGGCTGCGGTAGCGTCAGCTGTAGCTAATCAGCATCAATACCGAGCCTATTGACTAGAACCACAAGAATTGGAAATCAAAAATGTCTGTGATCACCACCATTGAAGAGTTGCGTGTATTGGCACAAAAACGTGTACCACGCATGTTTTACGACTACGCAGACAGCGGCTCTTGGACAGAAAGCACCTACCGCGCCAACGAAAGCGATTTCCAAAAAATCAAATTCCGTCAACGTGTGGCAGTTAACATGGAAGGCCGCAGCACTGCAAGCACCATGATTGGGCAGCAGGTGGCCATGCCAGTGGCCATTGCACCCACAGGCCTCACTGGCATGCAACACGCCGATGGTGAAATATTGGCAGCTCGGGCTGCTAAAAAATTTGGCATTCCTTTCACGCTTTCAACCATGAGCATTTGCTCTATTGAAGACGTTGCCCAGAACACTTCGGCCCCGTTTTGGTTCCAACTCTACATGATGCGCGACCGCAAGGCCATGGCCAGGATGATTG
>Ga0208362_1000751_pt1 | contig 10604 bp, 23 predicted proteins | sample LakMenEpi13Oct10_FD_150693 | JGI IMG/M metagenome (GOLD analysis project Ga0208362, IMG submission 150693) | Freshwater microbial communities from Lake Mendota, WI - 13OCT2010 deep hole epilimnion (SPAdes) | ecosystem: Environmental > Aquatic > Freshwater > Lake > Epilimnion/Euphotic zone ... | reverse complement strand
TATTAATTGTTCATTATAACAAATTGTATATAATGTTATTTTCATTTCTTCTTTTTCTTACCTGATGTTTTAACTTCATATTCAATCTCATTCTTGTCTAACCACTCCATAAATGCGTTTGCTAATTTGAATATGTCATTACCATTTTTTAAACTTATATTTACTGATTTATCTTCCCAATGAAATGATAAACTAAATGGTGATGCTTGTGGTGGTTTGTAAGTATAATTTGTATACAATGGAGTTGTATTAGTACTAGTAGTCCATGTTGTGGTTGTATTTGTATTTATTAATGTTGAATTGTTACTAGTAATTGCTGTACCTGTTAAATTAGCCATTGTTCTTGTTCCTTTTCTTGTTGACATATTATTTCTTTTTTGGTCTGCCTCGTTTTGATTTACCTGTCACAATTTGTTTAGCTTGTTCACTTAAACTATATAAAAATTCTCCCGTTTCATCAACATGCATATCTAACATTCCTTTTTCAACTAACCCATCAATTTGATCACTAACATAACGCTCACCTGCTTTATTATACATTTCTTCTAATTCAACATCATTAAATAAAAATGTATCTCGTTGACCGGTTATATATTCATTATAATGAATATCAGCTTGTGTTTGAATTTCTTCAGTTAAATACTCTAATAAAGCAATAGGCATTTGAGCATGTTCTGGTATTTGTTTTTCACCTTCAATAATTGTATCAATTACTATTTGAGCATAATCAGCTCCTGAGTTTATGTTGTCCAGCATTTTTATTAATTTTTTTCATTTGTCGCTCAATTTTCTTTTGTTGTTTAACTTCTTTTGCTTGTTGTTTAAGTACTTTTTCAGCCCCCGCCTTATATTTAATATCTACTTCTATAGGCCCATTACTAAACTTTTTTAAATCATATTTCCAAGTCTCAATAGTTAATTCATCCTCATAAGCACGAGTAAATTTAGTTGGTTTAGACTCTTGTTCAGCCAGTTCATCAGCTGACTGTCTGCCTCGTTTTTTAGCTTCATATTTCCAACTCATATTTTATTTTTAGGTTCATAAAAATGACCACACCATTTATTAACAAAATAATTTATTTGTTCTTCAGTCATTTTGCTTTTCAAAACAATGTCTGTCGCCATTTGTTTATTAGTCTCATCAGCTGACTCAAACATCATTTTAACTGTATCAAACATATTATTATCCATAATATGAACATACCTACCTGCTTGTTGATTGGCTTTGAATCTTTTACTCACTTGTTTACGAGCAGTACTTGATTTAATTGTTTTTTCAATTGGATTAAGATCATTTGATTTAAACCAATTTTTAAATGGTCTCATTGAATTATTTTTAAAATAACTAAAGTGATAATAAATAAAACAACACTCCAGAAAAATAATTGCTCACTATTTTTAACTTGGTTTGGTTTTTTACCTTGATAATCATTCATCATTAGTATATTTAAAGTCACTAAGTTTTAATCCCCAATTTAATGAACACATAGCTGCTTCACGCTCAGCTATTTTAGCAAACATTTTACATTCTTTTTGAAAGTATTCTTTCATCCATTTTTTCCACTCTTCATCCTGCGCCACAGTCATTGTCCACTCAGTGTACCACTCATCTTTACGGTCTGCTATTTGTTCATAAGTAACATCATGGCCAGCAATTTCAAACATTTTATTAATCACTGTCCTAACTATTTCTTCTGGTGTTGGTCTATGTCTACGCCCCATATTATTCTCCAATTGTTATATCAAAACGAGTGTGAGCTAATACCATTTTTTCCTTACCTAATTCAAATACTTTGATATTTTCAACATCAAGTGAATCATAATCTTCCATATCAATATGTTCTTCAATTGCTTTTATAAGATCACCTAATACACCCATTGCAATAACTTCATCTCGATTGTTATCAATAGCAATATACATTTGTTTGGAGATTGTTTTTTTCTTTGACATAATTTTGATTTTAATTATTCAACTACTACTTCTTTAATAATTGATTTACTTTTTGGAACCCAAGCGTTAACAGCTACTTCAAGCATTTCATTAGCTTTTTCTTCATCATCTTTAACTAAGTCAACAATTTGAATGTCAGTTTCTGTTTGTAGTTTAACATAGTACCAAGTGTCTACTTTACCATGTTTGTACTCAACTTCTTTCTCGATGTAAAATTTCTTTGCCATAACTTTGATTTTATTTTAATTTAAGATAATTTATTTATTTCGGTCTTCAAAATTCTTTTCAACTTCAGCTTTACGTTTATCAGCTTGTTTATACTCCCAACTGGTAGCATCCTCAATAAACGATTCAAATTTCTTTTCTAACACATCATATGTTTTAGTTGGAAAACCATCTCTATATACCTCAACATTATATTTATTACCTTTTTTACCCAATACTTTAAAACCTTGAATCCAAGTAGTATCATATTGTGATCGACCATATTGCATTTTAATTAAATGTGGTTCAGTTTTTATATTATATACTCGTTTATCATTATTATTCTTATCATAATTCCAATCTAAACTATATTGTGGTTTAAATGTTTTAATTTCAAAACCAATTTCTTTCATAGCGTCAGCGTGATCACTTTGAATTTCACTTGCTAATGTGCGTAAGGCATTTTCTAAATCAGTATGTTCTTTTTGAACAGCGCTATCAGCATCCCAAATCTTATTCCATTCATATCTCCACTCATTAATAAATTTATCACTAATTGGCTCTAAATTATTAACAAGTGAATGTAGTATATTAATATGGTTTAATTTATTATTACCAGTTAAATTATGCTTACCACCACCCCACTCTAAATCAACCCAATAACCTGCTTTATCACCTTGCCAAGTTGTATTTAAAATAAGTTCAATATTACTTGAATAACGCTCATTATCGGTTTTAATACGTAATGTGCGATTACTAAGCTCTAACTCCATACTGTCATCAATAGGAGCAAATGCTGTTATAAACGTTCTTATATTAGTGATTAACTCATGAGATGCAGGTTGTGTAACTGTTTCTCTATAAATCTCATGGGCTTGTTTCTTAGTATCTAATTGAACTTGAAGTGCGTTGTATAAAACTTGTTTAGTATTCATAACTTTTATTTATTTAAATATAATAAAGTAATTGAGGTGCTTATTCAGCATCCTCATTTACCGTTGTTCCGTAATAGATGCTATCGTTTTGTAATTGGTAACCAAACTTAACATCAACATTACCATTTCTATTCTTGATAAAGTTCATATATGTTCCACCACCATCTCTTTCTGATTCGCGTCTCATCTCCATCATTGCGTCCGTCATGTGTTTCAATTTATTTGAACCTACAAACTCACCTGATTTAGTAACTTGTTGAATCAACAAAAACGATGTGTAAGCGTCTTTCTTATTTTCACCTTTATTATTCTTAACACACAAATCAACCAACCATGATTCAGCTTGTTTACGATCCCATTTATTGTCGTCACGAACACCTTCAATAATTTCAGCAATTGAATCAATCAAAATCAAATCCCAACCCATATTCATAACACCTTCAATAACATCTTTTGTGTTATGCTCTAAATAATCACTCATAAATAATGTTTGAACAGAACCAAATTGTGGGAAACGTTGTGTGTATTTGAACATTTGTTTTTTACCCATTTCACCTGATATAAACAAACACTTACGTCCACGATTCTGAACACCAGCTAAAATATCTAGTAACACAGTTGTTTTACCTACTCCTGGGTCACCTATACACATAATATTAGTTGCACATGGTATACCACCTTCGTGTGAAATCAGGTCATCAACAATCATACCACTCTTCATTGTATCCATCATTCTTGGATCAATATCTAAATCATTCAACTTAACAATTTCAAAGTCAATTTTAGCAGGAACAGATACTTGATACTCCATAACCTGATTTTTACGTGGTCTACCTCTTCTTTTACCTGTATTCATACTTGTGTTTTTATTTATATTTAAATTTAACATCTCAGTTGCGGTCATTTGTTTTTTCTTTCTTCCCATTTTCTTACTTACTTTCTTATATAATAAAGATAGCATGAGAGTCGTGGTCATCCTCACGGATTTTCCACGAATTTCACGTTATAAGACGTTGATTTTCAACGTTCTATAGGACGTTAATTATCAACGTTCTATAAACAATTATGTTTTTGTAGGATATTACGTAACTTTGTTATGTCGTCTTTTGTGTATTTATCCTGGTTGATTTGATCACAAATATATGCGGCTTGTTTTATGTCACGCTCTAAATAAGAAATACGTGATGAGTGATCTCCAGTTTTTTTATTAATCCAGAAATGTAATTTATTCATCAAACATGTTTTAGTTACACCAACTAACTTTCTATTTTCGTTATGTTGTAATTCTTTATTATCAATTCCTTCTCCTAATACACCACTTAAGTCAATAGAGTATTTTTTAAGGTCTTGTCCCTTCTTATCACGATGCAGCATCTTGTCTGCAAATTTTTCAAATGGGTTGTGCATCGGTCCATATAAGGATTGTTTCGTTAAAAATTAGTTTAGTAAACTAAACTTTTTATACATAAACTCATTCCAACATAAGCAAACTGCTTCAATTGTTGTTTCTTCATTATCAATCACATTATTTTCAATCATTGCCTCAATTATTCGTTCTGTATGTTCTCTACAATCGACATGATATTGTTCATGAATACCTTCAGGAACATATTCATTAACATACTTACTAATAATTTCTCTAGTTGTGTAATCGATATTCATGTTATAAATATTTAATTAAACATAATTAGTTAATCAAGGTTAAAAAAGCCCCGATGTAGAAACATCAGGGCGATAAATAAAAATTAAAAGTATGAAATCTTAAATATTTTTAAATCAATCATTTGGTGAAAAACACTCGTAATAACAAACCCATTTATACTTTCTTTCCAACTTATTTGCCTCTCGTTCCATTGGATGTGATTTATAAGTATAAATTTTATCTAGTTTTTGATATTGTTTTTTAATACTGTGATACCTGTAATGTACAAACTCATGAATAATAGTTGATATGAAACCTAAAATTGTTCTATGATGTTTTTTACAAACATGTATTTCATTTTTCCATGGATCATAAAAACCAGCATATTGAGCTTTTTTATGAAACACTAACTTAGGATATGAACCATTTATAGGACTAACACCAAACTGTTTTTTACACCAGTTAAATATTTTAATAGCATTTGATCTTGTTATGTCATCCCTAGTTAACATATTATAATCCATTTAACATATCTCTAATTACAGCACATTCTTCATACATTTCATTTTTAACAAAAACATCTAAACATGTGTTTAATGATGTTCTCCATTGGTCACGCTCCAACACAAAATCAATAATATCATGATTACCTACTTTGGCTGAAAACGCAGTTACCTTTTTTCTATTTCTTTTATCATAAAATGCCTTTTTGATTTGAGTATATACTTCTATAGATATATATAAATCTTTGCCTTCAACCTTTGATTTAAGGTCACCAACTGATTTGAATTCAAATACTTTGGCCATGGCATTTTGTTATAAATATTTTAAAGCTGGGAGTACTATTTAACGTACTCCTCAGCTAATGTCCAAAGCGCTTCATTGATTTTTAAGTCCATGCTAAAGTTTTTAATTGCTCTAGCTTTACGAACCCTAGCACCCATTGTATATGAACAATTACCACCAATCAATTTTTCTTGAACTCGATTGAATACAGCCCATAAACTGTTACCAGCATCTTCATTACGTTCAACTTTAATTAGTTCATCAATATCAACCTTAACGTTTTCACCAAAACGAACCAGTGCAGCACCTTTAGCGAATTTTTTCACTTGCCAATCACTCAATTCAATATTTTGAAACTCATTAATTTTCTTAACCAAACCTGGAAACGCCGCTACAGCATCAGATACTTTTTGTTGTAGTTCAGCAAATGTATAACCCATATGGCGTAATTTAAAATCACCATAATTTTGATCCATAACAACTAATCCATTTGAACATACCAATCGGAACAATCCAATTTGAAATTTAAATGAACTCAAACCATCATGGCTATTTGTAAGTAATATTTGTGGATAAACATTATCACCATTTGAACCAGTGATTTCAATACTTGGATTAAAAAACTTAATCATGTGGCGTTGATAACCAATTGTATTCTTTTTACGAGCTTTGATCTCAACTGCTTGACATGGTTTCCATCCCAACTGAATCATGTCATTGATTACTTTGTCTGTTGGAATGTGCACATAGTGCTTACTAAGATTACCTTTTTGATTTGTTTGGAAAACACTCGGAGCGGTTTTCTTAATGTCCGCCATGGACAGCTCATTAAATACTTGTTTCATAACTTTTATTTTTATTTATACCTAAATATATTATCTTTACTTGGGTCGATAGTGACTAATCCTAACTTCTTGTTTTTTCTCAGTCACGGATTGTTCTTCTTTACGCTGTCTAGCTGCTTTAACTCTACGACGTTCAAGTTCTAACTGTTCAGCTAAAGTTAATGAACTTGGATCTCGGTCCTCCAAATGTTGTTTCTTAAATTTACGGTTGAGTTTCTCGGCTTTATTTAACCACCTATCTTGCTCGTCTGCGTAATTTACGTGTCTTCCCATATTTTTTAATTTTTATTTATAATTAAATTTAACATGAGAACCCGGGTCAATCAATCACAAACGATTAATTATTGTGACCAATTCATTATAAGAACACACCCCAGTTCTTCTATTGACCACAACTCCATCACGTTCAAATATAAGTGTAGGAACACTCATAACTCCATATTGTAATGCTAAATCTTTATTTGAATCAACATCTACTTTTTGATAATTAACTCCTGTTTCCAATACTGCTTTATCAAATGTTGGTCCAAACATTTTACATGGGCCACACCAAGTGGTTGTGAAGTATTTAATTGTTAACATATCCTTTATTTATAAATATTATTTCCAAAACTGATACCAACGTTTTCTTTTAGGTGGTAAACATTGACTAAATGGATTATCACCAAATGATGCTCTTCCATAATATCTAGATGTCATCATATTAAGAAACACCTCATGATATTGTTCTGGTATAGAAGAGAAATCAGCTATAATTTTTATATCTAGTTGAATTGGTTCAATACTTCCATTCATTAACACTAATGTTTCTTTTAATTCAACATTTTGAGATGATTGGACAGTTAAATTACTTCCTCCACCTAGATAAATTTCATTCATATACTTAATTTAAGTTATTTAGTTTGATTAACCAAATTTTTCTCTTTAAGTGCCTTAACATGTTTACAATTACCCTTACTCCTCCAAAATCCCATACATGAACAATGGTATGTATTTTTATTTGGGTTATAAGTTGTTTTATATTCACCCATTGAACCTTGAATATGTTCAATTATTTTTTTCTGTTTAGGTCTGATATGAACAACATCATTATAAGTTGTTTCTGGATGTACTTCAATCCACATTGGTACTAGATATTTTTTACCATCTTGAGGCGATACAAATATGGTTGGAGGTAAATGATGTTCAATTTCATATTTGTGAACTACTACTTTTGATGATATAATATCATCTCGCTTAGGATGAATTGTATACGGTTCTTTTGAGTGAATAATCTCATTTGTGGACCGTCCATCACCATGAACATTTATTACATGATACAACATAACCTTTAATTTCAATAAATATAAGTTATAAATGGAGGTCAACTCCATAAACCTAATTGTTCATGATTACCGTAATGACCATTTCCATCTAAATAAAGTGCTTGACTAAAATAAGTGAAATTAATATTTTTATTATTAACCCATTCTGTTAATAGAAATGGTCCTATAGGCTCTAATTTATGTTGTTTACCAGTTGATATATCTATTTTTAAATTAATTCTTTGTTTACTATACTCAATACAATCTTTAAATAAACCTGGTTTGGCTATAATAAAAGCCTCATCAAACAATTCTTTAATGAATGGATAAGTTAATATTAAATCAACTTGAGGAAAATTATTATCTATTTGTATTTGATAAAATGATTTTTTCCATTTAATATCTAAATCAGTTATAATACCACCATATTTAGCTAATATTGTATATTTAGCCAAATTACATTTGCCCATAAATGAAAGACTATTAAATAAATCTATCAAACCAAACTCAGATATTATATTATTAACATCATTATCTTTCCAATATATGATTTGATAACCAGGATTAAGTTGAGAGCAAATTTTTATATTAGGTAAATACTTAACAGGTATATCACCTCCAATCCAAACATAATGAATCATCATACTCTAGAAATGAATTCTGAACCTGGTTCACTACCAGTATCAATTATATTTAAACTCTGTAGATGTTCCTTAAAATGATCATCTATTTCCCAATCTGATTTAGATTGGAATGTTGATGGATTATAATCTTCAATATGTTGAATTTGTTTATCAGTGAATATATTTCCAACATATAAAAAGTAATGATTGTAACAAAGTAATTCTAAATTTTCTATTGTCCAGTTTTTCTTATTACCATCCTTAAAATTAAGTATTAATGGTACTTTATAATCTAATACTCTACGCTCTTGGAATTGACATTTAGAACAACATTCTTGTAAATAACTTTCTTGTATTAATCTATTCTTTAACTTCTCAGGTGTATATGAGTCAATAGGTACTCTACCTTCAATTATATCTTTTAGAGCTGGTTCTTTACCTTTATTAGATAAAAATTTAGCTATACCTTTACCTGATTGGTTCTTATGTGACTCAAATAATGTTATTGAGTCAGGATCATTATCGTCTACTTTATAATTTTTAGCCCATTTCTTATAATGAATATATGAACAATGTAAATAACGAGCCGCCGCCCTATTGGACTTGGTCATCGCCATTGCTCTTTCAATATCCGATTTTAATAATGGTTTAGCCTTCATTATTTGTCTTAATATTAACTAACACATTCCATATATCTTCTGGAGTTGTTGATGGTACTAATTCTCTATCTTCATTAAACAATTCATTAAATGACCCATCTGGATTTATTTTTTCATATAAGTACCAACTAATTAATTCATATCCTTCTTTACCAAAATGAAGTAATATAAGTGAATCAATTATTTGTAAATACATTTCATCATAGGTACTAAAATCAAGTTTTAACTCTGTTTGAGTTAAAATAGTTCTAGTTTGAGCAGCTTGTAAAGCAAATATAATTGAAGTAAATAAATCCTTTTGCTTATCAATATAAGCTTTCTTTTTACGTTTAACTGTTGAATTTATTTTCAATAAAGCATCTACTGCTTTTTTTATTTCATCAAAACCTCCTTGTTCCATATTACTTTATTTTATCTATCAATAACTTTATTTTAGAACATTCTTCATATTGTTCACTTTCTATAAATCTATCTATACATGTTTGTAAAGCTTGTTTCCATTGGCTTTTATCTAACTCTAAATAATAATCACTTTTAGCTAATTGAAATAAAACAGCTGTTTTACTTTTAGTATTAATAGCATCTTTAATTCCAGCTATTGTTTCTGTAAATACAGCTTTAGTAAACACTTCATTTTCACATAACGCATCAATATCTGTTTGTCCTTCACCTTTAACTGTAACTACCATTGATGGTATCTGTCTATTTGATTTTTTAGCCATCGACTTTATTTATTATAAATATGAACAAAATTATGTTCATATGTTGTCATGGCATATATAGATATTTTAAATATATCTAGTTCAAATTCACCTATTTCACCTGACTCAGTTATAATGTCTGGAAGACTAGTTATAATATTAAATGATTCTTTAGTTAATAAAGAGGCATCAAATTCAATTATAATATCATTATTAAGAGGAGCATTCCATGGTTTGACTCTACTAAGCATATTCAATGTAGTATGTTTTTGCTCTTTATTTAACCAATCAGCATAACTAGCGTCAGATGAAATTTCTGAACACCATGGTTCTAAAGTAGCTAACATTTCAATAGCACAATTACTTACTCTAAATCCTATATTATACTTATGAGGTATAATTGGTTTCATGAACATATCATGTTTAACAAAATGTCCCCACTTACGGACAAAATTTCTAGCATTTTTATTTGTTGTGTAAAGCCATTCTTCACTATTCTTACCAGCACCACCTCCAGCATGTTTATTAAATCTACTTCCACGACTAGTGAAATGATAAACTAAACCATCCCATGATTGAATTACTTTATATCCTTTTAAAACAAAACGATTAAATAAATCACTATCTTCTTTTGATTGAGGAGCAAATAACTCATCGTGTCCTCCAATAGCTAAATAATCTGATTTATACATACACCAAGGTGCAAATATACCTTCAGTAAATCTATCTTTATTTAATTCAATTAGTTTATTACAATATTCTTTAAATTTAACTTCTTTAAATTGATCAGCTTCAATTCCAAAGTCCTCAATTATTTTTTCTGGACCAGCTGGATGTAATGGTGGTTCAATTCTAGTAGCACTCACTACTGTACCTGGTTTAAGATGTTTAAGTATATTTTTATCTAAATCAACCCCAGCAACCATATCAGCATGAAATGCAAATATAATCTCT
>Ga0208362_1000749_pt1 | contig 10640 bp, 15 predicted proteins | sample LakMenEpi13Oct10_FD_150693 | JGI IMG/M metagenome (GOLD analysis project Ga0208362, IMG submission 150693) | Freshwater microbial communities from Lake Mendota, WI - 13OCT2010 deep hole epilimnion (SPAdes) | ecosystem: Environmental > Aquatic > Freshwater > Lake > Epilimnion/Euphotic zone ... | reverse complement strand
GCTATCTATTTGTTTGCGGGCATCGTCATGATCGTTCTATATAAGAAGCCCACAGAACAGCAAATGACCGATGCTGGTCAAGTTGAGTTTGTTGACTAAACAACACCTATCGGGCAACTAACACCAGTGCCACCAATACCGCAATAACCATTTGGGTTCTTGCCTAGGTATTGCTGGTGGTATGGCTCTGCAAAGTAGTAGTGCGCGAGTGGTGCAATCTCAGTTGTAATCGTGCCGTATCCGGCTGCAGTTAGTTTTGGTTGGAATGCATCTCGAGTTGCTTCAGCAGCTTCACGTTGTGTTTCGCTTGTGTAATAAATAGCGCTGCGATACTGCGTACCCATGTCGTTGCCTTGGCGCATACCTTGTGTGGGGTCGTGGTTTTCCCAAAACACGCGCAGCATTTCTTCCAGTGAAGTAACGGTTGTATCAAACACTGCCATCAGCACTTCGGTGTGGCCGGTAAAACCTGAACACACTTCTTCATAACTGGGGTTTGGTGTGTAACCACCTGCGTATCCAACTGAGGTGGAATGCACGCCAGGTGTTTGCCAAAAAATGCGCTCTGCACCCCAGAAGCAACCCATGCCAACAACAAGCGTGTCCATGTGTTCTGCCCACGGGCCAGTAAGTGAAGCACCATTCACATAGTGCGCTTCAGGCACAGGCATGGTTTGGTCGGTACGGCCAACTAATGCCTGCTCTGGTGAAATCATCTCTGGTGCTTTGCGTCCGAACATGCAGTCAGGCTACACAATTGCCTATTTTTCTGAACAGAAGGAGGCCAGAGCGGAACGCTGTAACTCAAGCAACTCTTCATTCCCAGGCATCACACGCAGCCCGGCACGTACTGCACTTGTTAATGCATCAGCATTCTGATGTCGTAACGCCCACCGCGCCACCTCAGTAGCTGCAGTGACACCCAGAATCACCAGTCGAGTTGTACTTCCGTCCAAGTCTGCCCATGAATACGACGTTCCTGCGAACGGCACATCGCGTAACCATTGCAAACAATTGAGTACATCTCCCACACAATTCTCGTCCTGTTGAAACGCGCGCAAAGCCCTCGCCAATATTTCCGCATCGCTCATCACATGTACAGACAACGGGATGTCGTCGTTGTATGTAATCGGAACCAACGAATCTGTGGCCAAGGAGCTACCCAGTACAGATAGTCCGCGACGCATGTCCGAGACGACTGTCGAGAAGGTTGAGTCATTGATGGCTATTTCCCACATTGCAGTTCGAGCAGCCGACCTCCGTGCACGATCACGATTGAGAGACAACCATGTCAGTAACTCCAAAGCTCGCTTTTTTCTAAACTCTGCTGTTTGCCCATATTGATTCCGCACTAGTGGATAGCCGAAGAGATGCACGATGATGCTTGGTTGCGTGTCACACACAGCAAAGGTCAAGTCGGGCGTCTGATCAGAAGTTGCCGTTACAGCATCCAAGAGTTCGCAAATCTCCCTTGGTAAGCCCTGGGTGTGCACTGCGCTCGGTACACCGGAGGAACTCGCTGTTCGTTCTACTTCTTCTAACGTCTGAAGATTCTCCTCAGTGAGCCTCTGGGGATACCGTCGTGCTGAAATTTGCTCTCGTCGAATTTGGAGAATCTTCTGCACTAATGCCAGACACATTGCTGGCGAAAGTACTGATGAGATTGGGAAGCTTGGAACCTTCGCAGGTTGAACTGGCGCACCAGTTGCCGGTGCTGCAACCACTGTTCCGGTAACAAGCAACAGAGTAGATGGCCTCAACAGTCGTGAACGAGAATCATCTTGAAAAAACAACAGGAATAGTTCAACCAGCAACAGCACTATTGTCATTCCCGAGACCAGTGCGCACAGAAGAGTCACTTCTGAAATTGACAAACTTTTATCTAGCCAATTTGTGGAGGGGCTCCTCTCTCCCGCAGACAGACCAACGACTATTGAAACAAACAGAAGTGCACACAGAAGCACACCGAGTCCAAGGCGCTTAATCGTCTGCGTCATTGGTCGCTAAGTAAGGCAGAACGAGTGACTGACACCGTACGCCAATGCAAGCCAATGATGCCCAGGATCTTCATTGGGACAACAGCAGACACTCGCACAGTCACCCGATGCGAATCCATATCAAATTTGCCAGAAACGTCCTCACTTCGAAGAAAACTTTCTACCGCAGAGAAACTTGCAGAACGACTGATTTGGGGATTGCCCTCGCGAATACCCACCACGTGTTGCGCACCAATTCGAGCCGCATTTTGTGCAACATCTGAAATCTCAACATACGTGCTTACAACTCGACCACCGTCATACGAGATGCCCAACACAGCCATTGCGCCGATGACAAGACACACGACCAGCGCTGAAATGGAACCCCTACGTTGACAGTTGATCATTAGCGACTCCTATACAAATCGATCACTTCCGTAGAACGTGCAACCACAACACGTTGCGAGAGCCCTAGAAGTGTCAGCCCTGTCCAGTCGACATTGCATCGCACTTCGGCAATCACTGCCGACAATCCCCGAATTGATGTACGAGTGATACCAACATTGATTCCTTTGCATCTCAGCCCGCTACGAGAGAGATCTGCCTGAGCGGCTGAATAACCACGAGAAACCATGCGCACTGATGATGATTGAGAAGCAACTCGGGCGGCGACGTCTGCTGCACTCTGCGTTCGTGACTGAGCATCTGTTAAACGCATGGCAAAAACAGCTGTCAGAGTAAACAGCAGCAGAACTGGAGTTAGCAATAGAACTTCAATGGTCATTGATCCACGAGAACGACTGACATTCATCGTTCATCCTGCAACATGAATACCTCAAGTGGGACTGACGAAGTTCTAGTGATGTGAGTGGAGAGAAAAGGTACAAGTGGTCTCACCCGAACAGTGACAACCACAGTCGCCATTCCCCCTGATGTATAGACCCGAGGCACTTCTTCGAGACGTGCTCCTAGGTCTGTTGCCATTATCTCCATTTCATTGAGTGATGCCGCCATGCCCTCAGATCCGAAGGAATACGACGCCATCTGTGCTCCGCGAAGAGACACCGCCTGAGCAATATGGGATGCTCGAGACAGCGTCACTACGTGAATTGCCATAAAGAACAACGTCATGACGACGGGAATTAGCAACACTGATTGAGTACTAGTTTCACCTTTGTCATTCATGAATGGCTTCAATGGCTTCAGCCCAGATTTAATGAGTTGGCTTTATCGCGAACACGGGCGCTGATGATCGCGCCAACAGTGATTGCGAGTGCCACCAATGCCGCCGTCATTACAACAGTTGTTGCACTGACTTCACCTCTTTCGCGATCCATCTCACGAGATGCATCCAAGCGGATCTGGTAATACTGAAACATCTGTCGAGTGATTGACATGCTGTTCCCCTTTCTTTTTTGTGTTGTTGGATCTTGTGTTGTCTCATAGCGCGCCGAGTGTCCCGGAGAAGGCGGGATACCCGACTAGCAAGACAAAACCAATGAAGAGCACAACCATGGGAAGACCCATTCGCTCTGTACGCACTTCGGCCTCGTGCTCAACGCGGGCTAAATTTTTTTGACGAAGAGCCTGTGCTCGAGCCCCTAACGACTGTCGGACGCGACCCCCATGCTCACCGGCTATCTGCACACTGTGTGCCACCTCAATTAGGGATTCAACACCAAGTTCCTCACCGAGGTCTCTCAATGAATTCCAATAGGAACGACGGGAGCTTTGCGCGCGAGCTATGGCGAGTCGAATTTGTTCGAAACTCCATCCGTCACCAGCATCTGCCGCTGCAAGAAGAGCAGTCTCGGCTCCAGCCCCACCAGCCAATAGAACATTGACTAAATCAAGGAAAACGGCAACTGCAATATCCATGTCCGATCGCCTGGCGGTCGCCTTTGCCTCAATGCCTTTCACCCTGTGAATCCAAACCGCCACCGGAAGAAAGAATAAAAAGAGCATCAGAAGAATTGGCGTTGCGCCCATCGAATATGTGACGAGAGCAAACATAAAGAGCGCGAGAAGTACGGAAAGCAACATTGTTCGCAACACACGTCGCACAAAATCCTTTTCACTAATACCTAAGACATGAAGATCTTTAGGGTGAGGTGTCAAACCCTTCATAGAAGCTCCCTTGTGTGTCGACCAGCTAGGAAACGTGCAGGGACTCGTATGTTCGACATCTTGTGGAGCGACAGAAGCGCGAATACGAATGCACTAACAATGCACACCATTACAAGCATTCCCTCGACTGACATAAACGGCGTTAGATACGCAGAATTCAACAGCAGTAACCCAAGGATGAATGTGATAACCGCCCCAGAGATAATGCGAATAGCTGTTCGCATTCGAGCGCGAGAAACCCAAATTCGCATGTACAGGTGACACTCCGAACGAGCGCATTCACTGAGATGTGTCAGCAGTTGTGCAAGGTCACGTGTCTGGTGCACAGATGCCGTAACAAGCGCGGCAACCACGAAGTCACAAGTCGGATGCGCCACATCGTCTGCAAAGCGTCGCAGAGCATCTTCGAATGTTCCGTACCTGAGTCCTGCAACGAGTCGCCTAACTGGTTCAGCAATAGCGCGAGGAGCAAAGTTTTCTGTTGCAAAGATTGCCTGTTCCAGGCCGGCAGATGCAGCAATAGTGTCTCTCAAGTTTTCGGTCCACGTAGCAATCGCCTCGACAATTTCTCCTTGATCACTAACTTCACGATTACGAACCGAGGGCTTTTTCATCTTCGGCATTCGGGGACTGATGCCGCTAATGGTTGTGAGTACGCCAATCGCAATAAATACGGCCAACGCGCAGAGAATTACGCCGACCATGACATACCTGTTGGCCGTTGAAATCCGAACTCACTGAGTACCTCTGAAGTCTGCGCTCGTAAAGCCAAAAAAGCAGACTCTGGATGAGAGTAGGAAAAGACTTCATTCGAAATGATTGATGAGCCCTCGGAATCAGTGACTTCAATGATGGAGGTGACTCGTCTGCGACCATCGATGTTTTGAATGTGCACTACGAAGTGAATTGCACTAGCTACTAAAAGATTCACAGTTTCAGTCGGAAGCCCCATGGACGCCATTGATACATAGGCAAGGAGTTTGGGGAACGTTGAACGGGCACTATCAGCGTGCAGTGTGCACATCGAACCGTTGTTTCCCTGGCTCATAGCCAAGAGCATGGGAAACGCCTCAGCACCTCGAACTTCGCCAACTATCACGCGATCAGGATCCATTCGAAGAGCCATTCGGGTGAGGTCAGACATGGTGATCTCCCCCTGGCCTTCAATGTTGGCAGCACGGGCTTGTAATGCATCATGGTCGGGATGACTTGCTTCAAAATGCTCTATGCCAAGTTCAAATGCGTCCTCGATGGTGACGATGCGCTCGTTGTAAGGAACCTCGTTGAGCAATGCTCGTAACAGCGTCGTCTTCCCTGATCCAGTTCCCCCGGCAATCACAATGTTCTTTTTTGCGCGAACAGCAGCAGCGAGAAAACGAGCAACATCAATGCTCAACATGTTTCGTGTTACTAATTCCGACAAATTTGAATAGTCAAATTTGTGACGACGAATAATCAGAGTGGGATGACTCGATACTTCCATTGCTGCAAAAAGACGAGATCCATCTGGCAGTTGAAGATTGAGTTCGGGATGAGCTGGGTCGAAACGCTGTTCCCGATGACCCATCCGTGCCGCTATTCGCCGGATGAGATCAACTAATTCAACATCAGTGTTGACTATGGGCTCTCGTTCTTCGCGCTCCCCATTTCGCAATTTCACCCACACAGGGCGATTACCTCGGACATGAATGTCTGAAATGTGATCATCCTCCAGCAGCGGTTCAAGTTTCCCAAGACCTAGAACTTGGGCGATTGCTTCATCGATGATGAGTCGTTCACCGACTTCTGGAATGACATCGAGGCCCCACGCATCAGGTTGGCGCGCACTTGCTAAAAGTTGAGCCGCTGTTGAGCGTGCTACCTGACGTTCTTCCTCAAGTGTGGGAGCAGGCAAATCACTATTGTGACGACGAACTCTGTCGTCAGCCAATGACGACGCAATAGTCCGAGTGATTTCCTGCATGTCAATAGAACGTGTACTCATCGAACTGCGACTTCGACAATTGATAGTTGTACCTTTTCTGCGTCAGCAATGTCGACCGCAAGAGACTCTGGTCCATGCAAGGTGACTACAGATTCAATTCCTAAATCTCCCGCTTTTCCAATACTGCGTACAACTGCAAGTTCCTTGATTGATCGCGCGATTCCATCAGTGTTCACAGATGGAACGACGACTACACGCACAGTGTCTCCTTCTTTCAATTCGGGCGGATATTCGCCAACACCAACCGAAACAGATACATACGCTTCGCCATCAAGCAATCCGCCCATCTGCTCAGTTACAGATGCCACAGGAGTTTCATTTGGTGTTGGTGAGGTGATGGGGGCAGATCTCCTGTTCACAAGCATCAGCACCAGAAGGAAGGAAAAGACCACAATCAAAAGACCAATAAGTAACTCGACTCTTATCTTCCGGCTGCTCGTTACGATCGCTCCAGATGTGGCCCGAAGGCCCGCGAGTCGCTCATCAATACCCGAAGTGTGCGATCCAGAACCGAATCCATTGTCTACCATGGCTGAAACTCCTCTCTACTCCCCGTAGGGCGCATCGCTCAATGTGTGGGCAGGGAAAATACGGACGGCAACACTCGAATTCCAGTCGCCCAAAACTTGTCAAGTCAGCCCCTAGCCTTGACTCCATGAGTCAGGTACCAGAGACACTGCCCGCGGCCAATGATCCGTGCTGGTGCGGAAGTGCACGTAAATACAAGCGTTGCCACAAAGGAACTGAAGGTCGCATTCAGCCTGGAATCATCAGCCCTATGCGCACTGTTCCTGAAAACATTGGCAAGCCTCCATATGCACTCACTGGTGTTCCCCCACGTAACGATGAATCACGTGTGAAGACACCCGAAGTAATTGAACGTATGCGAGTTGCTGGTGCAGCTGCTGCAGAAATTTTGCGACGCGCTGGCGAAATGGTGCGCCCCGGAATCACAACTGATGAGATCGACATCTTTGTTCACAACCTCACCATTGAAATGGGTGGCTACCCAAGCCCGTTGAATTACCACAACTATCCAAAGAGTGTGTGCACAAGTGTGAACGAAGTGATTTGTCATGGCATCCCTGATTCACGAGTGTTGGAAGACGGCGACATCATCGATATTGACGTCACTATTTACCTCAACGGTGTGCACGGCGACACCAACGCATCATTTGCTGTCGGCACTATTTCTGAAGAAGACAAGAAGCTCATCAAAGTGACTGAAGAATGCATGTGGCTTGGTATTGAAGCTGTGCGTCCGGGTGTTGCACTAAATGAAATTGGTCGCGCAATTGAAACGCACGCAAAGAAGCACAAGTTTGGTGTGGTGCGCGCATTCATTGGTCATGGAATTGGCGAGAACTTCCACACAGACATTCAGGTGCTGCACTACTTCGACCCACGCAACACAATGATTTTGCGCGAAGGTATGACTTTCACCATTGAGCCCATGATTACTGCCAGTGGTGAGACCAGGCACAAGATGTGGGACGACGACTGGACTGCAGTTACCTCTGATGGCAGCCGTACAGCCCAGTTTGAACACACCATGGTGGTAACAGCCGATGGTGTTGATGTACTTACTGCTGGCGCCGGTGCTGTTTCTCCTAGTGCACCGTGGAATCGCTGAGTTTTACCTCGTAGCGTCAAGACCGTGATTGACACAGCACACTCTGATCGTTATCTGTCTTTTGACAGGGCCGAATGGGCAGACCTTCGTGCTGCAACACCTCTCACTATTCGCGAACGCGACCTTGTAGAGCTACGCGGTATCAATGATCAGATTGATCTTGATGAAGTAGCCGCTATCTACTTGCCCCTCACTCGTTTATTGAATCTGTATGTGAGCGCGACGCAGAACCTGCACAAAGTGTCTGCAACGTTCCTTGGTGCAATGGCGCCAAAGGTTCCATACGTCATTGGCATCGCGGGAAGTGTGGCCGTAGGCAAGAGCACATTCGCTCGTATCTTGCAGGCACTACTCGCCCGCTGGCCAGAGCACCCACGCGTCGATCTCATCACTACTGATGGTTTCTTGTTTCCTAATGCTGTGTTGGAAGACCGCGGCATTATGAATCGCAAAGGATTCCCAGAGAGTTACGACACAAAGACTCTGTTGGCTTTCTTGCGCGAACTAAAGGGTGGTGCGCCAGATGTGGAAGCACCTGTGTATAGCCACGTTGTATACGACATTGTTGAAGGCGAAAAAGTTGTAGTAAGCCAGCCAGACATTCTCATTCTTGAGGGACTGAATGTTCTGCAAGTAGGCACAGAGGCAAACGAGTTTGTGTCTGACTATTTCGACTTCTCGATCTTCATTGATGCCGCCGAATCTGATGTTGAACAGTGGTACGTGGAGCGTTTCCACAAACTTCGTGAAACAATCTTTCGTGACCCCGACAGTTTCTTTCAGAACTTCGCACATTTGACTGATGAAGAAGCCGACGCAATGGCGCGCAGCATCTGGCATGAGATTAACGGTAAGAACTTGGTGGAAAACATTGAGCCAACCAAGTCACGTGCGTCTTTGATTGTGCGTAAAGGTGCAGATCACCGCGTCACAAACGTAAATTTGCGTAGGTTGTAGTGCGTCGCCTTCTCGGAATCGCTCTGCTCGTTGTTATCGCGGGGTGTTCGACAGGAACAGAAACAACGCTAAAGCCGGCGGTCTGGCGTGAGGTTGCAGCTCCAGTCGTTAACGGTGCAACAGACGAAGTGATTGTTAGAAATTCGCGTATCAATAACGGCACTTACTGGACCTGGGTAGAACGAGTCCTGGGTACAGACTCCATTGTCTTCCATGTTGCTCAAGCTCGGTTTGGCGCAACATGCGAAGCGTGGGCAAAAGACAACGGCATGACCGAAGGCTGTATGGATGATTACGCAATCGATGAATACCAAACAGCCCTTGTAGGAATTTCTAATGCAGCCAAGGTAACCGTTGCATTTCAAGAAAGCCCAGGCAAGAGTTTTGAAATCACTACCTTGATACTGAAGCAGTTGATATCAGGTACAGCCACTGTCCCAATCTCAAAATATCAGTGGGTTTCGTTTCCGTTCATTTCACGAATCGAGAACAACACCATCGTTGATGCCCAGCAAATGTGGGTCCCTTAGTTATTCGTCATCTGAATCCTCGTCAGATTCATCATCGACCGCCTCAAACGCTGCAGTGATTGCCTTGAGATCTTCATCACTACCAGCGATGCCGCGCTCCTTAGTGAGTTCCTCAACACGATCGAGAGGCTTGCGGAGATTGCTTGCCACTCGGCCAGTAGTGACTGCCTTGAGTTTCTTTTGCATCTGATCAAAGTGGCGCTGAATCTCTTTTAGATACTTCGTGTATGACTTCCATGCCGTACCGAAGTTTTTTAGAAGTAACAGAACTTCATTGGCGTTCTGTTCCATGTGGAAACTATCTGTAGCCTGACGAACCACTCCCAAGAATGTGTACAACGTAAGTGGTGAACACAGAATGACTCGCTTAGCCACTGATTCGTCAATGAGCCAACCAAGTCACGTGCGTCTTTGATTGTGCGTAAAGGTGCAGATCACCGCGTCACAAATGTGAATTTGCGCCGGTTGTAGTAATTGCTTACGAATTGAGTGCAACTAATTGTCAAGGAATTGTTGTAGCAAAAAAGCACTGATTTTGTTAGGTAATTGATTTATTGTATTTCTGACTTGTATCGCTTGCAGTGTTCGGTAGACTGATGACATGAGTAATTCATCAAACACCAAGACAACATCCATCCGTAAGAACATTCGCACCACGCGTCACAGTTTTTACATCATCCGAAGCCGTGGAACATGCAGCTTCACTGAGAAGCAGTGCTACACATATACCGAAGCACGTCATGCTGCTCTCATTAAAAGACGTAAAGAGCACACCAACCACGGTGAGTATCGATGCCCTGACTGTACGTTTTGGCACATCGGATCTACATCAGTTGGAGGAAAATAATGTTCCGCTTAAAACAGTTCATCGCCTCACTGCGCAGTGCCCCAACAGTTGAGTCAATCGCTAGTCCAGCCATCCCAGATGGAGTCATGGATTGCTCAGCGATTGTCAAGAACTTACGTCACTTCACTAAGGATGGAAGAGCGATGGATTCATCACAAGAATTCTCGTTCAATGAGCTCGTTGGAAGTTTTCTTTTCTCCATGCTCGGTGATTCGCCAACCGAAGAAGACAAGGATGTTGCAATCGGCACTCAGGCTTTCGTTCTTGTGATGTTGTTACGCAAGATGAAAGAGATCAAACCAGATTTCTTAGTTGAAGAGTTCTTGATGGATACCTTTGACCAAGACCATGTCCGTCGGCTTGAACGAATTTTTGCAGCAATGCCATTCCAGTTCGACGAGGACGGTCAGCCATGTCCGATGTGGGGCCATGACCCTCTCTTCACTGAGCCAATTCCTAGGACCCAAGAATCTGACGAGGGTTTCATAAACAGACGGATTGCCCCGTACATGGATTTCAGCTGTGTCGAAGCGCTCGATTCTGCCGAGGCATCGCCCAAGATCTCGATCAAACCGGAAGACCTGCA
>Ga0208362_1000747_pt1 | contig 10675 bp, 12 predicted proteins | sample LakMenEpi13Oct10_FD_150693 | JGI IMG/M metagenome (GOLD analysis project Ga0208362, IMG submission 150693) | Freshwater microbial communities from Lake Mendota, WI - 13OCT2010 deep hole epilimnion (SPAdes) | ecosystem: Environmental > Aquatic > Freshwater > Lake > Epilimnion/Euphotic zone ... | reverse complement strand
AGACCTGATTAGGGTTTACCTATGCTCCCCCATTTGAATAAGTCCATTATTTCAGGCTCGGGCATGAATCAGGTGTGAATTTACAGAAGAGGGAACGAATGTGTCAACTCTAATTAAAAGACTATTACTCTGCTTTGTATTAATTTTATTTTCGGCTCATGATGCTCATGCAGGCCGTTTTGGTCTTCAGACCGGTTTATATAAAGACCGCTTAGGAAATAGAAATTCCTGTGCAGGTTCTACCGAAGTCGGTTTGAGACTTGGATTCTACGCTGATAAAACTACTCATGACCTGATTTACGCTTCAGCCATGAATGGTTTTGATTTATGTCAAGTTCTTGGTACTTGCCCAGGAAACGGAAATTTAGCTCCAAGAGTGGCCCCACCATGCTTGTGCTCAGTTTCTACTCCTTCCTGCTGCCAGCCACCAGCTCCAGTAGGTTGCAGTTCATCTGCTTTACCACCTCCAGCTCCACCTGTTTATCAACAACAGCCACAGCCTCAGATGGTAATGCAAGCACCTGCTTACTATCCTCAACAAGCGCCTTCCGTCAGCCCAACAATTGCTCCAACAATTAGCGTTGTTCAACAGCCAGCCGCACCAGCTCCTGTTCAACAAGCAGCTCCAAAGACAGAAGTTTACTTGTTAGTTATGCCCAATCAGCAGCAACAACAGCCAATGAGCTATCAGGCACCACAACAACCTAGCTATTATAGAGAACCTATTAGCTATGGTGGAGCCGAGTATCAGCAGCCAGTAAGAGGTCTCTGGTAATTCGTTAATAAATAAAATTATATAGATACAAGCGCATTGTAATCAAAAGCCGCTTCAAGCCATTAAAAAGCTTCGAGGCGGTTTTTTGTTTGAAATAAAAGTTTTACTTAGAATCAATGAAATACAATTCTGCTTTTAAATTGCAGTTTTTAACTAATTGACTAAAATTGATTTATCTCTTTTAATCATTGAACTCTAATTAACTTAAGTCCTTCTTTATCTATTTCAGAGAATAATCACCGATGGGTCAATTAATCAAAACCGAAAAAGAATTATCAGAGCTCAGAGAAAAACTCAAAGGCCAAACAATTGTGGCGACTAATGGGTGCTTTGATATTTTGCATGTTGGACATGTTAGGTATTTAAAAGAGGCAAAAAGTCAGGGAAATATTTTGGTTATAGGTGTCAACTCAGATTCATCTGTTAAAAGCTTAAAAGGTTCAACCAGACCGATTAACAATGAACAAGATCGGGCTGAGATTTTGAATGCATTATCTTTTGTTGATTACACTTATATATTCAGTGAAATAGAAGCAAGCAAGTTTTTATTGACTCTAAAACCTGATATATATGACAAGGGAGGAGATTATGATTTAGAGAAATTACCCGAGAAAGAAGCGATTAAATCAATAGGTGCTCGAATTCATTTTTCTACTTTTCATAATGGACATTCCACAAGCTCAACTTTAATGAAAATGTAAGCTCGATTTTTTCACTTTTGGTCAGAGAAAATCCCTGATAAATTCTGTTCTTTCATCCACCCAACCTCAAATGGGCTGAAACATAGGGTTTCAAATCTCATATTGAGAAGTTAATGCATTTTGTAGAGGTATCCAATAGTTGATTAAATTTCCAAGCAAGCTGATCAGAAGGTCAAAGACAGAGATATTTGTGATTAGAACTCTTGCAAAAATGAAAGAAACAGTGTGAACTAAGCTCCAGAAAAGGAGTTTAGAAAATGAAAAAGAATTTACCTTGAAAAAGACAGACTAGAAGAGATAAAGCAAAATTCAAAAGAAAAATGGGGAGTAACTCTCAAAATATTCAACAAAATGGTTTCTACATTTACTGACTAAAAGAACAAAGATAAAGAATCCCAGGGATAGAAAATCAGAACTTACAATACATCAAAGAATCAAAGTAACTCTGATGTATTGGTGTGAGAGTACAGAACTCAGCTTCACATTGAAGAAAGTTATGGAGTAAATGAATCAACCATTTTTAAAGCGATTAAATACGTTGAAAACGCACTCATTTCATCTTGTGAATTCAATATGAAAAACGGGAAAGGTGATTTGATGGACGATAAGGAAGATGAAATAGTAATTAATGGAATGGAATGCGAGATTGAGAGACCTAAAAAACAAAAACAGTATTATTCATGGAAAAAGAAAAAGCACACAATAAAAGTTGAATTTGTTGACAGTACGAGGCAAGAAAAAACAACATTGATATGAATTGGAAAGAATTTAAATCGTCAGAAGCGTCACTTGAATAAAGCTCACTTGTTTTTTTATTTGAGTATTTTCAATCATTACAAACTATTAAGGTTTAACTTTAGAACAATCGATCCTTATATCGCCAAAACCAGCTCCAGCATAAAAAACTTTTTCATAATCACTGCCATTATATTGTCTAACCATTCTGGCTACTGTTATAAAACAACCATCAGAACCTTTAGTAACGAAACTCACATCCATATACTTATCTTGAATGGCACCGTTTTCAAGGTGTCGAACATGCCAAGATCCATCGGTTAAAACAACTTTGTAAACTTGAACGCCAGCAGCCTTAATAGCATTAAAGAACTCTTTTTCGAGGGCTGGATCGTTTATTTCGGGAGTTGGCAAAGTTTCATAACTTGCTCTTTTAATTTCGTATTGCTTGATCAAGTCTCTCATTAAATCAGCTTTTTGCCCAGTCATGTCAACCGTCAAATCTTTCTCAGCTAAAACTGTTCCAGTGGAAGTCCGCATTGTGAGAGTGACATAATGCTTTTCAGGTGCATTAAGGAAAACTTTAAAAGCTGAAACAAACATATATGTTTCTGGCCATGGCTCTTGATTCTTGTAATCAATTGGAGCAAAAATTCTAAAAGTAAACTCTTTGGTATTTAAATCAAAAACCCCAGAATCTTCAGTACCTTGTCTGTATTCTCCAAGCGGCATTCCACCTTTGGCCCTTAAATCAAAAATCAGGTAATCACCTTTCTTCAGATATTCATTAAAAGGTTTATCTAATGAAAGTTCACCAAGAATAACTTGATCTGGACTTATTTCACTGATCTCTTCAGATTTGTCGGGAGAAAGAATATTATCTACATAAATTACGTTGGCGGCCTTTGAAGGCAGGGAATTAAAAACAAAACCACAAGCGAGAATAACCATTAACGCCAGCTTAAAAGATGCAACTTTTAAAATAAACTTTTTCATTATTGAGTTAGAGAAAATTACGGAATTTACTAAAATGTTATTACAAAGCTCAATATCATTCAACTGTTTTTTAGTGTGTGCTTGAAAACAAGCTTTGAATGGTATTTATTGAAAGAGTGGATTGCTGAAGTATGTTATTCCCAATGTTCATTTTCAACAAATAAAAAACTCTCCTCCCAGACTAATAGCTTTGTTTGGGAGGAGAGCTTTTATTTACAAAAAGAGACAATTACAATGGTGTTGTGCCGCTTTGCTGTGCTTCACTACCATCCAAATCCGACGTTTGGCAAGTTAAACGACCTCAAAGAACTTTTAATCACTTTGTTTGCTGGCAATAAAAGTATTATTGGGTTTAAGTGATTCAAGTTCTGCAACTGAAGTAAGTTGGTTGTCTCAATATTTCCATGTCCTCACCAAGATTAATTATACTCGTCACTCCAACTCCATACAGACTCAGGCTTTGACGCTTCTTTGGCTGTTGGAGTTTCTTGAAATTCAGGTTTTATTGATAATTTCACAACTCTGTTGACCAATGACTTTAACAATGTGTCTATAAAAGGAGCCTCGGTGTCTTTAATTTCCTGGTCTCTTCTTTCTGTTAGTGGTTCTAAGAAAGTAGTGAAGAAGCTAAAAGGCGAATTGTCACCCACAATTGTGTCAATTTCTTGCAATGTATTTCCCAATGTTGGAGAATTTACTGACTTGAATTCTTGAATACCTTCTTTTATTGCTGTAATTGCCGCATTTTTTGTGCTTGCTCCGTTGGCAAGTTCTCTATTGACGATTAGTTGAAATGTCTCATAAATAGACCGAGCATTAGAACTATTCAGAAATTTGTCTGCCAATAATTTAATCGGCTCATTTACATAATCAGAAATACCTTGAGAGAGATAATCTTTGGCAAGTTCATATTCTGTCTCTTTATTGCTCTCGATAAGATTATTAATATAAGATCCAAATTCTTTTGTTTCTCTTTTTTTGCAAATGTTTAATGTATTTCTCTTCAGCATTTTTAAGTATTTGAGATGGTTCAGCAAGAATATTTCTTTGAGGTTTTGGAAAACGAGAAACCTCTACTGTAATTGTTTTTGTTGTTGGTGGAATTGCGATGCTCATTTTATTTGAATCTCCTTTTTCGTTTAGCTTTAGATTGTTTGCAATTTGCCGCAGTTTCTTAACTAAATTTTAATGATACGAAAAAGATTAACAAAAGTGATACAAATAATAATTAAACCTTAATTAAATTTATTGATATTCCTCGTTTGTGTTTTGCCATTTGGTTATCGGTTGTTTCTTGATTACTAAGCTTCCTTTCAAAACAGAGACCACAAAAAGTGATACATGTACAATGAATTGTATGCGTATGGGTTTATTGATCTTCAACCCGTTCCAACTTACTTGTCTCGACCTGTTAGGGAGAACAAACGCTCAAAGATGCAATTCAAGCAATTGTGTCTTCAAGATTTACTCAGCTTGTCCCCAAGACAGTACATATTTGGTTGAAGCCCAAGCTACTGTAACACCACCTCAATCATTATTAAAGGGACATGTTGGAACTTGGATAATCGGAAAGCAGCAAATAGATGCTAGAACAATGGCTTTCGATCGAACTACAACTATTCTTAAATCTCATTTCTATACTTAAAAAGAGGTCTTTGCGAGAAGGATACGGTTTTGGGTTAATCCTAAAGTCCCGACAACTATCTTTTCTCCTCAGTATGCCCCAGAGTGAACAATATCGTGCGATGGCAAAGAACTTTAACGGCTGCTCGCTATCCCAAAAGCTTTCCAATCAGTAGGCAAAGAAAAAATAAGGTGCTGATAAAAGCATTGGCTGTAAAAAAAGCTAATTCAATTTTTTTGAAATCTTTATAAATAATCCAATGTTCAATTAATAATCCAATTCCCAGAATGCCAGTTCCAATCTGATAAGCCAAAGTTAAATTAGCGGAAGCTTCAAAAATAAATCCAGTTGCAATAAAAAATCCTAAGGAAATCACATGGCAGATTCGGCTAATCCAAAGTGATTTTGCAAAACCAAACTTTGCAGGAATACTATGCAATCTTTGTTCACGGTCATATTCTAAGTCTTGAAGCGCATAAAGAATATCAAAACCACAAACCCAAAATGCCACCGCTAAACCGAGCAGAATCGGTACCCAGCTTATCTGCCCAGCAACCGCTATCCATCCACCAAGAGCAGCTCCACCCAAGGCTATACCCAAGACTAAATGACATAAATAAGTGAATCTTTTGGTAAATGAATAAAAACTAAGCCAAATAACTGCAACTGGAAACAATATTAGGCAAAGTCTCGGTAGATATAGCGAAGCAAGTCCCATAATCGCAAAGCCTAAAATGCTCATATTTAAAACACCAAAACTTGTCAATTGTCCTGATGGAATAGCTCTAGAAGCAGTTCGTGGATTGAGCGAGTCAATCTGTGCATCAATTAGTCGATTTAGAGACATAGCCGCTGATCTAGCTCCTAAAAGCGCAATTCCAGACCAGAAAAAAACATTAAGCGGAGGAAAGCCATTAGTACTCGCAAGCAACATTGATGAAAGCATAAAAGGAGCTGAGAAAATTGTATGCTCCAGCTTAATCATTTCAGCCCAGATCTTAATTTTGCTAATTAATTTATTCATTTGAGTCAGGAATTCTTACTTTGTTTTTAAAAATGTCAAGAACTCGATCTGAAAATGTTAAGAACCAAAATAACGGGGCAACTATCCAAACCAAAACGAATTCTTCAAAGAATAAATCATTATGCGTGCTTATTTCTTCACAGAAAGATCTTTTAATTATCTCTTCTTCATATGGCCCTCTTCCCTCCTCATACGATTGCTTCTCTGATTGAACAGCAAAAACTGGCTCAGGGTATGGAATTCTACATTTCGATCTTTCATTTTCGTAACTTGTTTTTTGTATTTCTGTATATTGCCTAGAGAAAGTTATGAAGTCACCAAGAAAAAGACATGATGAATTTGCCCATTGGTTTGCTCCATAGAAAAGTAAGATTAAAGAAATCAATATAAGTCTTATGATTACCGATTTTGTAATTTGCTTTTGAAGAAGCTGAGAAGAAGCAATGATAATGGAGCTTAATCCTTGATAAGGAATTAGGAAAAAAAGAGGAATTATCACAAAAAATGCTGACTTAGCCGCAAAGTACATGAAAATGATCGAACTTTGAAAAATAAAATCAAAGATTTTCAATAGAACTTTGGTATGAAATTTGGAGTTCATTAGTGATAAAAAATTGTTTGCCAAAAACTTGATTTATTTAAATTCTCAACTTTGGTATTTTGATACTTCTTTTTGATTCGTAAAATATCTGAATGAAAGTGGATATAAAAGTTTAAATTACTTTTCTTGGTTTGAAGCTTCCTAAACAAAATGAATTTATTTGCCAAAATTAAATCATTTATTGAACGACCAACTAGTCTAATCGAATCAGAGACAGAGTTCAATGAATTAGCTTTGGAATTATTTGCTTATCAATTTGAACGCAATCCTATTTATCAAAAAATCTGTTTAGCTCGTCAACTTAAGCCTCTTCCTAGACTTCCTCAGCACTGGAAAGAAATTCCGCTTATATCGACCGATCTTTTCAAAAAGCAAAGATTATATTCTGGAAAACAAGAACCAATAAAGCTTTTTCGCTCTAGTGGAACTACTAATACGGATCGAAGCATTCATTATCTTTCTGTTGAAGAATTAGAACTATATGAAACTTCTCTCTGGAAGACCTTTTCACAGGCATTCTGTTTGCCAAGAAAAGTTGATTATTTTATTCTTGCTGAATCACCTACTGAAAGGGGTGACTCATCTCTAATACATATGTTTGAAACCATCAGGAAGAAGATTAAGGCCAAAGACAATATCTATTTTGTCAAAAGTGGTGTTTTGCTTTTTGATGAGTTGACTAATGCTTTAAATAAATCTATTGAAGCAGATACTCCAGTTCTAATAGTTGGAACGGCTTTCTCCTTTGTTCATCTAGTCGATAGTTTAGAGCATAATCTTAAGCTACCAAGCAGTTCAGTAATTATGGAAACGGGTGGATTTAAAGGCAAATCACGTGAACTCGAAAGAACTGAATTGTACGCAGCTATTTCTGGCAATCTTGGATTACCAATTGCAAACATTGTTGGGCAATATGGAATGAGTGAATTAGGGACTCAATATTATGATTCTAGTTTTAGACTTCAATCAAACCTACCTCAAACTAGATTGAAAAAATGTCCGCATTGGTCAAGAATAAGAGTGATCAATCCAAATAATTTTCAAGAAGAAGTGTCAGAAGGTGAAATAGGATTATTGGCTCATTGTGATTTGGCGAATATTGATTCTTGTGCTTTTGTTCTATCTGGAGATATTGGTGTTCGTCAAGAAAATAATACTTTTGAATTGATTGGCCGAGCGAAGAAATTATCTCTCAAGGGTTGCTCCTTAATGAGTGATTTGGGCAACAAATGATCGAAACAAGGATTATCAGGATTAATATGATTGAGAGTAGGATAATGAAGAAGCAAAAGAAATCCTGTAAATCTTTCTAATCATTTAAATTTTATTCTTTCTGAAGTTGATGAATTGAATGTGCTAATCTTTTAAGCCTATAAAAATTGATAATTAACTAAGTTTTAGAGAAATGGCCAAGAAAAAATCAGACAGAATTGTCATTAAAGTAGTTGATAAAGAACCTGGACCAGACGGCGTAAGCTACACACCTTCAATATATTGGACAGAAAAAAACAAGCGTAATACTACAACTAAGCTTAAGCTGAAAAAATATAATCGTTACAAAAAAACTCACACAGAGCATACCGAAGCCAAATAATTGGTTTCACTTAAATTGTTTGACATTTAATTATGGGCGAAAAAATATTAGTTATTGATGATGACCCTTCTATCCTAGAGTTGGTCAAGGTTAATCTTGAAATGCAGGGTTATAGAGTTTTGATTTCTGAAGATGGAATTAAAGGAATGGCTCTTAATGCGCAAGAAACTCCAGATTTGATTGTGCTCGATTTGATGATGCCCAAACTCGATGGATTCAGTGCTTGCCAGCAAATTCGCGCGGACAGTAAACAAAATCAGGGCGTACCAATTCTCATGCTGACAGCTATGTCGCGTACTGATGACAAAATTGCCGGTTTTGATGCTGGAGCTGATGATTATTTGACTAAGCCTTTTGAGGTTGGAGAATTAATCGCAAGAGTCAGAGCTCTTCTTAGACGCTCTAAGCGAAATACCAATGCTCAAGGTCAACCCAATACAACCTTGCCCAATGAAATTTTGCATTCTGGAGATGTAACTCTACTTCCTGAAAGTCGTGAAGCGCAAATAGAAGGTAGAACCGTTAGATTCACACCAATTGAATTTGAGATTCTTTATTGCTTAATGCAGAATCTTGGCAAAACAGTTTCACCGAATCAGCTATTGCATGATATTTGGGGTTATTCACCAGATGATGATATTGAAACAATTAGAGTTCATATTAGACATCTCAGACAACGCTTAGAAGAAGATCAATCCTCAAGCCTGCCTGAGGGACAAGAAAGAAATAAATTTAAAATCAAAAAATATATTAGAACTATTTATGGAAAAGGCTATCAGCTGGTCACCGAAGGCTTCTATGATGATTAATAATTGATTGCATAACTAAATTTATTCGCTTTCAGTTTGAGTTAAGATTAGGCATTAAATTTAAAGAATAGTTTGGGTTTGCAAATATAAAGAGTATGATTGAATTAATTCCCTCAATAGATTTACTTGATGGACGTGTAGTTAGACTTCAAGAGGGTGATTACAATAAGATCACCGATTATGGTTCGCCTTCTGAATGGTCGAAATATTGGCTCGATCAAGGAGCGCACAAAATTCATGTTGTTGATCTTAATGGTGCTAAAGAAGGTAAGCTGGTCAATATTCAAGGTTTGGAGCAAATTCTCTCAACGGGAATACAAGTTCAATTCGGTGGTGGTATTCGTTCGTGGGAAACCTTAGAAGATTTATTTGAATTGGGTGTGCGTTTAGCCATCCTAGGAACTGCTGCAATCAAAGAACCTGATTTAATGATTAGAGCACTTAAAGTTTACACAACCAGAATTATTCTTGCGCTTGATGCTCGAGGAGATAAAGTTTCGGTTGGTGGTTGGTTGGAGAACTCCGAAGTGACAACCGAAGAATTACTCAAGCAATTAGAACAATTCGGCTTAAATCGATTTATTTACACTGATATTAGTCGTGACGGGATGATGCAAGGTCCAAATATAAGTGGAGCAATCAAGCTTTGTCAGGCTTTCCCCGGTATGCAATGTATTCTCTCTGGTGGGGTTAGCACTTTAGATGATTTAACAAGTGTTAGGAGTCAAGCTGCTGAAGCTGCCAATCTTGATGGAATTATTTCAGGTAAGGCTTTATATGAAAAGAAATTTTTGTTTGCTGAAGGGCAAAGCTTATTGAAGTAAATAAAAATAAATTGGCAAGGAATTCACTTTTGTTTTTTATTAGTTTTTGGTCAATTGTTTAATAATGAGATCATCTGAAGTAATTGGATTGACTCTAATTAAGCTTTTAAATAATCAAATAGTTAAATAAGACCTTTGGGTTTATTTAACTATTTTCTATAAAGTCCCCAAAGTTCTATGTGATGAAATTAAAGGAATACAAAGGTTGTAATTTGATTATGCATAAAATAAAGCAAATACTTACTAATCTATTTTTTAGGCGATAGCAGAGCACTGCTAATTAATCACCATTCAGACAAGTTTACAAAGCTAAATTAATTAGTTAATTCTTGTCTAATTGATTCTAATTTTTTGAGATTTTCTTCAGTTTCTTCAATCAATTTCACTTTTGAACTATCAACTAGCCAATTAGTAATTTTTTGGAAAAGTAATTCATCAGATAATCTGCTGACCAGTTCAGGAGGTAAACCTTGTTTTTTTAACGCTTGAATATCTTGTGGAGTTAATTGTTTATTTTGCAACCAAGCTTGAACATATGCTTCTAATTCTTGTCTGACAATTTGAATTCCTTCTTTGCGTGCAATTTCTGCTAAAACCAAATTGAATTTTAAACGTTTGCCTGCAATTAGAATTTGCTCTTCAGTCAATTTAATATCTTTATCTTCTTCATTGTGATCGTGGCTGTGATCATGAGTTGGGTCATCACAACTTTCACTATCATGTTCTTGATTTTCACCACCACCTTGCATTTTTACTTGCATTTTGGCTTCGCGCTCTATTAACCAATTGGGAATTTCAACCGGTGAATTCAATAAGATCTGCTCAAGAAGAATTGCTTGTGAACGACTTCTCTCAATTGATTTCTTTGTATTTTCAATTTGTAATTTAAGAGATTCTTTTAAAGCGTCGAGATTTTCAAGCCCAGCTTTCTTTGCCAATTCATCATCAAGGGGAAGTGAATTTTTGCGTTCAACTTTAGAAACACTGATTTT
>Ga0208362_1000743_pt1 | contig 10710 bp, 5 predicted proteins | sample LakMenEpi13Oct10_FD_150693 | JGI IMG/M metagenome (GOLD analysis project Ga0208362, IMG submission 150693) | Freshwater microbial communities from Lake Mendota, WI - 13OCT2010 deep hole epilimnion (SPAdes) | ecosystem: Environmental > Aquatic > Freshwater > Lake > Epilimnion/Euphotic zone ... | reverse complement strand
GGTATTAACGCGATTCGTGAATATTTCCGTCAAAAGCAAGCGTTGAGGGTTAATAAAATGGTACTTGAAGCCCCTGATATAAAAGCCAAACCAACTATTACCTGGGAACCCCTACCCGAAGACTTTGTATTACCCGATGATCCTGTGGAAAATACTCAACAACCCGCTCTGGCTGCGGCTCTAACCGATGCACTCGGAGCCGCCGGATATATTCAGCCGGAAATGCTAATTGCTTCTAATTTAGGGCTAGTTGCAACTGTTAATAAAAACACTGTTGTTAAAGCTCCAGACTGGTTTTATGTGCCTCAAGTCCATCCTCTACCTGAAGGGTTAATTCGTCGGAGTTATAGCCCTAATATTGATGGTGCTAATGTGGTGATCGTGATGGAATTTCTATCAGAAGCAGATGGAGGAGAACTATCTATCCGATCAACTCCTCCCTATGGCAAATTCCACTTTTATGAACGGATTCTTCAAGTTCCTACATACATCACTTATGACCCCTACTATAGAAGTTTAGAAGTCCGTTATTTGCAAGATGGGCGATATGTTTTACACCCAGCAAATGATCAGGGACGGGTATGGATTCCACAACTAGAATTATATCTGGGAATTTGGTCTGGGGGACGGTTGCAACAAACTATGAATTGGCTGCGTTGGTGGGATAATTCAGGTAATTTGTTGCTGTGGAGTTCAGAAGAAGCTATTCAAGAACGTCAACGAGCAGACCAAGAACACCAACGGGCAGAACGATTGGCGGCTAAGTTGCGGGAATTGGGAATTGATCCAGATTTGCCAGATTAAATACTATTAAATCCCACCAAAAAAACCAAAAAAAAATTAGCAACTCCGATCTCTTGTTTCTAGGTAGAACCTAGAAACAAGAGATCCCTACAAATCAATAAAGGGTTCAGTGTTGTCACTGCTAGTATCAGGAAGCGTTTCAACAGTTGGAGTTGAAATATTATTATCCGTTGGTTGTTCAACAGTTGGAGTTGAAATATTATTATCCTTTGGTTGTTCAACGGGTGGAGTTGAAATATTATCCTTTGGTTGTTCAACAGTTGGAGTTGAAATAATATTATTATCTGTTGGTTGTTCAACAGTGGGAGTTGAAACGTTATTATCCTTTGGTTGTTCAACAGTGGGAGTTGAAACGTTATTATCCTTTGGTTGTTCAACAGGTTTAATTAACGCACTATTCGCCCGGATAAAACAGTTTGCAGGTGTGCCATCAAGTTTTTTCTTAACAAAAATCCAAGGTAAAAATTGAGCATCTCTGGTGAAAACAAAGCCACTATAACTCACTTGCGCTCGAAAAATCTCATCGGGTTTAAATGTGGCAACTACCGGCCAATTACTAATACTAGGAAATCCAGGGTTATCAGGATTCCAAATTTCTTCAATGCTTGAATTTCCCATGCGACAATTCAACCCATTAGGATCGGAATCAACAACTTGCCAATATAGATGGGAAGATAGGCTCACATAGTTACCTTGAGCATTGGGTTCAGGGAGGGGTTGAGCAGCCCAAGTAGGTGTGATTCCCAGTAGGAAAACCAACCCTAAACTTAAAATTACTATCCTATAAATCGCTTTGAATCGGTTTAGCATCATAGTCCTCATTGAATTAGGATTTTTTAGGTATCAGGAATTTACCCTTTGATTTGACTTGGGAGCAACCCCGTCCGGTGTGGTATGGCTATTCCTTGATTCTAACACTTCTTTAGAATATCCTTAAATACTATAAAATCATCAAACCTAAACATAAAAATTATTCTTCTATTCCCTCAGTGACAATCCCTTGCTCTATCCCCTGTTAAACTATATCTTAATCAAACCGTTCCTCGTTTTCAATAGATTTCTGGAACAATTTTAATCAAAGTTACATGATTATCTAGTCGATAATTGTGCGCTAACGGTTCCGATTGCCGAAACCCCAGAACATATTTTAGCTACCCAAAAAGCCTTTCATTTGTGTGGTCAAAATGGGGGTATTATTTTACGAACGCAGTTGATCAATCCGGCCTAAATAACTGGGAATTATTTCCCCTGCAACCCTACAGGCTTCTCGATCAACGCTGATTAAATCTTCCCCCCAAAATACTTTTCCTAATGGGATTGATTCACCTCGGTCGGGTTTCCAATTAGGACTGATAAATTGGCGATCGCCATCTACAATAGCCCCATCAAATAAATGTCCGATACAAAAATAAACATCCTGTAAGATTAACGGAACAGAAGGACGGTGTAATTGTCCTCGTGAATGGGGACTTCTCGCGCGATAATGCGCCCTGGGAAACAAACCATATAAATTTTTTAAGGATGCAGAAATTAAAGGGTTTCCATTTAGAATAGTTCGTTTAAATGCCCCGATACTAATTCGACAGTCCACCTCTGTCAATAAACTGGGGGCGAACATCGATTTAAACCGCACGGGTTGGGGGGACAAATTTGGATATTCAGTTAAAGGGAGGATATCCGCATCCAAAATCCGCATTCCGTCCCCTAAAATTTGATCTATCCCATGACGACGAACAATTTCACCCAGAGACACCGGAGAACAAACCCCTTCTACTATTAAAATTTCCGCATCAGGGTTTTGATGTCGCAGGGTTTGGATTACCGTGGTTAAGACCTGCAAACTGACGGTAACGGGCGGCCCAACGGGATATCCTAAATTGGGTTTGACCAAAATCCGTTTTGCCGTTAATGCGATTTGGGGGGGGTAATAGACGAATTCTGCTGTTTTGACGCCCTGAACGATAGAATTTCTCATAAAACCTACATTTCAACGATTAACCAAATTCGGGAATTTTTAATATTTTTTTAATGAATCGATTTTTATTAAACCATTTTTAGCAAAGGTACTCAAACTTCCATAACTAAAATACCATCAAAAAGCGATGTTCACCCAAAGAGTGGTAGCATTATCTCAATTCAACTCCGAAAATAAAATCTTGTAGAGACTGAGTGTAGTGATTATTTGCCCTGTGATGATGATCACATCATTAACCAGATTTAATCACAGATTTCGCCAGATATCTGTCACTGAGTAGCCCTAGATTTTCGGTAAGATTAATAATGTGGAACTTAATTTCTACCAGAATCTAACTTTTTATGCCCTATTTGTAGGAACCTCAAAATGATTTCACCCAAACAAGCACAACTAATTCAGTTTTTACGTTGGGAGTTAGCGATCCCCGCGTCCTCAATTGCTACAGCTTTGCGCCACCCTGAAAACGATTCAGGTCAGTTACCGATGATCCTATGGCAGTATGGATTAATTACACTAGAACAACTGGATCGAATTTTTGATTGGTTGGAACGATTTGGAAGCATCATGGAAGCGAAATCCGTCATGTATTCTTATCCTGATTATTCCCAGTCTTCAATGGATGAAACTATACATATCTCTGTTTCGCTGGCAGCGTAGTTTCCTCTGGCTTAAACTATTTTGAGAAAATGTCTTAAATCCAATTTTTTAAATTCTGTCTATGTCACGATGTTTAATTAGAAGATTTCAACGACCACAATCTCAATTCAATAATTACTAAGTCAGCTTTAATACAAGGCTGACTTTAATTTTAGTTAAGAATTACAACCGCCTCAAAAAGAAAACTTTCAAAGTTCATTGATGTTAATGGATATGATATCTTCTATATAAAAAATAAAATTCTGACCTTGAGAAGATCAAAGATAAGTTCCGATATAACCACTTTCTGTTACAATTCCTGCCACGGTATAGTAAAGGTGCGAGATAAACAGCAAAAACAAACTCGGTTGTATCTGTTGGTCATGATGAACTTTGAACAGGCACTTGCAATTACCGATACATTGGTTTTTAACAAAACCGGAAAACACTTGACTGACGCACAAATCGCCGTTATTCAAGGAACTTGGTACTGTCAGAAATATCATGAAATTGCTTTAGAATATCGCTGTACTCCTGAATATCTGAAGCAGGACGTAGGGCCAAAATTATGGAAGTTATTATCAGATGAGTTAGGTGAAAAAGTTGGGAAAAAGAATTTTCGCGCCGTCATTGAACGTCGTTCCTTAGACGCTTTATTACAGGAAGATGGAGAAGTCAGTAGTACAATTGTTCTCCCTAGTTTGCTCTTAACCGTCAACCCTCAACCCTCAAACCTTAATCCTCAAAAGTCAACCCCCTCAAATGTGGACTGGGGAGAAGCACCGGATGTGTCTCAGTTCTATGGACGCCTTCAAGAACTCGCCCAACTTGAACAGTGGACTTTGCAGGAAGATTGTCGGGTGATTGCGTTATTAGGAATGGGGGGAATGGGAAAAACCTCTTTATCAGTAAAATTTGCTCAACAAATTCATCCTAATTTTGATTATGTGATTTGGCGATCGCTCAGGAATGCACCGCCATTAACTGAAATTTTAATCGATTTAATTCAATTTTTTGCTAATAAGACTGAATATAACTTATCGACCGATCCTGCCCGTCAAATTTCTCAATTGATGGAATTATTAAGAACCTCTCAATGCTTAATTATTTTAGATAATTTAGAATCAATTTTACAAGAAGGAAATCGAGTTGGACGCTACTATCCAGGTTATGAAAATTACGGGGATCTATTTAAACGTTTAGGAGAAACCCAACACAAAAGTTGTCTATTGATTACCAGTCGAGAAAAACCCAGAGAAATATCAGCATTAGAAGGTCAAACTCTGAAAGTTCGTTGTTTACCTTTACCGGGATTAGATACAAAAAATTGCCAAGAAATCATTCAAACTAAAGGAGTTTATAGTTCCTTAAAACAATGGCAAGAATTAATTGAACGCTATGCCGGAAATCCCCTAGCATTGAAAATTGTCACCACTACTATTTATGATTTATTTGCTGGGAATGTTAGTGATTTTTTAGACCAAATCCGGGAAGGAACGGCGATATTTGGGGATATTAGGGATTTATTAGAACAACAATTGGGGCGAATTTCTGAACTGGAATTAGAAACCATGTACTGGTTAGCGATTAATCGAGAACCTTCTACAATAGTGGATTTAAGGAAAGATTTGTTATCAATTATTTCCCCCGTAAAACTGATCGAAGCCCTAGAATCCTTGAGTCGGCGATCGCTAATTGAAAAAAGTAGTGGGAGTTTCACCCAACAACCCGTAGTCATGGAATATATAATTGAAAAATTGATTGAAAAAGTTATCGAAGAAATCGAAACAGAAACCATTAATATTCTTAATCAATATCCCATAATAAAATCCCAAGCCAAAGATTATATTAGAGAAAGTCAAACCCGTTTAATCCTGCAACCGATTGTTCAAAAACTCCTCAACCGTTATCGAATTTCAGGAGAACTCAATCAAAAATTTAAAACCCTAATTGAACGGTTAAAACAAGACCGTCATTCCTCCGGTTATGGAGGCGGGAATATTCTGAATCTTTGTCACCACTTAGATCTCGATTTAGCAGAGTATGACTTTTCTCAATTAACACTCTGGCAAGCCTATTTACAAGATGCTAACTTACAAAACGTTAACTTTTCCGGTTCCGATTTATCTCGATCAGTGTTTGCCAAAACCCTAGGAAATTCCCTCACCGTCGCCCTGGGAAATAACGGAATTCTAGCCACCGGAGATACAGAAGGCAAAATTATTTTATGGACAGTCGAAGAAGGTCAACTATTATTAGTCTGTCAAGGTCAAACCGGAAGCGTCAAGTCCCTCAGTTTCAATTCTGATGGTACTTTACTCGCCAGTGGTAGTGAGGATCGAACTGTGCGACTGTGGAAAGTCTCAACCGGAGAATGCCTAAACCGTTGGTCAGACCATCAAGGAACGGTAAATTGCGTGGGTTTTAGCCCCCAAGGGGATTTATTAGCCAGTGGTAGCGATGACCAAAAGATTCGGATCTGGGATATTGATTCGGGACAATCTGTGCATCAGTTCATCGGTCATACTGACCGTCTATCCACCCTCACCTGGAGTCCCAATGGTGAACAGATCGCCAGCACCAGTGAGGATCAGACGGTCAAACTCTGGGATATTCAAACCGCAACCTGTGTACACACTTTCTATGGCAATGAGGCCTGGAATTGGGCCGTTACCTTCGTTGCTTCGGGATTAACTCCTGGTAAAATTCATTTGATCGCCAGTAGTACCCAGGAAAAAACAGTTCATCTATGGGATGCCAATACTGGTAACAGTTTCCATACCTTTGAAGGTCATCAAGACTCGGTTTGGATCGTGGTTTTTAGTCCCGATGGAGAACTATTAGCCAGTAGCAGCGATGACCAAACCGTGAAACTCTGGAATATCCGAACGGGAATGTGTTTAAAGACTTTAACCGGACTGGAAAGTCAGGTCTGTTCCTTAGCCTTTAGTCCCGATGGTCAAACCCTCGCCACTGGAAGTGTAGATCGGATAGTGCAGTTATGGGATGTGCAAACTGGGCAACGGTTACGAACCTTACGGGGTCATCGTCATCAGGTTTGGTCGTTTGTTGTGAGTCCTGATGGTCGGCGTTTGGCTATTGGTAGTGATGACAATAAGGTGCGACTGTGGGATGTGGGGACAGGTCGTTGTCTCAAGCATTTACCCGGTCATCTGGATTGGGTATGGTCAGTGGTCTTTAGTCCCGATGGCGGGTTAATCGCCACTGGGAGTTATGACCAAACGGTAAAACTTTGGGATGCACAGACGGGGGAATGTCTAAAAACCTTACATGGTCATAGCGATCGGATTCAAGCTGTGACCTTTAGTTCCGAAGGTATGCTACTCGCCAGTGCTAGTGATGACCAAACGGTGAAAGTCTGGGATGTACAGACCGGAGAACTGTTACAAACCTTAGAAGGTCATCGGCGTTGGGTGGGTTCGGTGGCTTTTAGTCCCCGGGATCGGATTTTAGCCAGTGGGAGTAATGACCACCAGATCCGAGTTTGGAATGTACTAACGGGAGAATGTTTGGCGGTTCTCGAAGGTCACAGTGATCGGGTTCATGTTTTGGGGTTTACGGACAAGGGTTCTGTTTTAGTCAGTGGGAGTTATGATCGTTCGGTGAAATGTTGGAATGTTGAAACTGGTGAATGTCTGCAAACCTGGCGAGGTGAACTTGAACGAGTCCAAGGAATTTTATTCTATCTTCAGAAAGAAGTTTGGGTAAGTGGCAGCTATGATCATAATGTTAAATTGTGGGATATTGCCACCGGGGAATGTGTGAAAAACCTCAAGGGTCATGATCACCCCGTTTGGTCAGTTCATGGTGATCCTCAAGGAAATTTTTTGGCGAGTGGAAGTCATGATCAAGGGATTAAGGTTTGGGATTTACATACTAATGAATGTTTAAAAACCTTACGCGCTGATAAGCCATACAATGGCTTAAATATTACGGGTGTGACCGGAATTACAACGGCACAAAAAGTTACACTTAAAGCCCTGGGAGCCATCGATCTTAACCGTGATCAAAGCTGATAAGAAATAGCTTTACCGAATCTTTACAATTTATCGCTGATTTTTGCTAAATCTTTATAGAAGTTGTAATGATTTATCTATAGAATATATGTATTATTACGTAAGCCACACTCTGCCTCAAGTTTTCAGTCATCCTTGGTTGATTCTTATTCAAATTTCTTTTGTTGTTACAGAAGAAGTGGGTTAAAGATAACTGGACGTTGTACTTGCCTCGATACCAGTAGGAGCATACTCCGAAAGAGACGGGAGGGAAAATTGAAATCTCACTTGTTCGAACATTGGGACGGTTAGGAAAACGGACTCAAGCAGGTTATGATGTTGGGTGACAGTTTGGGGTTGTAATAGTTTTCTTGTTGTGTTCGATCTGTCCCTAGAAAAAGAGGGGTTATACCGTGAATAGTTCGGGGTTCAGCCAGTATTACCATTCGTCAGATGAGCAAGTCATTTATGTTCATCTGCAATGCTGTGTTGATCTTGAAGCACCCCTACAACTGATTCAGCGTTTCTTTAATCTGTTTATCCAAGGTGGGGAATACCCCGATTTAGGAGTTAATTTAGCCGTCGGTCGGATTGTTGATTCCGATTTAGCTAATATAGAATTTCAGTATGTTCTGAACCGCAGTTGCTATATTTTAATTAACCGATGGCGCAAACATCCCAGGGATCAGTGGGCGATTCCTGAACTGATTCATAGTTTTGAACAAACACCCTCGGGTTTACCCTCCTGTTGGACAGCAAAACGCCTCCGTTCATTAGTTAAACGATTTACTCAAACCGAACAATACCAAGCTCTGCGCCGTTTGAGTATGGTTTTTGAAGAAAAAATCAAAGCGGAAGAAGATAAAAAAAGTGATAATGTCGAGGGTTTAATTAGTCGTTATCCCTATTTATATGATCATTGTTTTTTAACCGATGATAGTCCCGATGAACAACGCCAGGAAATTCGGGATATGCGGACGCAGGCTCAAGAAACTTTTGAACATGATTTATCTCAATATCTCACCTTTAAAAATATTCATCGGGAACAACGGTTAATCTTACCAACTGTGGAAAACCCTACCCTATTAACGGATAAAAAATTGAATTTTTCCCTCAAACATTTTACGGGGAGAATTGACGGTTATCATACCTATGATGATTTAGCCAAAATTTTTGTCAATCAAATTCAAAACGCTCGTACTTATCGGACGTTTAAAGAAGAATTGTATGAATATTTAACGGATGCAGTTGATACTAAATATGCAAAAAAACATTTTAATAATCGCTTGTACCGAGAACTTCAAGGGACGCTCTCACACAATGATAGTCAGAAAGTGAATGATACTCTGATAGCGGGAACCTGTCGCAAGTTATTAAATTTCCTAGTCGTAGAAAGTCCCCAACAACCCCATCACTTTGTGTTTTTAGATTTAAGCAGTAACTTGGGTGTGACTCGTTCAATTGGGTTACTCTTAAAAATTGTCTTAATTTGTCGGAAGGTTAAATCAGATTTAGAAAAACGGTTCTCGATTCTATTTAACCATTATGCCACTTTTCCCCGAGATAAAGTATTTTGGCTAGTGGAATCTTTGGAAAATCTCAATATTGCTTTTGGTCTTAACTGGGGAAAGTTGAAAGTATAGGAAGGAACACCAGAATAGGTAATAGGTAATAGGGAATATGTTAATTGATAAACATTTTTAAAGATATAGCAATCTTAAATTGGGGAAAATGGCAAGTAACGGGTAGGGTATTGACAAAATTGACAATTTGTGCATAGGCAAGAAAATAAACTTTGACCAAAAATCAAGAATTGGGTTGCTTGCGTGTCTCAAGTGATGAGATGATTGTGATGCGGTCTAAGGGTAATTCCAGAGCGACTTATGGCAGAGAATCACTTGTTGAGATTCTATAAAATGAGCGCTCACGCACTCACTAAAGTTTACAGATAACAATAATTATGGTTGATCCAGCCCAATCACTTGAAGAACTTTGCATTAATTCGATTCGCTTCCTAGCCATTGATGCGGTAGAAAAAGCTAAATCCGGCCACCCAGGATTACCAATGGGTGCCGCGCCCATGGCCTTTGTGTTGTGGGATCGGTTTATGCGGTTCAATCCCAAAAATCCTAAATGGTATAACCGCGATCGCTTCGTCCTATCCGCAGGTCATGGCTGTATGTTGCAGTATGCCCTCCTTTATTTAACGGGATATGATAGCGTCACCTTAGATGATATTAAACAATTCCGTCAGTGGGGTTCTCGGACTCCTGGCCACCCAGAAAACTTTGAAACTGAGGGTGTGGAAGTTACCACTGGCCCTTTAGGTCAAGGGATTGCCAATGGCGTTGGGTTAGCGATGGCCGAAGCTCATGACGCGGCGACCTTCAATAAACCCGATGCTGCACTGGTAGACCACTATACCTATGTGATCCTGGGTGATGGTTGCAACATGGAAGGGGTTTCTGGTGAAGCCTGTTCCTTAGCGGGACATCTGGGACTGGGTAAATTAATTGCCCTTTATGACGATAATCATATTTCTATTGATGGAAATACCGAGATTTCCTTTACCGAAGATGTGAGCAAACGGTTTGAAGCCTACGGCTGGCACGTTCTGCACGTTGAAAATGGGAATACCGACTTAGATGGTATCGCCGATGCTATTGCTAAAGCCAAGGCTGTCACCGATAAACCCACTTTCATTAAAGTTACCACCATCATTGGTTACGGTTCTCCCAACAGACAAAATACTGCTGGAGTTCACGGAGCCGCTTTGGGCGCAGATGAAGTGGCCGCGACTCGGAAAAACCTGGGTTGGAACTATGAACCCTTTGAAATTCCTGAAGATGCCTTAGCCCATACCCGCAAAGCCGTTGAACGTGGGGCTAATCTGGAAACTGAATGGAATAAAACTTGGGCTGACTATAAAGCCAAATATCCCCAAGAAGCTGCGGAATTTGAACGCCGCACCAGTGGAATACTCCCCGAAGGTTGGGAAAAATCCTTACCGACATTCACTCCCGATGAAAAAGGTAAAGCCACTCGCCAATATTCCGAAGGATGTCTGAATGCCTTAGCTCCGGCTATTCCCGAATTAATTGGGGGTTCGGCGGACTTAACCCACTCCAACTTAACGGAGATCAAGGGTTTTGGTAATTTCCAAAAAGGACAATATCAAAATCGTAACCTGCGTTTCGGTGTTCGGGAACACGGAATGGGGGCAATTTGTAATGGTATTGGCTTGCATGGTTCGGGGTTAGTTCCCTATTGTGCTACCTT
>Ga0208362_1000735_pt1 | contig 10748 bp, 17 predicted proteins | sample LakMenEpi13Oct10_FD_150693 | JGI IMG/M metagenome (GOLD analysis project Ga0208362, IMG submission 150693) | Freshwater microbial communities from Lake Mendota, WI - 13OCT2010 deep hole epilimnion (SPAdes) | ecosystem: Environmental > Aquatic > Freshwater > Lake > Epilimnion/Euphotic zone ... | reverse complement strand
TGATAAACATACTGATTTATTTCACAAGACACCAGATCAATTTCTTGAGTCTTTACTCTCCATAACCTGGTGAAACTTTACAGCAAACAATAAAGAAGACAGTATTAGCAACAAAAACGACTATTACTTTAATGATAAATTGGAGGAAGTTTTCGAATCATCAGAAGCAAAAATGGCTGCGAAAATACTCATTCCAAAATTAACGAGCATTTACAGCGGGTGGATTTTTAATAGACATTGGAGCATAGCTAGGCTTCCAACAAACTGGAAAATATATACATCTGATAATCCAATAATTTGTATCCCTGGACCAGGAATACAAGAATCTTTTAATGCACCTTTGCATCCTCAAAATATTCTTTGTATTCCTATTGATAGCTCTAATGTTTTTATGGCTTATGATCCTCTTCGATTTGGCCCTAATAACGGTGGCTTTACTCCAGAATTTACACTTAATTTTCGAATCTATCAGCTCATCAAACAACAAATCTTTCATCAAGCTGGAAGATTTTTATATACCCAAAAGAAAAAGTATATGGATCAAGTTGGCTTACAAAAAAACGGCTGCTTATTGCTTCATGTTAGCAAAAATTAAAACACCCCAACTAACTCTTCCAGCCTAGCCCTCTCCAATTCAACCTGATCAAGCATTTCAAGTTTGTTCTTTTCCAAGTCCTCTTCGATTTCCCAATATTTCATAACTGAATCCAATTCTCTTGATCCTGCTTCATATTCAGCATCAAGAAGTCGGGTTCGTTTGTGAAGCATTGTAAGTTTCTTCTCAATTCGTTCACAGTTACGCTCAGCACGTTCTAAAGCAAGTACATATTCTAGAACTTGAATCTTTAATTTACCCTCCAGTTCAAGCTTCCTGAGTTCGAGTTGAGCAACGTCTAAATTAATTTCTCGTATTTTCCCACCGCCTAACATTTCAACAACATCAAAATTCACATTAAAACGAATATCTTTGTTACGGCTTGCAAAGTTATTTCCGATTCCAACATTAGGCGCTAAAGCCGTCCACTTCTTCGACTTCATTACTTTAATAGCTTGATCGATTCCAGCGATTTCAGGTGATAATTCAATTGCTCTTTGTTGTAATTCCTCAATTGGGTATTTGTGAGAGCGTCTTGCCGACTTTTCATTTACAGAAATTGAGGAATTAGTATTTTCTTCTTCCAAAGAATGGGCTGGAGTTAATAGAATAAAACTTATGAGAGCCGTTACACATATCAGCTTTAGTTTATTTGTTCTCGGTGTATTTTCGGGAATCACAAAACTACCTCTAGGCTTAGAGAGTATGGTTATAGGCGGTATTTCTTCTATTTTGCCTGATATGGACACAAAAGAATCTACCGTTGGCAAAATATTATTTCCTATTTCTAGCCGTTTAGAAAAAATCTTTGGACACAGAACTTTCACACATTCATTATTCTTTTGCTTGCTGCTCTCTATAGGCTTGATACCGCTATTCTTTTTTAAATCACATTGGTACTATGCGGTTTTACTCGGCTACTTTTCTCATCTCATAATTGATTGCGTGAACAAAACAGGAGTACCTTTTTTCTGGCCAAACAAAACTTACTTTGTATTTCCTGGCTCTCCGAGATGGCGTATTCAAGTTGGTTCACTTGGTGAATATATTTTGTGTGGAGTCATTATTCTGCTCACTTGGGCAACATTTTATTTAAACGGTATTGGCTTACGTTCTTGGATGAGTGCGGTTTTAGCAAGTCCAGAGCTAGCAGTGAAAGAATACAGGATACATGCAAATACTCACCAGATGAGCGTGAAAGTTAAAGGATTTTATACACTTTCACAAGAAACAGTAAATGATGAAATATTTCCAGTCATTGATTCAGACGGCAATAAGACCTTAATTGTGAAAAACCAAGACAACAAGTTAATTACAGTAGGCGAAAATCCAAACACTACTATTCAAGCTCACAAGATGGTCATTCTCAAAGACAAACCCATTGAAGCTAAAACAAATAGTTTTAAATTTGCTGGTCAGCGTCTAGGACTTATATCCAAGTACATTGATGACAAAACTTATATCAGCGGGAATGTAATTGCACACGAAAGACCAAGGTTTTTAAAGATGGATTTAAAGCCCTTCAGTAGTGGTGAATTTGAAAGCATAAAAATCTCAGCCGGAACAGATGAATACGATTCTTCTCTGGAACTTCGAGACGCAACGCTAGAGCAGCTCAAAGCTTTAGAACGTGTTGGAATAACAGGGGAATTGGTGAGTAGAAAGATTGTACTCTTAACAGCCGCCTACTAATTTAGTTCTACTCCGCCCAGACAAGAAACAATGCTTTTGTTTTGCGTTTTCGAGCTCAAAACAACCTAACATTGCAACAGCCATAAATCCTAGATAGAATGGAAAATCATTTAATCTGCAACAAATTTCAACTTATGTCAACAATCTTCAAGCCAAAACAAAATCCAAACATAAAGCTTTCTTGTAATCTACCTGACTCTCGCTCTTTTTTATATGCGGACGAATATTTTTATGGTTTGGCTGGTGGTACGCAGCGATTATTTAATATGGGCGACCGAATTAATCGTATTCCTCACGGCTTAGAACAGTTTGTTAGTTTTTGCAGTAGAAAGCCTAACTTACCCAAAGTATTAGCCATTTGCGACTCTTGGGGACATTATCCAGGACTTGGCGGAGACGGTGATTGGCTTCAGGGTGGAGATGGTAATTTATTAGACAACATGAGAGATCGTCAAACATTAGCAATTTATCGAGTCGGTCTCAATGGAGCAGAAGCCAAAGATTTGTTCCAAGAAAAACATACAGCCTTCTTTGAAAGGATTTTGGATCAGGGAGATTTTGATTTAGTTTTTATCTCATTAGGTGGCAATGATTTAGCATCAGAGAATGTACCCAAATATTTAGGAACGAAAGGTATTGAACAAGACAAATTAAACGCTCTTTGCGATGAGATTTTTACTCAATTCAGTTGGTTTTTAAAACTTTTATCAAAGTATGGAATTCCTGCCTTGGGACACTCATATGATGATGCTACTTGGTGTGATGGCGGCACAAATATGGAAATTGGGTTTGGCGGTATAGACCTTTCACAACTACATATCAGCAAAAACTGGATAGTTCGTTATCTAGCAGAAAAAGGGATTATTAAGAAAAAAGAGCAAGCTCGAATAGTGAGAGAAGTTCTCCAGAGCCTTAAAACAAGAGTATTTGATAAATTAATAAACACTGAGGAATTCAAATTTAGCTACGTAGATACATACGACTGTTTAGCTAATTACGCCGAAGGCAAACTACCTTTCATTCCAGGCATTCCACTAAAAGAAAAGGACAAAACTCCCAGAAGATTTTGGTTAAACGAGATACACCCAACCAGAGACGGCTTTAGAATATTGGAAAATTATATATATGAAGCCATTGCAGAAATTCTCAATCTACCCAATATCGGCAGCATAATAGAGGGGACAACAAAATGAAAAACATACTTGTTTTGTCTTTAATCCTTCTAATCGGACTTAGCTCATTGAATGCTAATGCTGGTTGGTTTCAGGAACCAGAAAGATTGTGGAAGGAAACAGTGAGTGGAGGGACAAACCATGTGACTGGCGGCGTTAAAGATCTCTTCACAATTAATACTACTCCTCGCATGGCAGATCAGGCCGAAATCGAAGCTACTAGAATGTCGTTGGCTCCATTTCCAAGCCGACGATGCGAGCTTTCAGCCGACGAAATGACCCGTTTTCAGATCTTACGTAATGCTTTAAGCGAAAGACTTCCAGCCAAAAACAAACAAAACATGGACAAAAAGCTTGAAAGCCTACAAGGATGTCAGCGTTCTCAATATCAATATTTAACAAAATTAGCAAATAGTTTAGCTTCACAAGCAAACAAATAAACTATGCCCCCAGGAATTAAACTGATTTTGATAATAATCTTAATTTGGAGTAATGCCCTCTCGGGGCTTGCTAATCAGAATAAGGTCTCGGATGAGCTTCTTAAGAATACAACAGAACAAGCAGATAAAGATAATGAGAAATATCAAACAAACTTATCAATTGAACAAGATATTTATAACGCCATTAAAGATGAAATTAAAGAATACAACAAAGCCACATTCAAACATAATCGGCAGCTTTATCAATTTCAGTTTGTTACTTCTATAATAATTTTCATCATAACCGTCTTCATCATAATTCTTGGATTATGGCTTTCCTGGCTACAATTCGCAAAAAAATCCTTTGAGCAAAAAGAAGCCAACTCATCATTAGAAGTTGGATTAACTGGAATAAAAATCAATTCTGACATTTTAGGATTATTGATATTAATAATTTCATTGGCTTTCTTTTATTTATATTTGAAAACTGTTTATCCTATTACAACAACCACCGAACAGAATTTGCTCACCAACATCTCTCAACAAAGCGGTTAATAGAAAGATGTTCATCAATAATATTCCAATGAATACCATAACCAGCCCCATCAATCTCAAATTGCTTTCTATGAGTATCTGAAGCATAAAGTAAACGATCCGACTGTTTGGCCAATTCTTTCAAATCAATCTCATAAAGCTGATTATCAACGGTTAGCTTCATCAAATCGCCATCAAAAGAAATATCATTTACTTTGTAGAATTTTTTTGTAAGTTACTCATGATTTAAGCGACTAGCTCAGCGTAGATAGGTTTGTCTTTTCCACTTTGACTAACTCCCAATACACTAAAACCTATTACTTCACCTTTTAAACTAACTCTTTCCATAACAGCATCGTTAGCGGTTTCCTTCATAAAACCAGGTTCATCCGAAAATAAAACCTCCAAGAAATCACCTTCTTGGTCATACCAAACCCTTACTGCTTTTGCCATTTAAACACCTTTTAACTGCTTGGCAATGGCTATTAAGCCTTTGATTGAAAGATGTTCATCAATAATATTCCAATGAATACCATAACCAGCCCCATCAATCTCAAATTGCTTTCTATGAGCATCTGACGCATAAAGCAAACGATCTGACTGTTTGGCCAACTCTTTCAGATCAACTTCATAAAGCTGATTATCAACGGTTAGCTTCATAAAATCGCCACTGAAAGAAATATCATTCACTTTATAAAATGTTTTTTGTAATTCACTCATGATTCAGCCTTTCCATGATATTTATTCCACTGTTCAACAATGTATTCAAAGTTTTCCAAAATCACAGCCTTTACCTTGCGTTTATCACTAGGGGTCATAGAAAAAGTATACTCCTCAGTAATTTCTTGGTTTTCAATATCCAACCAATACTTACAAGTCTTCTCGGCTTTACGAGCATGAATATGGATTGGCTCATTCCCTTCATTCGGGAAAAAATAGAATTGCCATCCCCAAATAAAAATAATCGTTGGCATTAACTTCTTTTCTCTTCAGGCCTGTTTCCGCTTCTCTCAAAGAAGGAAGTCAGGATTTGATCCAAAGCATCTTTTATTTGCATCCGCTCCCAATAAGCATAATCTTTAAGTTTTTCCAAATGCTCTTCTTTGATAATAAAAGTTGCTCTCGTCCACCCATCAGCCAAGCCCTTTTGTGTGGATTTTTTCGGAAGCGGTTCACTGGTTACTTCTGGGGTCTGCACAGCTGGTTTACTAGGTAAACTTTGTACACTTAGTAAGTCTGGCTTATCAATATTACTTATATTATTTTGTACATCTTGTTTACTTTGTAATTTTTGCAATTCCTGTTTACTCTCCTCTTTGGGATCTTCTTCTTTTTCCTTGCGACTGTCTTTAATCCAAGTAAAAGGATCGCTTCCTAATCTTTCCTTGCTCATTTGGTGGGCTTCTCCCTTTTTAGAATTTCTTTACACAATTTCAAATAATCTTCTGCGCCGTTGCTATCAGACTTGTAAGCAAATATATCTTGTCCATGACTTGGGGCTTCAGCCAATGCAACGTTATCTCGAATCAAAGTTTTAAATAATTTAGCTCCAAAATAACTCTGAATTTTCTGTACAACCTCTTTATTCAAGGTCTTTCGACTATCATAACGAGTGCCAATTATTCCAGTTATCTCTAAAGATGGGTTCAATCGCTTCTGTACAATTTCTACGGTTTGTAGAAGCTTGCTCATTCCTTGCAAAGCCAAGAATTCAGACTGCACGGGAATATAAACTTCATCAGCTGCAACTAATGAATTTAACGTCAACAAGCCCAAACTCGGAGGACAATCAAGAAGAACATAATCCAAATCGCTAAGCTTGGTTAAACTTTCCCTCAAAAGGAATTCACGCCCTGCCATCCCCGAAAGCTCAATCTCAGCCCCTGACAAATCTAAGGATGCTGGAATGACTTGTAAGCCGTTTTTTTCAACAATGACGTCACTTGTGCTTATCTGTCCTTTTAAAAGCTCGTAAATGGTCTTCCTGAGATCGTGCCCCTGAATCCCTAGTGAATAGGTCAAATTGGCTTGCGGATCAAGGTCAATAAGAAGAACTCTTTTGCCCAGCTTATTAAGCCCCGCTCCGATGTTGACGGTTGAGGTTGTCTTTCCCACTCCGCCCTTCTGGTTCATTAAAGCTATTATTTTCATTTTGCTTTTCGTAAACATAGTAATTACTGTAAGCAAAGATTACCATGTTTACTAAGATTTTTCAGATTACTAAGTAATTTTTGTTTACATGTTTACACAGTAATTCTTGTAACCACAATCTTTAGCGGATTTCTTTTTATAACAGCCAACCGTCCATTCCGAAAGCGTGGATCGGAAAATGATTTTAATGATCAAACCCTGTAACCATTGAAAAATAAGGCTTTTACAAAAATGGGCAATATCCACAATGCGCCAGATTAATTAACTGCCTAAGAGAAGTATGAATTTTAGCTGATACAAAATGACAATAATTTATCGGTATAAGTTGCTTTAACTATTGAGACTTCTAAATACAGTAGAACTTCACGGTTAATAATCTCTAGAGAATATTAACTTTGTTGGGTATAATAGTAAACAGGACTTATTAAAAACAAATCAACCAAAACAAAGAGTTAAGAACGAATCAATCAGAAATGGAGACATTCAAAATGACAAAACCAACCTCACAAACGTTTAGGAGAAGAAATGAAATACTGGCCTTTCAAAAAGCTACAAGCTTATGTCAAAGAGCATGGATATTCGATACAAGAGACTAAAAACAATGAGTGGAAAGTAGTTGATTCAGAGAACAAACCAATTGCATTTTTTGCAACACGTCATGGAAAAGGAGCCAGCCGAGAGGTTTTAGCACCTTATATTAGAAAAATCCTACAAGCAATAAAGGATGACCAAAATGATGAAAACAATGATAAACAGCTTTAGCGTTAAGTGGGACGAAGAAGATCAATGCTTTGTCGCAACTACAGAAGACAGTGACTTAATTGGTTGTGGAGACTCAGCAATAGAGGCTGTTCAACATTTACAAAATCACCTTAAAGACGAGAGTGAAACACCCCGCAAAAAAGCAGGCAGACCAAAGAAGTTTAAACAGAAAATAGGACCTGAAGTTTCCGAAGAAACCATGGAGAAATTGGCATTCTTGAAAGAGTCTTTTCCGTCCTTTGAGAGCCAAGGCGATATTATTGACGAAGCCGTAAGTTTTTTGTATCAATCCGTTTCAAGAGTACAAAATAAAATACATTCAAGATGAAACTAATTGGATATGCTCGGGTTAGTTCTGAGTCGCAAGAAGAAAATACGAGCCTTCAAGAACAAGAAAGAAAAATTAAGGCATATTGCGAGGCAATGTCGCATGAGCTAACAAGAATAAGCGTTGAGGTAGCTTCTGGAGCTAGTCTTAAGCGTCCAGCTTTGCAAAGTGTTTTAGAATACCTGCCAACAATTGACGGAATTATTGTTTTAAAACTTGATAGGCTTTCACGTTCGCTAAAAGACACAGTAAATTTAATTGCCGAACTAAATGACGGCGGGAAACATTTAGTAGCCGTAGAACAGCAATTAGACACCAGCTCATCAAATGGGCGTTTGTTTGTAAACATCATGGCTAGCTTCGCTGAATATGAGAGGGAATTGATTAATGAGCGAACTCAAGGAGGAAGAAAAGCAAAACTTTTAGCGGGTGGTTACGCTTATGGAAAGCCAAAGTTTGGGATGAAGTCTTCTAATGGTGAGCTTGTACCGCACGAAGAAGAAAAAGGAACAATTGAACTAATTAAAAGACATAGGCGCTCAGGGAAAAGCTATTCAGCAATTGCAGAGTACTTAAACAAAAAAGAGATTCGTCCTAAGCACGGTGTTAAGTGGTATCACCGAAGCGTGAAATTGGTTGTGGAAAGGTAAATTCACAGACTCGACCATTAATATTAAGACACTGGCATAAAATCTTCTACGCAGCTTTTCATACTCTCCCAGATTTTTTGATTTCTCTGTAATACTCTTGTGGACTTAGTCCTCTTATACTCTCTAACTATCTCATTGTGAACAATAGGCCAAGCGTTCTTCCATAAATCTTCAAATTTATTTTGATTGTTTATCAATTCTTTAAAAGAGAGTATTTTAGAGATATTTGCACGAATCCAAGCCCCTACAAGAGAAAGTGCATGATACTGTAGGCTTATTGGAAAGGGATACTGACCTTTTTCTTCTTTATGTTTTCTCATTGACTCTTCTATTTTCTGTTTTGCAAGAATTGAAAATAAAGTTTCATAGAAAAAATTATCTGCCCAAGAATCAACTTCTACAAACTTGGCTTCAGCTTCCTCATACAAGCCAAAAGCAAGATGGTATTTTCCATTAGCATCGTCCTTTTCTCTAGTCCATAAATCTCGAGGAGACTCATGTATTAAAACAGGTTCCTGCAAATAAGCATATCTTATTTTTGCTAAGTCTTCTAACTTGAGAGATTTCTCACCTGACGGTGCCCGTTTACTGCTTCTAGTTCTAACATAATTGATTTTGGGAAGTAATTTAGCCGATGTTTCACGTTGCTTAAATTTATTTTCTAGCCAAATTTGAATTTTGTCATTTGAGCGGAAATCCGAAAGCTTAACAACATTTTGAGTATTATTATATTTGATAATATCGGCATTAAAGCCTGCAGTCGTTGTAGAAACCTTATCAGCTTGAATTAGACGAAATAAAACTTCAACAGAAGAATCTAACTTTGAACCAGCTTGTTTGAGAGCTCCTACTGTTTGAGCACCATTAATTATTTGAAAATTGTGCGCAACTAAATGATTTCCATCAAGCTCATAACTAGTACAAATTGCAGAAATACCATTATTAAAAAAGAAAAACTCCTTACCTCTTTCTTGGGCAGTTTCTTTAATTGTCTTATTAATTTCTCCACGAGTACCTAAATAGTCACGAATATTATAAGTGAGCAAACCAGGATATCTTTTGTATAGATCTACAAGAGCTGTTCCCTTTATTACGGCAATGATGGTTTTATGCTCCCAATCATCCATACTCATAAATCTCTTAATGGCTAATGTAATTTCTACTTCTACTGGAACCTTTTCTTCTAGTTGATCTTTATTGCTATACCATTCTTTAAATTTGTCAAAATCTAATAATTCACAAGTTATATTTACCCCCTGCTCTTGATAATGCTGATTCTTTTGTTCAACAAGATCAAAACACTTAGAATTTGCCTTTGCAGTAGAGACAAAACAATACTTAACAGAATATCCATCTTTATTAACTTTATCTTTGTAATCTTCCAATAGGCTCTGTACATGATCGGAAGCATATTTTCGTACAAAATCCTCATCACAGATTTTCGTATGAGAATCTAAAAATGCACTCAATTCATTTTGGTCAGCACTACTAAAAGGATCTTTGGGTTTTCTATATTTGCATTGTGCGATTAATAGATAACGACGAACAGGATCCTCAAGAACAACATCCACTCCTAGATCTTTAGATTTTGATACAGCATCTTCAGGAATATCACACTCCAGACCTGAATCCAAATTACTTGCATATTCCGCAAATAAAACCTGAAAAGCATACCCTTGATGTTGCTGGGAGTCCATCTTCCATTTATTACGCTCTATTATTTTCTCAAGACCTTCGAAAATTTGATTTTTAAAGTTTTGTACGGACATACAAACTTAGGCCTCTGCATAAGTAAAATTAAAGGAAATTAATTTCTAACATGAATTCTACAAATATGTCAAAAGGCTTTAACCTTGTCTCGACGCTTTTGCGTATCTAAGATTGTATGTTCAGGTGTTGATTCAATTAATATATAACCATCACTCCTAGTACTAAAAACTCTTCTTGGTTTACCATCGAACCTTATCCCTGATGCTCTTTGTGAATACCATCCAACCGTTTTCTGTGTTTCATACTGATGAGGACCATCAGAAATAATTACTACTTCTGGCTTGCAATATTTAAATACTTCTTCGCAGCAACCATTTTCACGACCATGATGAGATGCAACAAAAACGTTAATAGTGCGCAATTCATTTTTGAAACGTTCATTTTTTAATAGTTCAAGCCATCCAGCCTTCTCTAGATCACCTGTAAACATTACATGCATATTATTACAATGAAGACTTAATATAAGACTTAGGTTATTTTCATCATCAAATGATGGGTAATAGTTGTAAAATACTTCTCTTGTTAAATTGCCCCAGCTTGGGCCTGTATCAATAGATTGAGTGAAAGTATAAGTACTCACTAGTGTCCCATTAACTATTTAGCAAAGGTGTTTTTTGGCTGATTCAAAGAGAGGTTTGAGAGATTTAATCTTCGGACGATATTTTTTGGAGAGAA
>Ga0208362_1000731_pt1 | contig 10763 bp, 8 predicted proteins | sample LakMenEpi13Oct10_FD_150693 | JGI IMG/M metagenome (GOLD analysis project Ga0208362, IMG submission 150693) | Freshwater microbial communities from Lake Mendota, WI - 13OCT2010 deep hole epilimnion (SPAdes) | ecosystem: Environmental > Aquatic > Freshwater > Lake > Epilimnion/Euphotic zone ... | reverse complement strand
ATTGAGGTATCAATAAATGCGTACTTGTTATGAAATCTTGGCTGAAACCAGCTAAAAGTCCTTTCGCGTATATGAGTTCTCGTCCTGGCTCAACAAATGGATTGTTTTGAACAATTTCAAGAAAAGTATTTAAATCTACTTTATGCTCCAAATTGATTTGATGAATTGCTGGTTGAATGGAACCACTACAGATAGCCATCAGATCTATGTTCAAATAAAAAAACGAATGAAATTTTAAACTGTCTTGATTAATTTCATTACCTGAAAATGAGAATAACTGTGGAACAACTCCAACAGTTTGACCATTACTATTTAATTGACTTGCTTGAAAAAGGAACATTAGTGGATGCTCACGAGCATTTTTTAATGCAGTCTCTCTGTAATAAGCCTCATCACGAATGTTTATGGTTTGCGTTAGAGAAAATAAAGCATCATGAATTGATTTGTTGGATACATGCTCTTTAACTTTTTGTACTTGTTCAGAAATATCAAATTCCATAGAAAACTTTTTAAGTTTGCTAGGAATGGTTTCTTGATAAATGGCAAGTTTACTTTTCAAATCCTTGACTTGTTGGTCGATATCAATCTCATTCAGCGGAGTCTTTTCCTTATTTAATGCTTCTATTGCCTCCATTAAGAATTTGGAAGCTGCCATATAACTAGGCACTTCTCTTTTAATAGCTTTATCCGCTTCCTTTATATAAGTTTGAGCAGCTTTGATCTTGTAGAAGCTGTTTTGAAATTTATAATTGTCTTTAGGCAATAAGTTATGTATAGCTCTGTAAAACCCCTCTTCGATCAATGTGTTTGAGGCTGTTTCTGCAAGATCTTCCATATCTTGAACATAAGTCTCTAATCCGTCAGCACTCAATTCAGTGAGTATTTCAATTAAACGTAGAAACACTACTGGATACTCTTTCTTTTTGTATTTATCATTCTCTATTTGTGTTTTGATAAAATTAATGAGAGCTTCTTTCTGAGAACGATCATATCCACACAACGCTAAAGCTCTTCTTATTAGAGAAATACTGTCAATAATTGCATTGGATTTTAATGAAAGATAAACCTCAGATGCTTTTAAATATTCTTCAATTGCGGGTTTAATAAGTTGATATTTTCTTTTGTAAGTCCATAAGAGGTCGCAAACTCTTGCTCTAATTTCTGCATTGTGTATTTCCGTAGAAATATCATTTAGCATTTCCCAGTATTGTTCTGGTATGTCCTCGGGAATGGCACTTCGCCTACCATCAGCAAATGAACACCTTGCTTGAAAAGGTGAACTAGAATCCAATACCAAAGAAAAAGAGCAAATTACACTGAAGAGAATGAATATTTCTTTTGTTGGGCTATTTTCATCAGTTATTTCATCAGCCTTGCTTTTTAAAATTCTTGAATATTGATAACATCCTGATTCACTCTCTGGATCAATGAGTAATTGCCATTTACTATCAATAAAATTTTGTTTTGTTAATTGAAGATTTTGAAACATAATTTACATTGTAATCTTTTCAACTCTCCCAAATATTCATTCAACCAACATCTTCAAAACCCCTCTCACAATAATCTTTAGTTTTGCAGTTTTCAGGATTTATGGTTTTTGAATCGGCCTTTATTCTGCGATCAATTAATATTTGAATATCAATATTAGAGCTCAATTTATTCTGGCAATTTATGAAGAAAGATCAACAACAATGGATTACGGTTACTGGAGCGCGTGAGCATAATCTCAAAAATGTCAGTGTCAGGATTCCAAAAGATCAATTAGTTGTCATAACTGGTGTTTCTGGCTCAGGTAAAAGTTCGCTGGCTTTTGATACTGTCTTTGCCGAAGGACAACGCCGATATATAGAATCACTTTCTTCATATGCTCGCCAATTTCTCGGACAGGTAGATAAACCAGATGTTGATTCAATTGAAGGCTTAAGCCCAGCAATCGCAATTGATCAAAAAAGTCGCAGCAATAATATTCGTTCTACTGTTGGGACTATCACCGAAATTTACGATCACTTGCGCCTTCTTTATGGACGCATTGGTCATCAGCATTGCCCTGTCTGCAACTCACTTGTACAGAAACAAAGCATAGATCAAATTATTGACCAAATTTATGAAAAAGCTGATGAAAAGAGAAGTTTGATTTTAGCTCCTGTTGTCGAACAGAAAAAAGGTGAATATCACACTCTATTTCAAAAACTCAAAAAAGATGGCTTTCTGCGTGTGCGAGTCAATGGCGTAATTTATTCACTGGATGAAGATATTAAGCTCGCCAAAACAAAAAAACATGATATTGAAATTGTAATTGACCGAATTGTAGTCAAAGCCGAAAACCGTTCACGCTTGGCTGATAGCATGGCGCTAGCTTTGAGCAAAGGGCAAGGTTTTGCTAAGTTTGCGGAAGTTGATGGCGAAGGCGAAATAGTACAAGAATTAAATTTCTCCGAAAATTTAGCCTGTCCTAATGGTCACGGAAGCTTACCTCAACTCAGCCCCAAAGTATTTTCTTTTAATAGTCCCGAAGGCGCTTGCCCAGAATGTCATGGAATTGGCTCACATCTTGAAATGGATGAATCTAAGCTTATTCCCGATCCAAATGCCACTCTTCTGCAAGCTATCGCTCCATGGACAAAGTCAAGCACTGGTTATTATGTGCAGCTTCTCAACTCAGTCGCTAAGGCTTATAAAGTTTCACCAATTACTAAGTGGAAAGATTTACCTGAAAAAGTCAGAAAAGCTGTTTTGCATGGCACCGAAGAACCAATTGAATTGACTTATGATTCTTTTGACGGGAATGAATTGCTCAATTTTGTTATGCCTTTTGAAGGCGTAGTTCCAAGGCTTAAGCGCAAATATCTAGAGGCGAAGAATGACAAAATCAAAGCTGATCTGGAAGAATATATGTCTCAGAATACTTGTAATCTCTGCAATGGTGGCCGCCTCAAGAAAGAATCTTTAGCAGTTCTGGTTGGTGAAGTGAATATAAAAACACTCACCGAAATGTCAATTGATGATGCCGCCAATTTCTTTCAGGAATTACCAACCAAACTTTCTGAACAGGAATTCATGATTGCCGAAAGAGTAATTCAGGAAATCAATGCTCGAATTCATTTCTTGCAAGATGTTGGTTTGAATTATTTGACTTTGGCTCGATCGGCCGGAACTCTCTCGGGAGGAGAATCTCAACGCATACGCCTGGCGACGCAGATTGGTTCAGGATTATCAGGGGTTTTATATGTTCTAGATGAACCAAGCATAGGACTTCATCAGCGAGACAATGAAAGGCTAATTGCTACTCTCAATAAATTGAAAAATCTTGGCAATACTTTGTTGGTAGTTGAGCATGACGAAGACACAATTGAAGCGGCTGATTGGTTGATTGATGTTGGGCCAAAAGCGGGCAGAGATGGTGGTCATGTTGTTGCTTCTGGATCAATTGAGTCTATTTGCTCAAACCCAGATTCAATTACGGGGAAATATTTAGCAGGTGAATGGAAAATTGATATTCCGAAAAAAAGGCGTGAAGGCAATGGACAAATTTTGCAGTTGGTTGGGGCTAATCTCAATAATCTAAAAAATATTGATCTAGAAATACCGCTTGGCAAAATGGTTGCTGTGACAGGGGTTTCGGGCTCAGGCAAGTCAAGTTTAATTATGGAGCTTTTATTGCCCTATATTCAGGGACATTTGCTCAAAAGCCGCAATAAGCCCAAAGGAATCAAAAGCATATCGGGAATTGATGAAATCGATAAAGTAATTGAAATTGATCAAAGCCCAATCGGTAGAACCCCGCATTCAAATTCAGCCACTTATACTGGTGCTTTTACTCCAATTCGTGAATTATTTGCCTCAACTAATGAAGCAAAAATGCGTGGTTTTAATCCTGGCAGGTTTTCATTTAATGTCAAAGGTGGCCGTTGTGAAGCATGCAATGGACAAGGGCATTTAGAGATCGAAATGAATTTTCTTCCATCGGTTTTTGTCAAGTGCTCAGTCTGCGACGGAAAGCGCTATAACCAAGAAACACTTGAAGTGAAATTCAAAGGCTATTCAATTTCTGATGTGCTTGAAGCAACTGTTAGTCAAGCCGTAGAGATTTTCAGCTCAATTCCCTCTGTTTACAATAAACTGAAAACACTCGAAGAAGTTGGACTCGGCTATATTCAACTTGGACAATCTGCCACAACTCTCTCTGGCGGAGAAGCTCAGAGAATCAAGCTAGCAGCGGAATTGTCACGCAGACAAACTGGCAAAACACTCTATATACTTGATGAGCCCACCACAGGACTTCATTGGCACGATATTGCTAAATTATTAGAAGTACTTCAGCAATTGGTTGAAAGTGGAAATACGGTTTTGGTAATTGAGCACAATTTAGATGTAATCAAACAAGCTGATTGGATAATTGATTTAGGACCTGAAGGCGGAAATAAAGGTGGTGAAATTGTTGCAATCGGAACACCTGAAGAAATTATTGAAAGCCCTTATTCGGAAACTGGCAAATGGCTGAAGCGAGTAATGAATAAGAAAAGCAATAAGAGCTCAGTTAAAGTCAAAACTTAAACTTAAATTTGACAGTTAATTCAAAAAAATGTAATCTATTAGGTCTCTACGAAAATATATAAATTCAGAAATTAAAAAATAAATGGCACGTTACGTCATAAAGAAGCCCAAGAAATTTGTCCGTAAGTTCGGCATACTAAGTGGATTACCTACTAATATCAGACGCAATAGCAAACCTGGTATGCACGGTAAAAAGCGTGAAGGTAAATTATCCGAATTCGGAAAAGGCCTTTTTAATAAAAACAAACTTAGAGCTTGCTACGGCATATCTGAGAAACAATTCCGCAATTATTTCTACGAAGCTTCAAAGGCTATCGATAAAGCAGAAGCCCTTTTGCAGTCTTTAGAATTTAGACTCGACAATTTGGTTTACAGATTAGGCTTGGCTCCTAGTTTGCCAGCTGCTCGCCAATTGGTTGTGCATGGACACGTGCAAGTTCAAAAGATATCCTCTTCTTTAGCCGAAGGCGAAGTGGTTTTTGAAAAAGTTGATAAACCTGCTTATCAAGTAAAGTCCAGACAAAAAATTAAATTGTCTGCCAAGTTAGCAAAAAAACTCCCAGTTGCAATTGAACAATCTATAGCCAATGTTCAAAACAGAGTTGACTATGTTGAGTTTGAAGCCGATAGTTTTTCTGGTTGCTTCTCTCGTATTCCAACTGCCACCGAGATTCCAGTTGAAGTTGAAGTTTCCAAGATTATTGAGTTCTCATCAAGAAGATTGTAATTTCACACCAGCGCTAACAAGCCCTAAAGCCAAAATATTCAAGGTATAAAAAATGAAAAGAACATTAGAAGGAACAAAACGCAAGAAAAAGAGAGTCAGCGGATTCCGTGCACGCATGGCCACTCCTGGCGGCAAAAGAGTTATTCAAAGACGCAGACTCAGAGGCCGTAAAAAGCTTACAATGTAATAGATCTCTTTAAGTGGGATGTGACTCTCTATAACGATCTCCCAAAGAATAACTTACAAGCAAAATTGTTTAAAGATTGAAATGGCTCTTCCTAAAAGCGAAAAGCTCAAGAGGAGATCAGCTTTTCGCAGTACGCACAATTTAAAGCTGATTACTCGAAATCCCTTTTTTAAATTACTGGGAAAATTGTCTTATCAGCCGCAACAGGAAAGATATCCTCAAGTGGGATTAGTTGTGGGCAAAAAGAAAATGAAGCGAGCAGTAGATCGAAATAGGGCTAAAAGAAAACTTGAAGAAGCATACAGAATGGGGAAAGATTTTTTTTCTCCTGAACTCTTTCGGTATGAATATTTAGTCTTTTTTCTTGAAGACACAATTTTAGAAGCTAGCTGGATTGATTTATGCGATGCACTTAAGCCAATAAAGACTCGAAAGTTTTGAGCTCCATCTTATTCTTTGATCTTGCCATCAATGATTTCCACTTTTCTATCAGCGTGATTGGCTGATTCATGGCTGTGAGTCACCATAATTATTGTTAAATTATTTTCTTTTCTTATTTTGACTAAAAGACTAAGAATATCTTCTGCTGTTTTGCTATCTAAGTTGCCCGTTGGCTCATCTGCAAGAATAAAACTTGGCTCATGTATTAAAGCGCGGGCAATCGCAACTCTCTGCATTTGACCACCAGAAAGAGTATTTAAAGATCTTCCTTCCAATTCAGGAATTCCAACTTGAGACAATCTCTCCTTCACAACTTTTTCATAATTGCGAATTCCATTCAAGTGAAGAGGCAAAGCAATATTTTCTTTTACGCTCAAAGCTGGCAATAAATTAAAAAATTGAAATATAAAACCCAATTTTTTCCGGCGAAACAAGGTTCTTTCTTTTTCATTTAGACCAGCGACATTCTGATCGCCAAAGAAATATTCTCCGGAGCTTGGCTGATCAATTAAACCCAAAATATTAAGTAGGGATGTTTTGCCTGAACCAGATTCACCCATTAAAGCGACAAATTCCCCTTTGCCAATATGCAAATCTATCCCCCTCAAAGCTGGCTCAGAAGATTCAGAATAATGTTTGGTGATGTTTTGCAGTTTAATCAATGTTTGTATTTATTTGGGTTTATATACTTAGAGACTTATTTCGGGAGCGATGAAAATTTCGACATTTGCTAAATTCATCTAGTACCCCCCAGCCCCCTTGACAGGGGGAGTTCCAATCAAGTGCTGGTTTTTAATTGCTTCACTTATTTCTTATACTCTCAATAAAAAAATCCCTCTCTCAAAATGGCTTTTAGCTTTATGAAAGAGGGATTATCAAAAAGATCCAATTATAGAGAGGCTTAATAAGTGTTTATGTAGCGCTGGGTTTCCCACGATGAAACATAGGTTTTGTATTCATCCCATTCTCTGGTTTTTGCTTTTAAGAATTCAGCATAAATATGTTCACCTAAAGCTTCTTTGCTAATTTCGCTTTTTTTGTATTCTTCGAGTGCTTCATACAAACTGCCTGGCAAACTTGGAATGGACTGCTCTTCTCTTTCAATCTCATTCAAATGATAAATATTTACAGTGGTTGGAGATGGTGGCTTAATTTTCTTTTGAACACCATCTAAACCAGCTGTCAACATTACGGCAAATGCCAAATATGGATTGCAGCTTGGATCTGGAGAACGAAGTTCCATTCTGGTTGAACGTCCACGCTTGGCTGGAATACGAATCAGGGCACTTCTATTAGATGGAGACCAAGCAATATAAACAGGAGCTTCATAGCCAGGCACTAAGCGTTTGTAACTATTGATGAGCGGATTAGTGACTGCTGCAAATCCACGAATATGCTTGAGGGTTCCGCCAATATAATTCAAACAAGTTTCGCTAAGTTGATATTCAGCTTTTTCATCAAGGAAAAGATTGCTTCCATTAATGTCACTGAGAGATTGATTTGCGTGCATTCCTGAACCATTAATTCCGAAAAAAGGCTTTGGCATAAAGGTTGCATGAAGGCCATATTCAGAAGCAATTTTACGGGTAACAATTTTGAAATCAATTACATTATCAGCGGTTGAAAGAGCGTCTGAGTATTCAAAATCAATTTCGTGCTGACCATTTGCAACTTCGTGATGAGAAGCTTCAATTGCAAAACCCATACTTTCAAGAGTATCAACTATTTTGCAGCGTACTTCATCTCCCAAATCATCAGGTGCCAAATCATAATATCCAGCTGAATCTTGAGTGGTCAATGAACCATCTGGATTTCTCTTCAAGAGGAAGAATTCAAGCTCAGGGCCAACATTATAGGTGTATCCAAGTGAAGCAGCTTTTTTGATAACACGCTTAAGATTATTTCTTGGGCAACCCTCAAAAGGAGTTCCATCTGGGTTGTAAATATCGCAAATCAAACGAGCTGATCTTCTACCGCCCTGCAACCATGGCAAAATTTGGAAAGTTGCTTTATCCGGATAAAAATACATATCTGAGGTTTCAATTGATCTAAAGCCAGCGATTGAAGAACCATCGAGCATGATTTCATTGTTTAATGCACGTTCCAACAAATCAGAATGAACTGTCATTTGTTTAGGTTTGCCGTGAACATCAACAAATTGCAATTGAATAAATTGAACTTCTTTGGAGCGACAGAGACTTACAATTGCTTCATCAGAAAGCGTTTCGCGTTTACCATTTAATTTGCTTGCAGTAGCCATCAATTTTTCCTCTTTTTTGACATGCATATATTATATTGAGTATTTCGTCTAGAGTGAGAATTGCAATAAACAATTTGCTTTAAAAATTCATGAATGAATACTGAAAGAACAAATAGCATTGTATTCTTTTAATTACTCATCTTACGCAAAGTTTAAAAGCCCTCGCCCCAGCCCCTCTACTAAAGCGAGAGGGGAGTTAAAAATTTGTATTTCCCTTTTCCCAGTTAAGAGAGAAGGGCCAGAAAGATGATGGAAATAATTTTTGCGTAAGATGAGTTAAGTTGATTTATGAAAAGTGAGATTTATGCAAGCAGAAGATAAAGAAAAATTAGGTTTGGCTTTGGGACGTATTCCTAGCGGATTATTTATTGTTTCGTTTTTTAATCATGAATTGAATCAGCATGATGGAATGTTAATGTCATGGATTCAACAGACTTCATTTGAACCACCAATGGTCAGCGTCTGCGTCCAAAAAAGCCGTAAGAGCTTAGAATTGATTCAACAGGCTGGTTATTTTGTAGTCAACATAATGAGCAAGCAAAACAACAGCGTAATTGGCAAATTCTATAAAGGTGAAGGCGAAGAAAAATTTGTTGGAGCTAAAACTAAAAAAGCAGAAACTGCAAATGCATTGATTTTGGAAGATGCAGTTTCTTACTTAGAATGCAAGGTCTCTGGAATTATAGAAACAGCAGGAGATCATTCAATTATGTTAGGTGAAATTATTTTTGGTGAATTGCTAGTGACTGAAAATAATGATCCTTCTGTTCACCTCAGAAAAAGTGGATTTGGTTATTGAAGTGACTTTAAGATTTTAAACAAAAATAGGAACCAGGCTAGATGATCCTTGTGAGTTCAACCATGATCCAATGGAATGAAAACCTTTATTAATTAGACCTGAAGCTTGATCAAAAAGGCTTGGTTGAGTCTCTACTTGTTGGGGATTACTTCTTTTAACATAATATCTTTGTTGAGCTTCTAAATCGACTCCCTTGCCTGAAGGAACGTTATTAATTTTACCAGTTGGCGCTTGAAAGCTGTCTTGGTTAGAGCATAATACAAAACTGTTCGATTGTGCGTATAGTGAAAAATTTACTGGATTGACTGACATTATTCTGTACGCTTTTCTTTAAATTAAGTCGGTGACTAATTTGTTTCAGATGTGTACAAATTTAGATCTTTAATTGCCAAGAACCCGAAAACGTAATATTTGATTAATTGAGACTTAAGTATCTTCTTAAGATTTGAAGCAAATATGAAGAAAATATTAAATACTTAAGGGCGAATTAAGACAAAATTCCGTAAATCTTATAGAATAGTAAAGAGAAGATTTAAAAGATATTTATAAAAGGAGTATTGAAATTCTTTGAAGAAATTCAAAGGTTAAAAATGTTCGGCGAATTTATTTTTGACATATATATTTCGGTTTGAAAATAAGTTCATAAGAGTTCTGCAATTGTTTTGCTTTAAATCAATTAAGCGAATAAATTCAGAATTGTAGTGAGTCTTTCTATCATTTGCATTTTAGACAAAGAATGAATTGCAAGATATTAAGATTTTCTTCATAATTGTTAATCCTTTATATTTAGGAATTCTTACATCAAGGTCGATAAAAGCAAATTGGACAATTTTATGGATAAACGTTGTTGTGAATAGCAGAGTTATTAATGGTTGCAGCTGTTGCAAAAATTGGCGCACTGGAAGGGACTAGAAACACTCTAGTCAACTTCAGCAAATTCGTTGTTTCGGGAACAGATGCCCCTTACAAAGCGCTCGCCTTTGGTTCTGGAGCATGTTCTATTGCTGCTATTATTGCAACTTTTGCAGCTAACAATGATTTAGATCCCGATTCAGAGCCAAGTGCTTTTACTAAATTTTTTAGTCCATTATTTTCAAAAGCAACTACGGGATCTTTTGCTGGGCAATTCCTTCAGGCTCTTTTCGGATTTGCTTCTCCTTCTTCTGCTTTAGCTTATGGTGCTTTAGCTGCTCTAAACAATGACTTTAACGGAAGACCCAGGGAAGTGGGAATTCAAATTGCAGCTCAAATTCGAACTTTAAAAGAGAAATTGAAGGTTTTGGAATTACAGCTCAAATCTACTTCCCAAAAAGAAGAACAAGTAAAGATACAAGCTTCTATCAATTCTTGCAAAACCTCTATAGAATCCCTGTTAGATAAATTAAAAGAAGCAAAAGCAGGTATATCACTTGGTACCAATTTAACATTGGCTCTAATTGGTGCAACTTTCTTGAGAAGCATGTCCGTTCTATCTCCGCAAGCCAAGGCAAATCCAGCTAAGCCTTTTCCAAATAAAGTACATGAAATTGAAGCTACAGAAAACAGATCAGCTGGTATTCAAGATTTGTTTAAATTGCTTGTAGAAAATGGAAAGAAAGAGTGTAAAGCACTTTGGGATTTCCCTTCATCTTTAAATCCCAAAAACTGGACAGGAACTTTCTTTGGTAAGAACCAAGAACTTACTGAAGCCCTTGACAAGGGATATTACGAAGTCAAACCATCTGCGCCTGTCTCCTCTTCCAAGAAGAGAATCTCACTAATGAGAGAAAATGGAAAGGTAGATAATATGAAAACG
>Ga0208362_1000729_pt1 | contig 10799 bp, 8 predicted proteins | sample LakMenEpi13Oct10_FD_150693 | JGI IMG/M metagenome (GOLD analysis project Ga0208362, IMG submission 150693) | Freshwater microbial communities from Lake Mendota, WI - 13OCT2010 deep hole epilimnion (SPAdes) | ecosystem: Environmental > Aquatic > Freshwater > Lake > Epilimnion/Euphotic zone ... | reverse complement strand
GATTTTGAGTTTCCTGTTAGTCCAACACAAGCCATAAAACAATTAGGAAACAGTGTCGCCGTTGATGCTATCGAAGCAGTTTCAAAAAGCATGTTGGAGCACCTAGAAAATTTAACACCAAAACAAACGACACTGAGATCGACAAAAAACAAAGGGGAATGGACAGAATTATTAGTCTTTATTAAACTTCTTTTAGATCAAAGACTCTCACTGTCTGATGAGAAGCTGAATGCAAATAATAATTCATTTAAAATAAATAAGGTAACTACTCATAATTTAGATATTGAATTTTTGTTATTAAATCTTTCAACTGTTGTTGTAAGAAACAAAGAAAGTAAATTAGAAAAAGAGATAAATGTCTCTGAAATAATTAATACAAAAATCCTTAATTTATTAATAGAAAAGATAAAAGAAAACGCTCAAACTTTTGATATTCCAGAGTTCAATATTATTCAAGACACACTAGGTTTTAATATAATCAAAGGCGGAAATAGCAATCAAAAGGCTGATATTTTATTAGATATTGAAAATAATTTTATTCAAAAAGAAAACGAAGGTTTTGGTATAAAATCGTATTTAGGAAGCAAACCAACTTTGTTAAATGCTTCGGGGAATACCAATTTCATATTTAAAATCAATGGATTAAATAAAAAATTCCTTGATGATATAAATGCTATTGAAACAGCAACAAAATTAAAAGACAGAATTAATAAAATTGAAGAACTTGGTGGTGCTTTTGAGTACATTGGTGCCGAAAAAGAAACAATGGAATTTAACTTAAAAATGGTTGATAGTGAAATGCCAAAAATAATAGGGCACCTTTTATTGTCTTTTTACAAGGATAGAACTTCATCTTTGAAAAAAATAACAAACTCCATTATTGAAAATATAAATGATGATGAAAAAACACTCTTTATAAACAAAATCAAAAAGTTATTAGTTGACATTTTACTTGGTTTTTTTGCGGGCACGAAATGGAATGGTAGTTACGAATCAAATGGAACTATTGTTATGAAAAACAATGGAGATTGCCTTGGTTTTCACATAATAGAATTGGATAATTTAAAAAATTATTTATTTGAAAACATAAAATTAGACACTCCATCAACAACAAGGCATCGATTCGGAAAATTATATTTAGAAAAAGACGGGAATATGTATTTCAAGCTAAATTTACAGTTGCGATTTTAAAACGCTACGATCTAAGTAAGCAATCTTGAATCAGAGAAAAAAACATGAATGGAGGAAAGAAGTGTTTGAGAGAGGAAATTGAGAGTAGCTCGATCTCTCAACTCTCTGGCAAAAACAGCTTATGCCTTGCTGAACCAGAAATAGTGAGCAGCACTGCAAAATCTGCCACTAATTCACAACTAATTCTTGCAATTGTTTTTTCTGATCATAGGCAATCAGAGACTGAATAATATTGTCCAAACTGCCTTCAAGCGTTACATCAAGCGAAAAATTCTGTTGCAGCCTATGCTCTGAAAGCCTATTTTCCTTAAAGTTATAAGTCCTGATTTTCTCAGATCGGTCTCCTGTTCCTACCTGCACAGATCTTGCCGAAGCAATTTTTTCTCTTTGCTCATTAATTTGCATTTCATAAATTTTGGAACGCAACAAAGCCATTGCTCTCTCTTTATTTTGATATTGCGAACGCTCTTCCGTACAGAAAATATGAATTCCCGTTGGTTTGTGCACCAAATGAACAGCAGTTTCCACTTTGTTTACATTTTGCCCACCAGCTCCACCGCTTCGAGTAGTAGAAATTTCAACATCATTTGGCTCAATGTGAACTTCAACATCAGTTACCTCAGGCATTACAGCTACAGTTGCGGTTGAAGTATGTATGCGTCCAGAAGCCTCAGTCAGCGGAACTCTTTGAACTCTATGAACTCCCGCTTCATATTTGATTTTGCTATAAACTCTTTCCCCTGAAATTTCCAAGAAAACTTCTTTGTATCCACCAAGCTCAGCTTGAGATGAACTAATTACGCTGGATTTCCAACCTTGACTTTCGGCATATCTTAAATACATTTTGAGTAAATCACCCGCAAAGAGCGAAGCTTCATCTCCACCAGTTCCAGCTCTGATTTCTACAATTACATCTTTTTCATCATTAGGATCTCTAGGCAATAGCGATAGTTGCAGTTCTTCTTCTAGTCTAATTAAATTTTCTTTGACGCTTTCAATTTCTTCCCTAATAAATTCAAGCATTTCAGCATCAGATTCAGAATTAACTAAGCTTTGATTGGACTCTAACTCTGCTTTTTGTTTTTTGTATTCTTGATATCTATTTACCGAAACTTCCAAATCTTTTCTGGCCTTGGATAAAGTTTTGATCTGCTCATAATCATTCATCAATTCAGGGTCTGAAATTTTCTCGGTGATTTGATTATAGGTAACCAGAATTTGTTCTAATTTATTTGTGAGAATCGGATCCATGATTTTGCTTAATGACTTACTGAGAGAGTGAAAGAATTGATTTTAAAATGGAAGTAGAAGTTTTGCTATTTCTTTTTACCAAAAGGCAATTGTTTATTGAATGCTTCTTTGTTCTTTTCTCTGATTAATTCGAGATATTGATAAGCCTCGAACAAACTACCGCCTTTACCTGGAGATTTGCAAGCAGCGTAGGCAGCGCAAGCCTGAGACAAAATTGCATTTGGAATTAAATTATCTTCAAATATCTTTCTGCGATTCATCCCCATATAGAACAAAAAGCCATTTGCACAAATCATGATTAACCAAAAGACAAAGTTAAAATCAGTGAATAGAACTTGAGGTTCACGTGATTGAGGAAAGCGAACAATAAAAAATATAATTGATGTAAGCAGTAAAAGGCCCCCAACAATCAAATAAAGTAAAACTCTGGGTAAATCTTTGCGCGAAGTTTGAAGAGAATTAGCGGCTTCAATCGCCATTTGCTGAGCTTCTTCATAAGTCATTTTTCGATTATCCATGCGTTGAATCAATTCTTTGCATATTTCTTTTTCAGAATCCTTTAGAGGCTTTCTTGTAATCATTGACTGAATACGTTTAATCCAAGAAATTTTGTTTTTTTTTGAAACCTGAATCGCAATCTGCACCCACTCGTCAGGATTAGATTTAACTTTCTTTGGCTTCTGTTTTATTTGCTGAAACTTTTTACTCAATTTATTTAGCTCTTTATAGTTCTTGACTATTGATTGACAAAGAAATAATTTCCCTGATTAGGACTTCCATGAGCTTGAGGGCAAATTCGTGAATTCCACTCAAAATTAAACTCAAAACAATAAGCTTTAATATTAACTTATTGCAATTGACTTTATAGTTTTCAATTCTGAGTTTATATGCAAATATGCTGGAATGCTTGCAAGAGATTCATCTGAAAAGTCTATTAATTGTTCACAAATCATTATCGCCTACTAGCTACAACTTGAAAAATTTGAATAAGTTCATCAAATCGAATAAATCACATCTTTTCTTTGGGGCTATTGTTTTCCTGATTTCCTTTATTTTACGTACTTATGATATTGCTTCTCCTTATGGAAGAACAATGACTGCTGCTGGTTCAACCAATTTCTGGCATATAGCAGGAGAAAATTATTTGAAGTATGGATATTTTTCTCATTTTTTTACACCAATACTCAATACTGGCACTAATTTTCCACCTGAGTTGTACACGAGCCATCCATCATTCACCGCTTTTTATTTGAGTATATTTTATCTGCTGTTTGGATCAAGTGTTTTGATTACCAAGATAGCAGCTCTCATTGGTTGGTATGCCGTTAGTTTTCTCATTTTTAAAATCGCAGCACAAAAATCAATTCGATTTGCATATTATGCATTGCTAGCTTCTTTTGTTTTGCCTTTTACAAATGGCTTTTCGCTTTGCATTGATAGTATTGGCGGGCCCCTAGTAGTTGTTTTCAGTTTGCTTTATTTTTATTGCTTAGAAACCAAAAAAAACAATTCATGGGTAGCCTTTAGCCTTATCCTGGCTGCTTTCACTGAGTGGAGCTTTGTACCATTGATAGTATATTCATCTATTTCTCCTAGATACAGAAAATACACTCAGCTTATATGGATACTCGGGCTTAGTACTTATGCTTTTATGATATGGCTTTTTATTAATCAAACTGAGACTCATACCTTTGCTACAGCTTTAACCAGAATGAAGCAACATGTTGATAATACTATTTCAATCGATAAATTTTTTAGTCGCATACTGATAACTTATACTTTGACTTTATTCACTCCTTTTGTTTTTATTGGTGGATATCAACTTATTCAAAAATACAAATTCACTTTTATCCCTTTATTATTTCAGCCATTAATGATGGTTTTAGCATTTCCTTTTGGTGCTTATAAACACGCTTTTTGGATTTGTACTTTGTGTCCTTTTGCCTGTTTAGCTATTGCTGAATTTTCAACTTCTCAATTGGTAGCTTCTATATCTCAAGCTCTCATAAAGAAATACTCAAAACTAATACCCCAAATAATTATCATTGCCATTCTCATATTTTCAGGCTGGAACACTATTTATCACAAGGAAAGAGGCAAAACAGATTTTTATTTCAAAGCAGGTAATTTTATTAGAACACATAGCAATACAAAAGAAATCATAGTTATTCCCGCTCCAGGAATGGCTTCAGATGCAAATTCTGAGAGATTGCTATTAGGGTATTATGCCAAAAGAGATTTTATTATGCTTTCACCAATTCCTGACAATGAGGAAAAGTATTTCTGGAAATGCTCATCAATTAAATGCAAAAGAGTATTATTGAATTAAATTCTCAAAAAGCAATATTGTTGATTAAGTATGTGAACTCAAATAATAAATTTAATTTTTCTGGCTGCAAATAAACACATTTGTAAAAGTATTAAACCATGTTTGAATCGGGAAATATTGGTTGTACCATAAGTTCTCGCTTGATATCTTATTGGTAATTCTTCTATTTTTAAGTTGAGCTTAAAAGCACCAAATATAAGATCAAAATCACCAAAAGGATCAAAATCGCCAAAGAATTTTCTATTCTCAATTAAATTCGCATAATCATCACGAAATATAACCTTGGTACCACAAAGAGTATCGCTAATAGGCTGATCTAAGAGCCAACTCAGTAATCCACTAAAAAATTTATTACCCAACATATTAAGAAAACGCATTGCTTGTTTCTCCATTGGATAGACTAAGCGTGAACCCATAACAAAGTCTGAATGGCCTGATTGAATTACATTAAAAAACTTAGGTAAATCTTCTGGCATAACTGTCAAATCGGCATCTAATATCATTAAAATATCGCCAGTTGCAATTTCAAAACCTTTTCTTACTGCATCGCCTTTGCCTTTCCCAGATTGTTTATCTATTATAATTTTTCGGTTTTGTATAGACCGAGATTGAAATTCTTGATTATATTTTGCGGAAACTTTTTGAATTGTTTCCCAAGTATCATCAGTGGAATTTCCCTCTATGAAAATGATTTCTTGCTCTCTACCAAACATCGGTAGTCTTTGAATAGCATCTTCAATATTGCCACTTTCATTCCTAGTGGGTATCACAATTGAAACTGAATAATCATTCTGTTTTGAGGAGACATTATTATTTGGATTTATTAATAATTCAGTATTTTCAGAAATGACATTAGGTTTAATTTGTTTTGCAAAAATATAATTATTAAGTGCTAAGTTCTCAATTAATGGGAGTTTTGACAGGTATTTATTGATGAAGTTAGAAACAATTGGTATATAAATGGGAAACAATATCCTTTTGGTATCTCTATATACTTCAAATCCTGCTAGATTCAATAAATTTGAAATATCTCTAGTTGAAAGCCAGTTTTGATCTGGGGAAGTAGTTTTGAACCCTAGCTTTTCCGAGAACCTCAAGAGTGGCTCCCAAAGATGATTATAGTGAGTAATTATTATTTTGGTTCTAGAATGCGAAACTTTATGCAATTCATTGAAAACAGCTTGAATATCTTCTAAGTATCCAACTAAATTAGAAAGAATGATTACGTCATATTTTTGATTCAGTGAAAGATTTTCAGCCGACATAATTTCAAAGTCAATATTTGGAAATTGCTTTTTAGCTTCCTGTATCATTTTTGGGCTGAAATCAATTCCTTTTTTGTATCCACCATTAAGGCCAGCAATTAGCTCTCCACTACCACAGCCAATTTCTAAGATGGAAGATGTTTTGGATACAAAATAATTACAATAGTCTTTTATCAAATTGTAATAGTACGAATATCTCTTGCGCGCTTTAATTCTAGTTGATGCAATTTTTTCGAAATAATCAAGATTAGTACTCTTAATCAATGATTTATTGTTGGATATAGTAACAAGATTTTCTTGGCTAATAGTTGACTGTGGCAAGGTTGAAAATTGATTGACTTATTTTAGCTGCTAAATAGAAACTGCCTGCAATAATAGCATTAGCCCACTAATATTCTCAGTAATCTTATTCTTTGTAATTGCGACTATTTAGTTCAACAATTGTCCTAAATAGTCGCAACTTTTGATTAAATTGAAACGCTTAAAATATTTAGATTTTTCAATTCATTCATTAGCTTTTCCTCAAGGGCGCAAAACCTATAAACGTTTTATCAACCTCAATTAATGAAAGCAGACTATTCAAAAGAAAAAGAAGTTAATTTATTCCACACAAAAAAGCAAAAGATATTTTTTTTTATTGGTTTAGTTTTTGTAATGAGCTTGTTTCTTAAATTGTGGAAGTTGGATTTTGATAGCCTTTGGCTTGATGAAATCAGAACGATTGATATTGCTAGTGCTGATAGTCGATCTTTTGAGAATAATTATGAATATTATTTCAATAAGCAATATCGTCCTCTCCCTGCTAGGGATTATAGCGAGGTCATTGGCTATTTAAACAAAGGAGGTGATTCTTCTCATTTCCCTCTTTATTACTGCTTTATGAGTAGTTGGCTTTCCTCATTTGTTCATTATCCAGAATCTTCATTACCCATTCAATCAATTAAAAATAATAGAATAAATGAAGAGCAAAATCTTGGATTCTCAAAAATCTCTAATCAAATATCCGATCAAAAATCTGAAAGTATTATTCGATTACCTTCCGTACTCTTCTCTATAATTGCTTCAATATTGTTGATATGCATTTGTCAAATACTGTTTCAAAAATACTATTTATCTTTGATTTGCGCATTAATTTCATGCACTTCTCCATATCTTTTCTATTATTCGCAGGAAGCAAGGGTTTATTCACTTCTTATATTGTTAGTTAATTTGACAGTATTTGTATACCTTAAGATGAAAATCGAGTTGACTTCCCATAAATCTTATAAAGTCAAAGCTTTTTATTTAAGTTTATACCTCTTCCTCATTCTAGCCATTTTAGCTTTAGGTATATCTCTTCACATGACTTTTATATTTTTCATACCCACACTTTTTATAATTGGACTGATTGATTTCTCATATTCTATTTCAAATCTTAGAGAATTTTTAGCAAAGCAAATTAAAGACAAGTTCTATATCTTCATGCCCTTAATTGCTTTACTAGGAATAGCTTTCTATTGGTTATTAAACAAATTTGTTTTTGGTAATTTTATAAATCAAAATTTTAATTTCAAGGAAATCTCTAATATTGGCTATGTATTCAAAGTTGGGGTTTCTGCCATCGTACATTTTTCCTTATCAAATAGAATACCTTGGCCTCTTTATTTATCACTGATACCAATTATTTTTTCTATTTTTTCTTTTTATATTACTTCTGCTTTTAGTAAGAAAATAAAGCTTATTCTCAGCTCATGGCTACTACTTCCAATATTATTTAATGCAATTGCTTTTTTAATCTCAAATAGAAGCTTTTCGAATAGCCGCTATATGATTGTTGCCGCTCCTGCAATTTTACTAATTATCTCTGCAGGCATCTATTCATTAGGTAAGCTTTCACTTAACAAATCTGAGCTAAGTCCAAAATTAGGATTAGCTGATTCAGTACAAAATTTGTTCAGTAAATTGAGATTGCGTGAATTGTCAATGACTTTCATAGTACTGTCTTATTTATTGACTATAGGATGGATGAAATATACTCCACAAAAGCAAAATTGGAGATTATTAGGAGAGCAAATTGAAATAAAGGTTAATTTACATGAAAAACCAACAAAAGTCATTACACAGAAAAAACAAGAAACTAATAAAGAAAAAGTTATAGTTTATCCATCTCCAACCTATTTACTGATACCTTTGAACTATTATTGGAAGTCACCTCGACATGAAATCAAAGATTTAAAAACAAAATTATCCAATCCTAATGAATTGCCAAGGACTATTTTGATAGTTATGGAAAACATGGATTTGTTTGATGAAGAGAAAAAGCTTTTACAAAATAATGGGTATATTGAAATAAGTCATGAAAAATTTACAGGCATACATCTCAAAACTTTTAAGCAATCCAATTAGAGCTTTAAGTAAACCTTTCAATTCTTTAAACCTTTCAAACAATAAAGTGCATATTCCGAAACAAATACTTTTATTGATCGTAATAAGCTTTTTTGCATTTTCTACAACATTTAGTTCATTTGCAAAGGCATCTCTATCCACTGCTGCAAATCTAATTGAGAGTGGAAATGATAGATTAAAAAGAAAAGAATATTCTGAAGCCATCGAATTTTTTAGAAAGGCACTTGAAAAGGATCTTGGTAATCCAACAATTCACTTTAGTCTTGGAATAAGCTACTTAGGAGACAAAGATTTAGAGCTAGCAACTGAACATTTTCTGAGAGCAATTGAGTTAAATCCGGCTATGCTCGAAGCTTATTACAGCTTGGCCTTGTGTTATCAAATGCAGGGAAAGAAAGAATTAGCTTTAAGTTCATTTAGGCAGGGTTTGGGCATTGATTTAGATAATAAATTGCCAAAGAGTATTTTCTGGAATGAAGTGATTCTCAGTAATAATGAGGAGGATGAAAACAGAGCTGAAATAATTGCTTATAACAAACAAGAAGCTGAAGAAAATAATGGTACTAGCTTACATTTTCCAAAGGCTGAATTGAATCAGAGCCAAAGTAATATTGTCAATAATATATATTCTGATATTGAATCTTCTTCAATTGAATCATATAAAGAAGAATTGCAAGGTTACTTAGCTGAACTCAAAAAAAGTCCTAATGATTCTCAGTTAATTTATAGAATCGGATTATTTTATTTGAGAGAAAAAAATTATGAAAAAGCTTATCAAATTGAAAAAAGATTGGAAAAACTTGATGAATATTTAGCAGGTGAAATAAAGAACAAATTAGGTAGTAGATTTAAAGGTTTTGAAATAGCAAGCACGACAGTAATTATTGATTCATCCAAAAGTAATTCTGAGAAAGTTTATTCTAAGCCACCCGAAATTCAAAGCGCGAACAATAAAAAGACAAGTGATAAAAAAGTTGCTTCAAGAAAACAAAAGGCTAGTAAACGAAGTATTTTCAAACGCAATAGAAATACTTCAAAATACAAATCTAAACAATAATTGATTTGATAGTAGAATCTAAAATTCAATTGAAGAAACAGCTGGTGAATTGAGTGATCAACTAAACAATATAGAAGTAATTAAACACAATTATCAAACTTAATCACTAGACATCAAATTTGATAAGAATTTTCATAAATCTCAGATCAAGTTAATTAAGCAAGTTATTAACAAATGCATTTGAATAAGTTTTGAGTAAGTGATTAATTCAAATTCTCCAATGCATTTTAGAATATAAAGACTTTTAAACAAAATATTTCATCAATGACTTCCACCAAAATCACAATTGCAAGCGATCATGCAGGTTATTCTCTCAAGACTCATTTAGTCGAATTTATTCAAAAAAATTATCCTGAAATTGAAATTACAGATTTTGGTTGTGATAATTCGACTGACTCAGTGCATTATCCAGATTTAGCCAGTTTGGTTTGTAATTCTATAAATCAAGGAAATTCTGAGCGTGGGATTTTGATTTGCGGAAGTGGAGTTGGAATGTCAATTGCGGCTAATCGTCACAAAGGCATTAGAGCTTCTCTTTGTAATGAATTGCTCTCAGCAAGATTAACCAGGCAACACAATAATTCAAATGTTTTGTGTTTAGGTAATTGGCTGGTTACTCCCAAATTAGCCGAAGAAATTTTTGCAATTTGGTTTAAAACCGAATACGAAGGTGGCCGTCATCAAATCAGAATTGAACTATTAGGATGATCAAAGCTATCTCTGTGAGGCTCCATAATTCTGTCCATTTCTTCTTGATTAATTCTTTTTATTTTGGTGGTATGTTTTTGCACTTGTAATTGCTTGACTTCACTGTCTACATGAACATGCCTCCAAGATTTTTGAATAGCATTGCTAACTGATTTTATTGCATGCTGATTGGCGGCCGCCACAACAGACAATATGCATGGACCCGACCCACTGAGAACTGCACCAATTGCTCCAGAATCACGACAAGCAGTCAAAACGCGATTGAGCCCAGGAATTAAACTTGCCCGGGCACTTTGGTGAAGCCTATCATTCATAGCAATTCCCAAGCCCCGCCAATCTTTTTTGACTAAAGCCGAAATAAATAACGATGCACATTGAATATTAAATACGGCATCTTCGAAAGAAACATTTCTTGGCAATACTTTTCGCGCAGATTGAGTTCGGACTTTGATGTCGGGAATTCCAACTAAAATCGCCAACTCTTCTGGCCAATCAAGTTTTTCGGAATAAACACCATTGCGGTCTTTTGTTGAAATCGTAAAGCCACCTAAGATTGCAGGCGCTACATTATCAGGATGCCCTTCTAGCTCAGTTGCAATTTCAATCGCTTCTG
>Ga0208362_1000726_pt1 | contig 10817 bp, 10 predicted proteins | sample LakMenEpi13Oct10_FD_150693 | JGI IMG/M metagenome (GOLD analysis project Ga0208362, IMG submission 150693) | Freshwater microbial communities from Lake Mendota, WI - 13OCT2010 deep hole epilimnion (SPAdes) | ecosystem: Environmental > Aquatic > Freshwater > Lake > Epilimnion/Euphotic zone ... | reverse complement strand
CTAATGGAATACATGAATCGCTTCTTTCGCTTGCGGTAGATATCGACACGCTTTTCCCGCTTGACAACAATCCGCGGCGAGGCAATGTTGAAGCAATCATGTCGTCGTATGCAGAATTTGGCCAAATCAAACCTATTGTTGTGCGCCCAAACGGAGATGGAACATCAACCGTTATTGCGGGAAATCATCAATTTGAAGCCGCAAAGCGTCTCGGGTGGGACAAGATTGCAGCAGTTGAATATGATGTGGACGACAAGCGAGCAATTGCATTCGCATTAGCAGACAACAGAACCATGGAGCTCGGATATACCGAGCCAGAATTGCTTAATGATTTTGTCTTAGAAATTAGTGATTACTACCCAGAGTTAATGGATGGACTTGGCTGGGATGAATTTGATATTGCTGAAATAGAACAAAAATCGATACGCGAAAACCACCAGGTGGTTGACAGTGGAGAATATAGGCCACCTGTAATCGTCAATCCAAATGCGTCGTTTGATAATCCAGATGATTTGGTTGATGATGAAGAAGATTCTCCAGCATCAATCCAGCCAAGACAATCTGTAGACATGAATACAGTAGAGGTAACCAAAACACGAGATGGTCAGCATCTTTCAGCAAAGGGCGGGGTAGACCAGCGCGATGCTGCTATTCGCGGTTCAACCACTGTTTCACCCTCGTCTGCTCCGCAGGCAGTTGTTCAGTACACACTTGTTTTTGATTCACCACAACAGCAATCTCGTTGGTATGACTTCATTAGGTGGTTGCGCTCTGACCCAGGTATAGATGGCTCAACAACGGCAGAAAGACTGATGAACTTCATTGATGAACACTGCGAGATTTGATAGTTAATAATGACTAGACAGCGACTCTTTTTGGATATGAGCTGTGTTGATGCAGCACGTGAACGCATTCGTCACGTATATGACACGTTCGACACCGTTTGTGTGCAGTTCTCCGGAGGAAAAGACTCAACAGCGGTTCTGTATCTTGCAAAAGAAATCCACGAAGAGCGCGGGCTTGGTCCAGTGAAAGTAATTTTTCGTGACGAAGAAATGGTTAGTCCTGCAGTAGTCAAATATGTAGAACAAGTTCGAAATTATGACTGGGTCGATATGGAGTGGTATTGCTTACCATATCCAGCAGAAGTTTGGGTTCTTGGGCACAGAATAACGACGCTGCTATGGAGTGACCAGAGACGAAAACAGGACCGTCTTGTCAGGGAGATTCCACCATGGGCAATTACTGGAAAACACTTTGGGTTGAATCACGATGTATCGCTGCCAGAGCAGACCGATTACTACACAATGCAGGGAAAGAAGGGAAACGTTGCTTTTCTAACTGGGGTTCGCGCCAGCGAATCAATGGTTCGTTACCGCTCAATTGTCCAAAAGCTTCATGAAAATTACATCGTTACGCCATACAAACTGAAGCGCGGCATACCACTAAAGTTTGCAAAAATAATTTATGACTGGAACACAAACGATGTATTTAAATTTATAATCGAGGAACACGGCGCAGATTACTGTGAATACTATGACCTAGCTGTTGCTACGGGTAGCAACACAAGAATAGGAATACCGCTACACGCCACGGCAATCAGACGGATAGGTGATGTGATTGCAACAGAGCCAGAATTCTACGACCGTCTTTATGAATGCTTCCCATACATTGATGCTCAGCGTAGAGTGTGGCCGGAGTACGACGTAGAAAAAGTTATCGCCTCTTATGCCAAAGACGGATTTGCTGGTGCCTCGGCCTTTATTGATAAATACCTAGTTGGCTCACGCAGGCAGATGGAGGCGCGAGTATTCGTTTCTAAGTTTCGCAAAAAACACTTAACCGACCCGCATGGTTACCCGGTTGCTTGGCTTATAAGGAACTTGATGCTTAACGAAATTGACGTAAACTCACCAACACCAGTCGGGCCAAGAACAAAAGCCCACACCATACGAACAGCGGACCTAGAACAGGAACTTTACGGCGATGGCTATTAATATTGAATATGTAGATATGGACTTGCTCGTGGTTCCAAGTTGGCGCGCAACATATGTCCTCAGACCAGAACTTCTTATCATTTCTGGCTCACTTATGGAGTTTGGTTTCATTCAACCAATTCATGTAAGGCGCTCGTCTAATGAAATAATTGATGGTTCTGAAAGATTTCTTCTTGCAAGCAATATTGACGATATATATGAACAACTTGACGGAAAGATTCCAGTTGTTTTTCATGACGTTAACCAAATAGATGCAATGATTATGCATTTGCGCCTTAATCGTGGGCGCTCAACTGTTGTGGCTGCAAAAACATCGGAAATAATTAGAAAAGCAAAACGCTCCGGAGACTACAGAGATAGCGACTTTAATGAGTTACTTTCAATGAGAAACGAAGAGCTTTCATTAATGCTTGACGGAAGTGTCCTAAAAGCAAGGAAAATCAAAGAACATAATTACGCCAAAGCATGGGTTCCAATAGAGGCTCCATCGTCTCTTCCGGTATCGGACAAGATGGTTATTGAATCTCCGCCAAATCCTGACAGATAAAGAACATTTTTTTCTGCTATATTTTTATAGAGCTTAAGGAGCAACATGCCTGGTGTACGGTACGGCCCTGACATTTCTGATGACGCCGCATATATTCTGAATCAAATTGTCAGCCTCCAAGATGTCGAGGCTGACCTCAAGCGTCGTGGGCGAAAACTTACCGACCGTGACTCGAAGACTTTGGCACGAAACGTAAAAGCAGCTCAAACATTTTTTGGTGTAAGTGCTGCAGACATAAAGAAACGAAAATTCGGTGACATGGGAACACTGGCTCAGTATTCCATGGAGGGAATCAATGTCTCTCGCCGCAAGAGGGGGGCTAACGGTAAATGGGTTTACGCAAAATCGAAGCGTTCAAAACTTGCAAAAGGCAAAGATGGACTTGAGAAACGTTCAGTTGCTGAAGAGCACGTAAAATACAGAGGAGCAAATCCAGGCCGCACGTTTACTAAGGCTGACGACACCAAGGCAGTGCGCAAAAAAAACGACCCAGTTGGTGGTGGAACATACCTTGGAAGGACAAGTCCAAGAAAATTCATGGATGCGCAAAAACGCTTCTATGACCGGATGTCAAAAAAAGGCGCAGTATCTTACGGTAACCAACCGGCAAGAAAAATACGCGGTCAGGACGACCTGGATAAAGTCAATATAGCCAAGCAATATGGCAAAAGCATCCGTCCAAGAATGACAACCTCACGTCCTGGCGGAAGAAGAAAAGCGACCCCAAAGACTCCAGCTCAGTTGAAGCGTGAAAAGACGATTGCAAATGCTGGTCGACGTAGTGGAACTATGAGTACGGCCAAGAAAGCACGTGGGGCAAAAAAGCCAACGAAGCCGCGCAAACGGGCTAAGTAATTTAACTAGCTAGTAAAAATTGATTCCCAATCGCCAAGGTCTACTTCTGCGCCATCACTCGTTGTTTCGTCAATGTCATCTTCATAATAGGCTTCACCCTCTTCGCCAATGCTCTTTTCCATCAGCATTTGTTTGACGCTTTCAACTGGAGAAATTTCAGCCAGAATTTTTCCATCTTTTGTTTCGCCGACGATTCTCATATTGAGAGAACCCATGCACAGAACGGCAATATCCCAAACGAAAAGCACGAACTCTTCGAGTTGCTCTTCATTCTCTAGTTCTTCATTTTCCTCGAAAAAATAGTAAAGAATTTCAGATACATGGTTAATTATGTCAACAACATGTTCTTTTTGTTTTTCCTTAGGAATTCGAACAATTTTTGCTTCCTCGGCCATACCCAGAAGCTAGCACATAGTGTTGGCAAGGGGGATACGTGTTTAATGTTAAAATTTAATATCAGCAATTTATTGCATCATTTGACGAGAGGCCGAGATGCTCGTATCTATTTTTGACATCAAAACATATATGGACATCTCGCTTACTGCGAGGCAAGAAGACGCCGCGACAATGATTCTTGCCGGACTGCAGAGCGAGCTTGAGGGCTATCTAAAAAGACCGATTGAAGTTTCCGAATACACGGAAGAACATCGTCTCACTTCGTCTCACACCGGAATTCCGATGAGCACATTCCTTACAGCAAACGATAATACGTATAACTACGGTTTCGAAAGCAGTCCAAAATACGACATGACCACATGGGCTTCTCCACCCCCAGCAATTTATTTTAAAAATACACCAATATCGTCAATTACGGAAATAAAAGTAAAACCGCTATTTGGTGAAGAGCGAGTTCTTGAAGAAGAGACAGACTATGTAACTCGCCCATATGGGGTTGACTATTATTACGGATACGCAGACGATTTGGTTACAGTAACGTATGAAGCGGGATTGGACGGCTCAACAATTCCGGTGTTTAAGTTGATGATTTTGCGTGCCGCCAGCAGAGAGATGCAAAATATGCACGATGACGTAGTATCCGTTAAAGACCTAAACACAAGGAACACCGGGCCACTGGTTACTGGATTCCTTGATTCTGAACTTATGGCAGTAAGAAAATACCGCAGAGTAAGGGTTTAATGGTGGGCGGAGCTGTCCAATACAAAGTAATCATCAGAATAGATATTGATGAGGCAAAAGACAGGCTCGACAACATGCTTGACCGCATGAACGATTTCGGTCCAATTCTAAGACACGCTGGAGAAAAGCTCGAGCGCGTTTACTCTGAAAACTTTACGACCATGGGAGCAATGTCCGCAAAAGCAATGCTTCGCGGTGCCTGGCCACCGCTTGACCCACAGTACGCAGCATGGAAAGCAATGAGATATCCAGGCGCCCCACCATTGGTGCAGACCGGAGAATTGTTTCGCAGCGTATCCAACTTAACCAAAGGTCCAGTAAATTCAATAAGTGACCACGAAGCAGTATTTGGTGTTGTTGGAAAAATTCCAAAGTTCCATCAATACGGAACTGAAAACATGCCAGCTAGAAAAATAATTTTTGTTCCCAAAGATTTTGACAGAGATATGGGTAAAGCTGTCGCTCGCTATGTCACCGAGGGAAGCAAAATTATATGAGCGATTTAATGAATGGCGTTCACTTTGCAAAAGAATATGTAAATTCATATCTCCAGCAAGACATACCGATAAGACTGGTTAGGTACAGAAACGGCTGGAACCTTCACTCCGGACAACTCCCTGACCCAGAGGACTACCTGGCCCATGAGCCATTGGCCATAGACCATTGGCCTTCGATAATTACCGTCGCTCTATCTACTGGACAAATGGAAAGAATTGGTTTTGCCGGGCCAGACCCCCTGTATCGAGTCTCGTACAACATGAGGACTTACGTTTGGGTTAGAACCGAAGGAACTGCAGAGACGACATTAATGCGAGATAGATTAACAACTGTTGTTCGTTCTGCACTTTTGGACTACCCATGCTTAAAAGCATATGATTCAAGGACTTCTTTCAGGGCACTAATTGACGAATCAACCTTTCGTGAAGAGTTTTCGGACATTACTCTACTCAAGGGTGACCGGTTTATGGCTGGTGCATATATTGGTTATACATTAGAAATTGATGAAGTTGTGACGAGACTTGACATCGGAACCATGGACGAACTTCGTTTGGTTGTTAAATCTGTCTCTTCTGATGGCGCACTTCCATCAATGCTGGACGATGAGAATCAATCGGCAAGCGTTTCGCTTGGTTAGTATCGCTCCAGTATGTTTGGATTTTTCAATTTTAAGTTAAATAGATAGTTGCATAAAATAAACACTCCCTATCTGTACAATTGAAATCAACATACGGGATTCAACCCCAATACCGAATTAGGAAGGTCCTATGCCTGGTGTAGTGATTTCAACTTCAGTAAGAACCGGCCCGTCAACGGCAACGGTTCGGCAGTCTTCGCAGCTCTTCATTGTTGGCCTCGCGGAGCGTGGACCATCAACAGAGGCGGTGCTTGTAGAGAGCATCGCAGAATTCGAAGATGTTTTTGGCCCATACAAGTCAGACTCATACCTTCACCCATTGGTCGAGTGCTTCTTTGAAGAAGGCGGCACGCGCGCATATGTTGCTCGTGCAGTTGGTGCTTCGGCAACAGTTGGTGAATTGACACTTCAGTCTGGCGGCGATGACGCAATGACAATCACGGCAAATGGTGCTGGCGATTGGTCATCAGACATTGAAGTTCAAGTAGAACACCCATCGGGTTCAACATTCAAAGTTAACTTGTTCTTTGAAAATAGTCTTGTCTACACAACCGGAACAGTTTCATCCGTTCCGCAGGCTGTAGGCAGAATCAATTTGAGCGCAGTCGCATCGAGATATGTTGTTGCTTCAGTTGATGACGAAACACTTATCCCAGCCGTTCTTGCAGCCACAGCTCTTTCAGCTGGTGATGCAAATCAATCATCAGTAACAGATTCCACATATACAAGTGCTCTTGAGCTGTTTAATGACGCACTTGGAACAGGTGCTGTTGCATGTGCTGATTCTTACTCGAACACAATTAGCGCAAACCTGGTTACACATGCAAATGCGTACAGCAGAATCGCTCTTCTGTACCCAGCAGAAAATGCAACTGCCGCAAACGCAAAGACACTTGCAACAACTATCCAAGCAGCAGACCATGCAGAACATGCAGCCGTTTACCATCCTTGGGTGCAAGTTCCCACAACGGTTGCCGGTGTTACTCGTTTCATTCCGCCAGTTGGATATGTTGCTGGTAAGCGTGCAAATGCACACAACCAAACAGGTCCACATCTACCAGCCGCTGGTTTGATTTCTTCCGCACGATTCGTGAGCGGATTGAAGACAGACATCAACAAGACAGTTGGCGATGACCTAGATGAGTACTCAGTAAATGCACTCAGAATTATCCAGAACACGGTTCGTATCTATGGTGCGCGCTCATGTTCATCAGACACAGACAACTTCCGCTACATCACGCAGCAAGATGTTGTCAACTCAATCGTGTCAGAGTGCTACAGAAGCCTTGAGGACCTAGTGTTCAGCCCAATTGATGGCAGAAACACAATCTTCGCAAACGTCGAGGCTCGCCTCGTTGTAATTCTTGCAGCAATGCGCGACCTTGGTGCTCTTTACCCAGCGTTCGACGTAAATGGCAAGCAACTCGACAACGGTTACACCGTAAAGTGCGATACATCGATTAACCCAGCGTCACAACTTCAGACAGGTCTCGTCAAGGCGAGAGTCGGTTTGCGAGTAAGCAGCGTTGGTGACCAAATCGAAATCGATATCGTCAAGTCCAACCTAACCGCGTCAGTGGTATAACGGAGGAATAAACAATGGCCAAAATAGCACAGCGTCAAGTACTTGCGGAAATTTTCCCAAGCAACTTCGCCAACAACGCCAAGCAGCAGACAAACGTTCAGACGAACTTGCCTAAGTGGACAAACTTCAAGTTTGCCCAGGTGTCGGGTGGCGAAATCACAGCCTCTGTAGAAAAAATCTACGAGGGTGGAAAGTCTCGCCCAACAGTTCTGTGCGCTCCTTCTGAAATAGGTGACATCACCTTGACAGCCCACTACGACGACGATAACGTCGCAGCCGATAATGCTGCAGGTATTGCGGCAAAGATTCAGACGCTGCGCAAGTATGTCGGTGTTGCTTACTACAACATTACGGTATCTACTTACGACTGCGACATCAAGGACCCAACAAACGACCGCTACTACTACGATGCGCTGTTGGTTGGTATTACGGAGCCAGAGGGCGACTCGTCCTCGGGTGCTCCAGCTACCTTTGCTTTGACTTTCGCAATCTCAGACGTAACGTCAACATCTCGCTAAATTTGCTAGTTGCGCCACGAGGCGCACTGGTGTGATAGTTTCTCATACATGAGCGACAACACACTTTACACATCAGACGAAAACGAGCCAGCACGCAAGAAGGCAACAAAGGATGCTCAGTCATCCGGCCTTGTGCAGACCAAGGAAGAGTCACAACTAGAGCGTCTTCGCGCTGTGGTGAAGAAGAAGGTTGAACGTTCCTACGTTCTTATCCCTGTTCCGGAACGACCTGGCGTGAGCATCAAAGTGAGCCCAAATATCACGCAAAGCCAAATGAAGAATTGGCGCAAAAATGCAGGTGAAGATTCGCGCAACGGTCTCGATGCAACAAAGTTTGCTTGCTTGGTTATCGGTCACACCGCAACCGGAATCTTTATTGACGACGAAGAGGTGTTTGACGAAAATGGCAATTTCTTGAATTTCGCACATCCGATAATTCTCGAAATGACAGAGGCAGCACGCCCTGTTCCAGACGCAGTTCGTGCGATGTTTGGCGTTGACCCACACGTGGAGTCTGCAGCACTTGCAATTCTTGATGCCGCTGGATATTCGGATACGGTCGCAGCAGTGGACCCTACGAAGGAGTCTTCAGCGAATTAGTTGAAGATTCCGCAATAAAGTCAGCAGCTCGACTCGGTGAGCTGTTCCACACAAATCCGCTAGACCTATTGGCTGTAGAGGATGTTGACTGGTTGATGCTTTTGGCCTGTGCTAAAGTTATATCTAACGACCGCGAAGAGCAAGAGCGTAAGTCGAAGACTCAGAGGTAGTACGGGAAACCCCAGAAACCCCATAGCTCGGCAGTTCCTTACACTCACGTGACTTAAAACTCACCTGGAGCAGTAATGGCCGACGAGACAGTCAATATAAAAATAAAGATTGATGCGAAGACTCGTGAACTTCGCAAGGTCATGGCTGAGCTTGGCGCGCTCAAGAAGATGGAGCGCCGTTTTGCTAGCGGTAGAACCATTGAAAACTACGCCCAATCCACCACTCGAAGTATTTCAGGTATGGCGTCAAAGTGGAAACGCAGTTTCGATGAAATAGATGCTGCCACAAAGATGACTGGAAAGTTTCTTGGTGGCTTCTTGAAGCTCGCCATTAAGAGCGTAATTATAGAAATGGCGCTACTTTCAGCAACAATGATTGGAGTTCACGCACTCTTCAAGGCTGGTCAATTCTTGGTCAAGGCGTACCAAGGAGCTATGCAGTTTTTAGCCGGTGGGGCTGCCGCAGCTGCGATGGCAATAGGAACAGTTGCTGCAGCAATACGTGAGCAGCAGGCAGCAATGTTTGCATATAGAGGAAAGGGAGCAAAAGAGTTCGGTTCATCCATGAATCAAACGAGAATGGCAATGCGAAACCTTCAATCAGATGTTTCGCTTGCAGGACTTGGTGTCGATTCGCTGAACAAGGCATTTGGCGTTATGTCTAAGACCATGAATATGGCGCAGATAAATGCGAGCAATAAAACAATCCGAGCTTTGATGGATTTTGGTTCAGCAGGACAGGACCCAGCAAAAGCTGTTGAACAAGTTGCCGCAGTAGTCGCTGCTCTCTCTGACCAGAAAAAGGGAATCGGCGATGTAATGGCCGAAGCAAAAAAACTCGGTCCAGAAATGCAAAAAGCACTGAAAGATGCGAATATTAAAACGAAAGACCAGTTTAAAGAGCTTTTATTTTCTGGAAAGCTTGCTGAAAAAGGAGGTGTTGCTGGACAGTTTGAGGCAGTAAACAACACACTCATCGGACAACTTAAAGCATATTTCGGAGTAATTCGTAGCGAATTTGCAGACTTCGGCGACCAGTTCCTTGAGCCAACCAAAAAAGCATTTGAAGAAGTATTTGGGATTATACGAAGAGACCTTGCTCGAGCAAGCGCAGCAATTGCCGGAGGTCCTGGATTCGATTCATTTACCGGTGGTTTTGTAACGGCAATAGACAAGCTGTCCAACTGGATGGTCACGATGTTGCGGGAGTATTTACCAAAAGCACAAGGAATGTTTGAAAGAATGGGCAATTGGTTTTCTAACTTCCGCCGTGGTTGGAACTTGCTTCTCGATAAGCTACGACCTCTCATAGATGGCGCTAGAGTTTTGTACAAAGCATGGGACCCAATCTGGGAAGCCATTAAGCGTGGCGCAGACAACCTTACTCTTTTCAGAGAATTGATTATCAAGAATGAAGACAGTGTTGCCGAATTTGGGCAGCGCATAGGCGACTTGATTGACAGCTTGGCTAAATATTTCATGAACATGAAAAAAATGTTTGCTGACATGGCTCCTTTTATAAACGACCTTCTCGCCGGAGTAAAAATGATGTTCGACCTTTTGTCGAAAATGCAAACTCTCGGTGCTGGAAATGGTCTTGCGTCCGCCCTTGCGCCTCTATTTGGTTTTGCTATAGCGGCACGAGGAATGAAGAGCGTTAAGGGCATGATGATGCCTGGCGTCGGCGCAATGAGTACCCAGCAAATGAACGTAACAGCAGGAACAGTAAATGTTGGAAGTGCTGCACTTACAGGACCAACTGGCCCTTCGGAAATGTCAAGACTCGCCAGCGGAGGAAGGGCTGCAGCTGTCAGTGGTTCGCCGGAAGCAAAAAAGGGTCTCGCCTCAGGACTGGCTACTGCTGGTATGGCATCGAAAGCTGGAGGTTCACCGAAAGAATTTCCAGGAGCTGGCTCCATTACTCCATCCACCGGATTCTTTCAGGCCCTTGGCATAGGGTATCGAGAGCCAACCAATAACGGGATGGCAGCAGCAACAGCCCGAAGGATTGAGGGATACGCACGGCGTCGCGATGCTGCGCTCGGGTTTACAACTGGCCCTGGCATTGGTTCGCGAATTGGTGCATCAATCATGGCACGCACTAGGGACTATGCATCAGCAGCAGCAATGACCCCGGCAGAAAGGGGTGGTCTCAGCGCATCAGAATATGCCGCTGGCGGAGTTGGTGGTGGCGCTACATACGGAGAAGCAATGCGCAACTCAATGACGAGGGCCGGAGCGCATGTTCGTTATGGGGCACTTGCAGGAGCCGA
>Ga0208362_1000725_pt1 | contig 10821 bp, 7 predicted proteins | sample LakMenEpi13Oct10_FD_150693 | JGI IMG/M metagenome (GOLD analysis project Ga0208362, IMG submission 150693) | Freshwater microbial communities from Lake Mendota, WI - 13OCT2010 deep hole epilimnion (SPAdes) | ecosystem: Environmental > Aquatic > Freshwater > Lake > Epilimnion/Euphotic zone ... | reverse complement strand
CAACACATCAGGACTCGGTTTTTCGATTAAAAAAGTGGAAGCACCAAAATACATCGGAAACAACACCAATCCGCCTAAACCAAAAGTAAAACCAATTGGCGGACTTCCAATAAAAATATCATTTTCAGTAGGTTGTAATGAATAATTTGGAAACGCTTCACAAATATTTAAAATGTCTTTGTGAAAATGCGCGGTCATTTTTGGTAAACCTGTAGTTCCTGAAGTAAAGCCAATAAGCGCAACCGAATCTGCTTTTGAATGATAATTGTCGAATGTTTTTGGTTTGGATGCCATTAAATTTTCTAAATCAGAATTTCTGTAAAAACTTACTTTTTTTAGAAAATTGGATTGTACTAAATTCATTTCTTCAGCTAAATCGCTGTCGCAAAAGGCTTGAGAAATTTCAGCACAATCAATAATAGTGGATAGTTCTTTTGCTCGTAGAAGCGGCATAGTTGCCACTACAATTCCTCCTGCTTTTAAAACGGCAAACCAACACGCGACCATCATTGGGTTATTCGCCGAACGTAATAACACGCGATTTCCTGATTGTAAGCCCAAATCTTCGACTAAAACATGCGCAATTTGATTGGCTTTTTCAAATAAATCTTGATACGTCCAGGTTTCTTCAAACGTGCGAATACAAACAGCATTTCCTCGACCTTCTTTGATGTGATTATCTAGTAATTTTTCTACGCAATTCAAGAGTTCAGGTTGTTGGAATTGCGGTAAATCCAAAAAGGTATATTTTGGTTGTGATTCCAGATTTGGTAAACTTTTATGAGCGAAATTATCTTTCATAGTTAATTACGATTTAAAATTTTACATTGTTTTTATACCTTATAGCATCAATTATTTGGTATTTATTTTCAATTGTTTTACCAATCCATATTGTTTTTTTGTGTGTAAAAAATTTCCAGGTATGTTGATATACTATACTATCTGTTAATATTGATTTTTTATTTAATATTCCTCCTTGAAATTCATTCAAGTTATTATTTATGTTGATTTTAGTTGTCTCATCTGCCTCCGATTTAAAATATATTTTGTTTGCGAAATCCAAATTTTTACCGATCAATTCATCTAACGTTTCAACAGGCTTATGCATTGGTTCAAAATAAAAAATGCAAAAACAAACAAAAACTAATATTATAGAGATGTACAAAATTTTATTTCTTTTCATAATTCGTAATTTCTAATTCGTAATTATTTATAATTTATTACTCTTCGGTTTCAATGCTTTTTTCATGCCTTCTGCTTGTTTTCTTTCAGCAGCTTTTAATGGATACAAATGTGAAATGCCCATTTTATAGGAATTTGGAATATCTGTTGCTTGAAATTGTTCATACGCTTGCGCATTTCTTACAAAATTAGCATCTAATAACAAAGGTCTTCCAAGTGCTACTAAATCGGCTCTTCCGTTTAAAATAATCGTATTAATTTGATCAATATCTTGAATATATCCGGCTGTTATTGTTGGAATATGTATCGTATTTCGTACAGTATCTGAAAATGGCGTTTGCCACATTCTGCCGGTTTGTGGTTTTTGGTCAGCAACCGTATTTCCTGTAGAAACATTAATAATATCGGCACCAGCTTTTTTAAACGCTTCTGAAATTACCAAAACATCTTGCTCTGAAATTCCGTTTTCTGCCCAATCGGTTGCCGATATTCTTACAGAGATTGGCTTTTCTTTTGGAAATACTTCACGAATGGCTGTAAAAACTTCTAGTGGATATTTCAAACGATTTTGAACACTTCCGCCAAATTCATCGGTGCGAATATTAGTTAACGGTGACAAAAAAGAGGCTAATAAAAAGCCGTGATGTGCTTGTAATTCAATCATATCAAAACCAGCTTCATTAGCATTTTTTGTGGCTTGCACAAATTGATTTTTAACCAATTGCATATCTACCAAATTCATCTCTTTCGGACAAGATGAATTTTCATTAAACGGAATGGCAGAAGCCGAAAGCAACTCCCATTTATTACCCTGAAATTGTTCTTCCCAAGGAATTTTTGAACAGCCTTTTCTTCCTGAATGTCCTAATTGAATTCCGATTTTAGTTTGGGTATATTTGTGAATAAAATCAGTAATTCGTTTCCAAGCGTTTACTTGATTTTCGTTGTAAATTCCTGCACAACCTTCTGTAATTCTTCCCGTGTCAGAAACAGCTGTCATTTCGGTAAGAATTAATCCTAAACCGCCGACTGCTCTTGATGTATAATGCTGAAAATGCCAATCGTTTACCAATCCGTTTTCGGCTACATATTGCCCCATTGACGACATTACGATACGGTTTTGCAATTCTAAATCTCTTAATTTGAAACTTGAAAATGCAGCCGATTGATTTTTGATATTGACATTGCAATTGTCATTAAACTCAACCAAAACTTTATCAGTAAAAGAACTATCTCTTAAGCGTAAATTCTCATACGTTACTTTTTTGGAACGTGTCATGCATCCAAAAGCAAATTGCTGAAACGAATGTTGCATGTGGCGATCCATATTTTCAAACCAATCTAATGAAACGATGGCGGCATACTGAATCATTTCAACCGTATTTCTTCGGGTTTTATCGTATTGGGCAAAAGCGGCTTGTACATCATTTGGATGAGCAATTACCGCGTCGGATAATCCAATAGCGCTATCCATGGCTAATTTTGTTCCCGAACCAATAGAATAGTGGGCTGTAGCTTTGGCATCGCCTAATAAAACAATGTTATTATGATACCAATTTTGGTTGGTAACATGCGGAAACTGACGCCAATGTGATTTATTTGAAATCAAGGGATGTCCATCTAATTCATCTTTGAAGATTTCGGCAATTTTTGCCATCGTATCAGCTTCGTTGGTGACTTCAAAACCATGTTTTTGCCAAGTTTCATCACTACATTCAAAAATCCAAGTACTCATACCTTCTTCGTATTGATACGAATGTGCCACTATGGTTCCATGAGATGTGCTTCTGAAAAAATAGGTAAATGCGTCAAGCGGTTTTGTAGAGCCTAACCACACAAAGCGGTTCTTTTTTAATTCGATTTTAGTTCCAAATTCCTTTTGATATTGAGTACGAATGGCACTTGAAATTCCGTCTGTTGCCAGAATAATATCGGAATCTGCAAATTGTGATAGGTCCTCTACATTCTGTTCGAAATGCAAATTCACACCTTCTTCTACACAACGTTGTTGCAGTAATTGAAGTAGTGTTTTTCTGGAACAACCGCAAAAACCATTTCCAGCAATAGTCACGGATTCACCATCTCTCGCAATAATAATATCATCCCAGTAGGCAAATTTACTTCGGATTAATTCATACGATTTCATGTCGCGTTTTAAGAATTCGCCTAAGGTTTCATCTGAAAACACTACCCCGAAACCAAAACTATCATCAGGTTTGTTTCTTTCGTAAATATCGATTTCGCAATGTGGCATTGCTTTTTTGGTTAATATCGAAAAGTAAAGTCCGCCTGGACCACCACCTATAACTGTTATTTTCATATTTTATGGATAATTAACAATGGATAATTGATAATTAATTTATCTTTTAATTGAGAATATTTCTCCTAATTTACTATAATTTGAACCTGCTAAACGTGCGACAGGTTTGTATTTTTCTAAATCTATTTTATGGTTTTCCATCAAAATGGAATCATCTATATGCATGGTAATAATTTTTCCAATGATAATACAAGCGCCTCCATTTTGATGCTTTTCGATAAAATAATGATGTACCATTTCGCACTCAAATTGCACCAAACTTTCTTTTACTCGTTTTGGTTTGATGTAAATGGATTCTATTGGAGTTACGTTTGCCAATTCAAATTCATTGATATCAGCCGCAACGGATTGTGAAGTAGTATTCATTTGTTCTACAACATCTTCCGTAACTAAATTGACTACAAATTGCTGATTGGCGAGAATATTATTTAATGTGTCTTTATTTTTATTACCCGTTCGAACCGTTGAAAACATAATATGAGGCGGGTCTTCGCTAACGACATTAAAAAAGGAAAACGGAGCCAAATTATCAATTCCATTATCATCGATAGTGGCTACCCAAGCGATAGGTCTTGGAATGACAGTTCCTGTCAATAATTTATATAAAGCCGAAGATTCGGTGTTTTGAATGTCGAATTGCATTTGAAGTATTTTAGTATCTTCAAAAATAAGTTAAAAAAAACAAATTATTATATTTTTTTACGTTTAATATATAAAGATTTTCTACTAATTTATGTTCTATTTTTTCATTTAAAATAAGAGGTGAAAAAATAATAGAACAAAAAAAATCCCAATTTTCATTGGGATTTTATATTTTAAAGAAATTTTATTTTAATTTCTTTTTGATTTCAATTTCGTGGAAACTTTCAATGATATCGTATTCTTTAATATCATTGTATCCTTTAATTTGCATACCACAATCGTATCCTTTAGACACTTCTTTTACGTCGTCTTTGAAACGTTTTAAAGCTACTAATTCTCCTGTGAAAATAACAACACCTTCTCTAATTAATCGGATTCTGTTGCTGCGGATTACTTTACCATCTGTAATCATACATCCAGCAATTGTACCAACTTTAGAAACTTTAAACAATTCTCTAATTTCAGCAGTACCTGTAATTTCTTCTTTCAATTCTGGAGAAAGCATACCTTCCATTGCGTCTTTTAAATCGTCGATAGCGGCGTAAATAATAGAGTAATTACGGATGTCAATTTCTTCTTTATCAGCTAAAGCTTTAGCATTTCCTGCAGGACGAACGTTAAATCCGATAATAATCGCATCAGAAGCAGAAGCTAATAATACGTCAGATTCTGTAATTGCTCCAACTCCTTTATGAATGATATTAATTTGAATTTCTTCTGTTGATAATTTAGAGAACGAATCAGAAAGTGCTTCTACAGAACCATCCACGTCTCCTTTAAGGATAATGTTTAATTCTTTAAATTGTCCTAAAGCAATACGACGTCCAATTTCTGAAAGTGTAATATGCTTTTGTGTACGAACCGATTGCTCACGAGCTAATTGTGCACGTTTTGTTGCAATTTGTTTTGCTTCTCTTTCGTCTTCATACACATTAAACTTGTCTCCTGCTGTTGGCGCTCCGTCTAAACCTAAAACAGAAACTGGTGTTGAAGGTCCTGCAATTTTTACATTGTTTCCTCTTTCATCAAACATGGCACGAATTTTACCATGATTTTTACCAGCCAACATGTAGTCACCAATTTTTAATGTTCCTGCTTGTACTAATATTGTAGAAACGTAACCACGACCTTTGTCTAATTGTGCTTCTACTACAGTTCCTTGTGCAGGTTTATTTGGATTTGCTTTTAGTTCAAGAACCTCAGCTTCTAATAATACTTTTTCTAATAATTCAGGAATTCCTTGTCCGAATTTTGCAGAGATATCATGTGATTGGTATTTTCCACCCCAATCTTCTACAAGTAAATTCATACCTGCTAATTGCTCTTTAATTTTCTCAGGATTCGCATTTGGTTTATCCACTTTATTGATTGCAAAAATCATTGGAACACCTGCTGCTTGTGCGTGAGAAATTGCCTCTTTTGTTTGAGGCATGATATCATCGTCAGCCGCTACTACAATAATTGCAATATCGGTAACTTGAGCTCCACGAGCACGCATCGCAGTAAAGGCTTCGTGACCAGGAGTATCAAGGAATGCGATTTTTTGACCACCATCTAAAGTTACTCCGTAGGCACCAATATGCTGCGTAATTCCTCCAGATTCTCCAGCAATAACGTTTGCTTTACGAATGTAATCTAGTAATGATGTTTTACCATGATCGACGTGACCCATAACGGTAACAATTGGTGCTCTGAATTCTAATTCTTCTTCAGTGTCTTCAATAATTACTGCATTTTCTTCAATATCGGTTGTGATAAATTGCATTTCGTAACCAAATTCATCTGCAACTATAGTCAAAGTTTCAGCATCTAAACGTTGGTTCATGGTTACCATAATCCCAAGAGACATACACGTTCCGATTACTTTTGTAATTGGCACATCCATCATAGTTGCAATTTCACCAACCGTAACAAATTCTGTTACTTTAAGGATTTTGCTTTCTAAATCTTGTTGTGCTAAATCGTCATCAGTACGTTGACGGTGTGTATCTCTTTTATCTCTTCTATATTTTGCCGCTTTAGATTTATTACCTTTCCCTTGTAATCTTTCTAAAGTTTCTTTAATTTGATTTTTTACTTCTTCCTCCGTTGGCTCAACTTTTACAATTGGTGTTGATTTGTTAAAACCTGGTTTTTTAAAACCTCCACCACCTTGTCCACCTTGTCCGCCTTGGTAGGGTCTTTTTACAAAACCACCTTGACCTCCACCTTGTGTATTTCCTGTAGTACCACCTGTGTTTGGCGTTCCTGGCTTAACAATTCTTTTTCTTTTATTAGCTGCTGAACCTGGAGTTCCTGGAGTTCCTGGTTTACTTACAGCAGCACCTGGAGTTCCTGGTTTTTTTATTTCTTCTTTCTTTTTCTTAGGTTTATTAAATTGAGATAAATCAATTGTTTGACCCGTGAAAGTAGCTCCTGAAAGTTTGGTGTATTGAGTATCTAAACGAACTTCAATAGGTGTGCCATCAGCATTAAATTCTTGTGGTTGAACTGAGGGATCTTCTGTTTTAGCTTTTGTTTTTTCAACAGCTTTTTTTGTAGTTTCTGCAGGTTTGTCTGAAGTATTTTCTGCAACAACTGTTTTTTCTTTTGAAACAACATTATTTTCTTTAGCTGCAGTAGGTTTATCCGCTTTAGTTGCTTCTTGTTTTTTTGGATTTAAATCAATTTTTCCTAAAGAAACTGGAGCGGTAACAACTGCTTTTGCTTTTATTATTTCTTGTTTTTGTCTTTCCTCATCTGCAAGACGTTTTATTTCGAGTTCTTTTTCGATTTCACGTTTTAGTGCTTCTTTTTCTTTTTTCTTTTCTTCGCCAACTTCTTTCGAAGCTACTTTATTCCCTTTATCGGCCGAAAAAATATCGCACAAGACGTCGAATTCCAATTGAGAAACTTTTGCATTGGGACTGTGCTCAATGGTATGACCCTTTTCTTTTAAGGTGTCAACAGCTCTATCAAGTGAAATGTTGAATTCTTTTAAAACTTTACTTATTCGTATTACTCTTTCTTCAGACATATTTGTTTTTTGCTTAATTTTCTTTGTGATTGTGATGCTAAATTATTATAGATTAGCTATCTAATTCTTGTTTTAGGATATTGATAACATCTAAAATGGTTTCTTCTTCTAAATCTGTTCTTCTAACTAAATCTGCAACATCTTTATCGATAATACTTCTAGCGGTATCTAAACCAATTTTTTCGAATTCTTCAATAATCCATTCTTCAATTTCATCACTAAATTCTCTTAATTCCACATCATCTTCTTCTTGAACAATTCCTTCGCGAATTACATCTAATTCGTATCCAGTTAATTGACTTGCTAATTTAATGTTTTGTCCGTTTCTACCAATGGCTTTTGAAACTTCTTCAATTTTTAAGAAAACTTCTGCTTTTTTATTTTCTTCATCAATTTTTACTGTAGAAACTTTTGCTGGGCTAAGCGCTCTTGTAATAAATAATTGTGTGTTTTGTGTGTAATTAATTACATCTATGTTTTCGTTTCCTAGTTCACGTACAATTCCGTGAATACGAGATCCTTTCATACCTACACAAGCACCAACTGGGTCAATTCTATCATCATAAGAATCAACAGCAACTTTTGCTTTTTCACCAGGAATTCTTACTACTTTTTTAATGGTAATTAAACCATCAAAAACTTCAGGAATTTCTTGTTCGAATAATTTCTCTAAGAAACTAGGTGCTGTTCTTGACATTATAATTTGAGGTTTATTACCTTTAAGCTCAACGCTTTCGATAATACCTCTTACATTTTCTCCTTTTTTAAAGAAATCGTTAGGAATTTGTTTTTCTTTAGGCAAGATAATTTCGTTACCATCATCATCCATTAATACTACCATTTTAGGTCGTACATGGTGTACTTCGGCAGTATAAATATCACCAATTAAATCTTTAAATTGTTTGTAAAGATTCGTATTATCGTGTTCATGAATTTTTGAAATCAAATTTTGGCGTAAGGCTAAAATAGCTCTTCTACCTAAATCGATTAATTTTACTTCTTCAGATACTTCTTCTCCAATTTCAAAATCAGGTTCGATTTTTCTAGCCTCTGTTAATGTGATTTCTTCGTTTTCAAGATCTAAATCTTCATCAGCTACAACTACACGGTTTCTCCAAATTTCCATATCTCCTTTATCTGGATTTATGATAATATCGAAATTGTCATCTGAACCATATTTCTTTTTCAACGCATTTCTAAACACATCTTCCAAAATAGCCATAAGGGTTACTCTGTCGATTAGTTTGTCGTCTTTAAATTCTGAAAATGAATCTATTAATGCAATATTCTCCATGGTATGCTTTATTTTTAAAATGATATTATTACTACTGCTTCTTTTATGTCTGTGTATGGAATTGTAATTGTTTTTTGAACGGTTACTTTCCCTTTACCTATTTCTTTTGGTTCTCTTGCGCTCCAAGTTAATGTAGCAGTTTGTTCATCTGCATCAAATAATAAAGCTTCAAAATCACCTTGAGATATGGTTTTTACTTTTACTGTTCTTCCTATATTTTTTTTATATTGTCTAACTAATTTTAAAGGCGAAGATACACCTGCCGAGGCAACCTCAATAGAATATTCTACCTCTTCTGCTTCTAAACCGCTATCTAAAAACTTATTTACATTGATACAATCTTGTAAATTTACACCAGAATCGCCATCTAAAATCACGGAAATTTTATTTGATTCTGAGAAATCTAAATCTATCAGAAACAATTGTGTGTTCTCTTCTAACGCTTTGTCAAGCAAGTTTTTTACTTTTTCTTTAAATGTCATCTTTATAAAAAGAGGCACGCAATGCGTGCCTCATTATTTGGTTGTTTACTAAATAACTTGGCAAATATACAACATTTTTTTAAAATGTACAAATATTTCATTTTTCCGAAAAAGTGAATCAAATCCATATTAAATTCGTAACTTTATAGTATAATTAAACAATTATTAAATTTACACATATGAAAACAATTTTAGTACCTACCGATTTTTCAAAACATGCCGAAAATGCTTTAAAAGTTGCTGCGCAAATTGCCAAAAAAAATAATGGCGAAATAATTTTATTACATATGCTAGAATTATCAAGTTCAGGAAATGACGCACTTAATACTTCGCATGAAATACCTGAATTAATGTTCTTTAAAAATGCAGCTGTAGCCAAATTAGAAGAATTAGAAAACGCAAGTTTTTTAGATGATATTAAAGTTTCGAGTATCGTGCAGTTTAATATGGCTTTTGAAGGAATTATTGAAAACGGAAAAAAACATCATGCTGATTTAGTAGTTATGGGCTCTCATGGCGCTAGCGGATTTCACGAAATGTTTGTAGGCTCAAATGCAGAAAAAGTAGTTAGAAATTCAGAAATTCCAGTATTAGTTATTAAAAAAGAAGATGCGGATTTTAAAGTTGACACACTTACATTTGCTTCTAATTTTTCAGATGAAATTAAAAAACCTTTTGAAAAAGTAGTTGATTTTGCTAAATATTTTGGCGCTCATATTAATTTATTGCATGTAATTACACCAAATAATTTTAGCACTACAAGAGCTTCTGAAGAAAAAGTAAAAAACTTTATTGAAGAATTTCACTTTTCTGATTATTCAACTCACATTTATAATGACATTAATGTGGAGAAAGGAATTTTACATTTTGCAAAAGATTCAAATTCTGATGTTATTGCCGTTTGTACGCACGGAAGAAAAGGAATCTCTCACTTTTTAAACGGAAGTATTTCGGAAGATTTAGTAAACCACGCAAAAAGACCCGTTATTGCATTTAAAATATAAGTAATTTTAATATAATACAAATAAAAAAATCCCGCTTTTTCAAACGGGATTTTTTGTTGGTTCACAAGGACTCGAACCTTGAATGACTGCACCAAAAACAGTAGTGTTACCATTACACCATGAACCAATTATTTTGCAATTGCGAGTGCAAATGTAATATATATTTTATACTCTGCAAATAATTTTTAAATAATTTTTAAGAAAAAATAAATTGGTAATCTCTCCAATAAATAGTTTCTTTGTAATCTAAATTAATTTAGCATATTTATGACTTCATTTAATTACAGCAAATGGAACACTTACATGGGTTGGTTTGCTTTTATAGTTGCATTAGTTACTTATACTTTAACGGTAGAACCTACAATGAGTTTTTGGGATTGTGGTGAATATATTGCAACAGCTGCCAAATTAGAAGTAGGACATCCACCTGGAGCGCCATTATATCAAATGATAGGTGCGTTTTTTGCGATGTTTGCCACAGATAATAGTCAAATTGCATTAATGGTTAATATGGTTTCTGTGTTTTCAAGTGCTTTTACCATTTTATTTATGTTTTGGTCGGCATCCAAAATTATACGAAAAATTGTTGTCGCTACCTCTGAATGGAACAATGAAACTTCAAAACTTACACTTGGCGCATCATTAATTGCTGCCTTATCTTATACATTTACAGATAGTTTTTGGTTTAATGCCGTAGAAGCTGAAGTATATTCAATGGCTTCATTATTTATTGCTTTATTATTTTGGTTGGGTCTAAAATGGGAAGAAGAACTAGAAACAGAAAGAGGAAATAAATGGGTAATTTTAATTTCATTGGTTATTGGACTTTCTTTTGGGGTTCACTTTTTGGCCTTATTAGCTTTACCATCAATTGGAATGTT
>Ga0208362_1000724_pt1 | contig 10832 bp, 9 predicted proteins | sample LakMenEpi13Oct10_FD_150693 | JGI IMG/M metagenome (GOLD analysis project Ga0208362, IMG submission 150693) | Freshwater microbial communities from Lake Mendota, WI - 13OCT2010 deep hole epilimnion (SPAdes) | ecosystem: Environmental > Aquatic > Freshwater > Lake > Epilimnion/Euphotic zone ... | reverse complement strand
CTTTACTGGCTGTTAGCTTGGCCAAGTTTGGCATTCAAACCACGTTTGTAGACGCCAGCAAGGCCGATGCCTTTGCGGCTGCCATTCAGCCCAACACCCGCGCCATTTTTGCCGAAAGCTTGGGCAATCCGAGCATGCTTGTTTTGGACATTGCAGCCATTGCCGATGTGGCCCATGCGCATGGCCTGCCCCTCATCATTGACAACACCGTACCCAGTCCGTTTCTATGCAATCCAATTGCATTTGGCGCTGATGTGGTAGTGCACTCAGCCACCAAGTATTTAGCAGGCCATGGCACAACCTTGGGCGGTGTCATTGTAGAAAGCGGCAAGTTTCCCTGGGACAACGGCAAATTTCCGGGCATGACCGAGCCTTCACCGGGCTACCACGGTGTGAAGTTTTATGAAACCTTTGGCGACTTTGGCTTCACCATGCGCTGTCGCATGGAGTGCCTCAGGGTCTATGGCGCATCCCTTAGCCCCATGAGCGCTTGGCAAATTTTGCAAGGCGTTGAAACTCTGCCATTGCGCATGGAAAGGCACTGCAGCAATGCTTTGGCTGTAGCCCAATTTTTACAAAGTGATCGGCGCGTGGCTTGGGTTAATTACCCAGGTTTGCCAGACCACCCCCAACATGCATTGGTCCAAAAACAAATGCGAGGCGCATCGGGCTTACTGGCTTTTGGTGTCAAAGGTGGCTTAGAGCAAGGGGTGAAGTTCATTGAAGCAGCCCGCTTCATGAGCCACTTGGTCAATATTGGCGATACCCGCACCCTAATTAGCCACCCCGCCAGTACCACGCATCGACAACTCAATAAGGAACAACAATTGGCTGCTGGTGTTGGCCCCGACATGATTCGAATTTCGGTAGGCCTAGAGCACATCGATGATATTTTGTGGGACATTGATCAAGCCTTGAATGCAGCCAGCCAAACAACCGTTCATGGAATTTCAAAATGACCAACATCTTTGATCAAGACCTAGACCCCAATTCAGCCAATTTCACGGCGCTTTCACCAGTGAGTTTTGTGGAACGAACTGCCGAGATCTTTGGCGATTTAAGTTCGGTTGTCCATGGCCACCGAAAATACACTTGGGCCCAAACGCGAGACAGATCTGCACGGCTTGCCGCTGCACTTCAATCACTGGGCGTCGCTCGCGGCACCACGGTCAGCGCCATGCTGCCCAACACCCCAGAGATGTTAGAAGTTCACTATGCGGTGCCTGCTCTCAATGCGGTGCTCAATCCGCTCAACACTCGGCTTGATGCCGCTCTGATTGCCTGGCAGCTGAATCATTGCGAGTGCGCTGTGCTCATTACAGATCGCGAGTTTGCGCCTGTCATGGCCAAAGCCTTGAACATTTTGAAAACCCAATTCGGCAGGTCTATTGTGGTGGTCGATGTTTGCGACTCTGAATATACGGGTGCCGGGGAGCAGCTAGGGCAATATGAATATGAAGCCTGGCTTGCATCGCACGAACCCTTGTCCAAATTAGAAGGTCCGCAAAACGAGTGGGATGCTATTGCCGTCAGCTACACCAGCGGTACCACTGGCGACCCCAAAGGTGTTGTCACGCATCACCGCGGCGCTTACCTAAACGCTGTGAGCAATGTGGCCACTTGGACCATGCCGCACTTCCCCACTTATTTGTGGACCTTGCCCATGTTCCATTGCAACGGCTGGTGCTTTCCTTGGACAGTGGCCATGCAGGCTGGCACACACGTGTGCTTGCGCCGCGTCGAAGCCCAGCCCATCTTAGATGCCATCCGCGAGCACCGGGTCAATCACTACTGCGCAGCCCCCATCGTTCACAGCCTGATCTACAACGCCCCCGAAAGCATGCGGGCTGGCATTGACCAGCAAGTTAGGGGCATGGTGGCAGGCGCCGCGCCACCAGCAGCCATGATTGAAGGCATGGCCAAAATCGGTTTTGACATCACGCATGTTTATGGCCTAACCGAGGTTTACGGGCCTGCTAGCGTTGCAGTCAAACGCGAGTCTTGGGCCGACGAAAGTCTGACAGAACAAACTCGCTTGAATGGCAGACAAGGTGTGCGGTATGTGCTGCAAGAAGGCATGACCGTCATGGACCCTGAAACCATGGCCGAGTGCCCTGCCGATGGCACCACCATGGGGGAGATCATGTTCAAGGGCAACATTGTGATGAAGGGCTATTTGAAAAACCCAAAGGCCACTCAAGAAGCATTTGCAGGTGGCTGGTTTCACACCGGTGACTTGGCCGTGATGGAACCTGACCGCTACGTGAAAATCAAAGATCGAAGCAAAGACATCATCATCTCGGGCGGTGAAAATATCAGCTCTCTCGAAGTCGAAGATGCAATCTACCGTCATCCGTCTGTTTTGGCATGCGCTGTTGTCGCCAAACCAGATTCCAAATGGGGCGAGACGCCATTGGCATTTGTGGAGGTCAAATCTGGTGCCACCGTGTCTCAAGCAGACTTGATAGCGCATTGCAAAACCTTGTTAGCCAGTTACAAAGTTCCCAAAGAGATACGCTTTGAGGAAATTCCAAAAACCTCTACTGGCAAAATACAAAAATTCCAACTGCGCGAACGCGCCAAAAATGCCAATTGAATTTAAAAGGTAAACACCATGACAAACCCAGACGCTCCCTTGGTTCTTCGGCACGACGATGATCGCGGCGTGTGCACCCTCACCTTGAATCGGCCAGCCGCTTTCAACGCATTAAGCGAAGAGATGCTGACCGCCTTGCAAAGCGAACTCGACAATTTGTCCAAAAGCCAGAAGCTTCGCGTTCTCGTCATTGCAGCGGAAGGCAAAGCTTTTTGTGCAGGGCATGACCTTCGACAAATGCGCGCTGAGCCCTCTATGGATTACTACCAAAAGCTCTTTTCGCAATGCGGTCAAATGATGATGAGCATTCAAAAACTGCAAGTGCCCGTCATTGCCAAGGTGCAAGGCATTGCCACTGCTGCGGGTTGCCAACTGGTTGCTCAATGTGATTTGGCGGTAGCTTCATCGGAAGCCAAGTTTGCTGTCAGCGGTGTCAATTTGGGATTGTTTTGCGCAACGCCCAGTGTTGCCTTGTCGCGCAACTTATCGCGCAAAGCCGCATTTGAAATGCTGGTCACCGGCGACTTCTTAAGTGCTCAAGATGCTTTGAAGCAAGGCTTGATCAACCAAATAGCCGAGCCAGATCAGCTAGATGCTTGTGTAGAGGCCTTGCTTGTCAAGATTCTTTCAAAGCCCCAAGTTGCCTTGGCCATGGGCAAAGAGTTGTTTTACATGCAACTCGAAACTGGGATTGAGAAAGCCTATGAATATGCGTCTCAAACCATGGCTTGCAACATGATGGACAACTCGGCACTCGAGGGCGTGCAGGCGTTCATAGAAAAACGAAAGCCCAATTGGTCTGCCACTTAGCAGAATGGCGGTTTAGCAGATCTGCCATTCAGGCATTGGCTGCCAAATCTAAAAAGACCCGCCCGTTCTCAATTTTGACGGGCCATGCTTTGGCAGGCTCTGTGGCTGGGCCGCATGCAATGGAGCCATCGCGCACATCAAACAGTGCCTGGTGAAAAGGGCACTCTACAAAGTTGCCCTCGACGAAACCTTCGCAAAGCTTGGCATTGCCATGACTGCATTCATTGTTGATTGCAAACACGCCATCGTCCACTTTGAATATAGCGATGTCGAAATTCTGCGGGGTCACAGCAATGCCTGCACCTTCAAATAAATCAGCCTCAGCGGCTACGTCAATCCAGTTGCTCATGTTTAGATGGGATAAATGATGGAGTTGGGAATCATCTCACTGTCATAGATGCAAAGGCGCTCTTCAAATTTAAAGCCCTCTGGCGTTTGAACAATGATGTCAAGGTAGCGGCCTACATTGAAAACAGTCGACTCTTTGTCGAGTTTGGTGCGGAAAACTGCGTAGTTGGCTTCACTGAAAATACGGCCTTGTTCTACTTTGCGCACGACGGGCGCGCCCACCACATGCCGTTGGTAATAGGGGTCATGGAACAAAGTTTCGGAAATGCCATAGACCCGGTCTTTGAGCATGCCTTTGCTGGTGAGCGACAAAGTGGCCAGAGGAAAACCCCGCTCGTGATTCTCGCGAGGCTGAAGTTTGTAGACACACTTTTCAGTGAAAAATTCTGGCCACAGTTCCCATTTTCCACTGTCCACTGCGCTGGTGTAATCAACATAAAGTTGTTGAATGCCAAACCAAGTTTGCATGTCCACCATGATCAGTTCTCCATCACTTTGCGCCAGTACTTATACATGCCGCGAATGAGTGTTTCTGTCACCATGTGCTCTGTTTCTTCAACATCGCGCCCACCTAACTCGGCTAAGGTGCGATGCTCAGGTTTGCTTTCAAAGGCTTGTTGAGAAAACTCAATCACTTCACCATCATCTGCAGACACAAAGCCGGCCGGCCCAAACAAGTTGGCTTGGCGCAAACGGCGCTCTGTCATCTCTTCTGTGTCGTCTTCAAAGCCAAAATGTGTCCAGACAAAATCGAATGCGCCATGGCCATCGGGCTGAATGTGGCGCGTTGAAACGCTGTTCACTTGCTGCTGAAAAATGACACTGGGAAACAAAGTCATCATGACCGCGGTTGGCCCGCCCCACCATGCCTCTGGCACGATGTCTAGGAAGCTAGGATCGTGCAATTGCATGCTGGCTTTGAAACTGCTCACTTGCGTCACATCGGATGCTTGGCCTGTGGCTTGCCCCGCAGAACCGCGGGTTGAAATCATGGCCGCATGCCGATGGTGCTCATCCATGCGAAGTTCGCTTTTATTGTCTGCTCGCCAAAGCCCAAAGGTAACAAACCAAGTGTGCAACAAACCGGGGTGGTAAGGGTCTTTGATATTCTCTTGCATGAGTTTCCAGTTGCCTGGAATGCGTTGCTTGTTGTAGCCCAAAATTTTCAGTTGGCGACCATTGAACAAACGGTCAAAGTACTGAAGGATGGTGGGCCCCATGAAGTCTTCCAAGGACTCTACTTCATGGTCAAAGGAAGCAAACACCACGCCACCGCGCGAGGCCACCTTCAACGCATTCAGGCCATGATCTTTGGGATCAAAATCTGCCGGCATGCCGCCATTGACTTTGCCGTCTTGGCGAACGCCGCGCCTGAATGGCACGCCCTGCAATTTGCCATCCAGCGCATAACTCCACTGGTGGTAAGGACAGACCAATTCTTTTTTGTTGCCATGGCGCTCACGGCAAAATGCCATGCCACGGTGTGCACACACATTTTCGACCACATGGACATGGCCATCTTGACTGCGCGTCATGATCACAGAACGCTCGCCGATCGATGTTCGCTTGAAATCACTCGTATTGGGAATTTCTGCTTCTAGGCCTACATAATTCCAATGAGCTTTGTAAAAAAACCGTTCCAACTCTTTGGCATGAATGTCTTCTTGGGTGTAAACAGCAAACGGAATTCGGCTGGTACCACTGGTCTCCCAGTGAATGGGGTGTTCGCTCATACGTACATTTCTCCGCTTCTTTGCTTGATTCACATCAAGCCTTTTGTCCAACTATTTCCATCTTAAGTGACATGTGAAACCTTTTGGACGCTGCATAGGGAGAAACAGTCAAAGAATCAGATTTCAGTCGTCATTTTCGCAATGCGAAATTTCATTCCATTTTTTAAGGGATCAAGCCTTTCAGCGGGCTGTCAGGGGCTTCTTTTACGATCTAATACGGCATGCATCAATCTCTCATGCAGTTATAAAAACGAGGACGAAAATGGCCAATCAAAAATCCAAAATCATTTACACCCTGACCGACGAGGCTCCGTTCCTGGCGACAGTAGCCTTTTTACCAATCATTCAGACCTTCACGCAGCCAGCTGACATCGAAATTGAAACGAGTGACATTTCTGTTGCAGGCCGAATTCTGGGTGAGTTTCCAGACTACCTGACACCTCAACAAAAGGTGCCCGATAACTTGGCTGATTTGGGCAAGCGCACCCTCCTTCCAGAAACCAACATCATCAAATTGCCCAACATCAGTGCATCTGTGCACCAATTGGCAGGCGTGATCAAAGAACTGCAAGCCAAGGGCTTTCATGTGCCGGATTACCCAGAAGATCCAAAAACAGATGCTGACAAAGCCATTCGCGCTCGCTACTCCAAATGTTTAGGAAGTGCCGTCAATCCTGTTTTGCGTGAAGGCAACTCAGACCGCCGCGCCCCGCTTGCTGTGAAGAACTTCGCCAGAAAAAACCCACACAGCATGGGCGAATGGAGCATGGCATCACGCTCGCACGTGGCACACATGAAACACGGCGACTTCTACCATGGCGAAAAATCCATGACGCTGGACAAAGCACGCGATGTCCGCATGGAACTCATCACCAAGTCAGGCAAAAACGTGGTCTTGAAAGCCAAGGTCTCTTTGCAGGCTGGCGAAATCATCGACAGCATGTTCATGAGCAAAAAGGCCTTGTGCGAGTTTTACGAAGAGCAGATGGAAGACGCCCGCAAATCTGGCGTGATGTTTTCCTTGCATGTCAAAGCCACCATGATGAAAGTGTCCCACCCCATCGTGTTTGGGCACGCTGTCAAAATCTTCTACAAAGAAGCGTTTGAAAAGCACGGTAAGGTTTTTGAAGAGTTGGGTATCAATGTCAACAACGGTATGGTTGATCTTGAAGAGAAGATAGAAACATTGCCCCATTCTTTGCATGACGAAATCGTTCGCGACCTGCACGCTTGCCACGAGCACCGCCCCGATTTGGCCATGGTTGATTCCGCCAAAGGCATCACCAACTTGCATGCGCCCAACGATGTGATCGTTGACGCCTCCATGCCCGCCATGATTCGCATTGGCGGCAAGATGTGGGGTGCTGACGGCAAACCCAAGGACACCAAAGCAGTTATTCCTGAGTCCACATTTGCCCGCATCTACCAAGAGGTCATTAATTTCTGCAAAACCAACGGCAACTTCGATCCTCGCACCATGGGCACAGTGCCCAACGTTGGCCTGATGGCGCAGCAAGCTGAGGAATACGGTTCACACGACAAGACCTTTGAAATTGCAGAAGACGGTATTGCCAACATTGTTGACATCGCCACAGGCGAAGTCTTGTTGTCACAAAACGTTGAAACGGGCGACATCTGGCGCATGTGCCAAGTGAAAGATGCACCCATCCGCGATTGGGTCAAGTTGGCCGTCACACGTGCTCGCAACTCAGGCACGCCTGCATTGTTCTGGCTTGATCCTTATCGCCCTCATGAAGCGGAGATGATCAAGAAAGTCGAGACTTACTTGAAAGACCACGACACCAAGGGCCTGGACATTCAAATCATGTCTCAAGTGCGTGCCATGCGCTACACGCTTGAGCGCGTGATTCGCGGCTTGGACACCATCTCTGTCACTGGCAATATATTGCGTGACTACCTCACCGACTTGTTCCCCATCATGGAGTTAGGCACCAGCGCCAAAATGCTGTCCATCGTACCGCTCATGGCGGGTGGCGGAATGTACGAAACAGGTGCAGGTGGTTCAGCACCTAAGCACGTGAAGCAGTTGGTAGAAGAGAATCACCTGCGTTGGGACTCACTGGGTGAATTCTTGGCCCTGGCAGCTTCCTTGGAAGATTTGGGAATAAAAACGGGTAATCAGAAAGCCAAAGTCTTAGCCAAAGCACTCGATGCTGCCACTGGCTCTTTGTTGGCCAACAACAAAAATCCATCGACTAAAACAGGTGAATTGGACAACCGCGGCAGCCAGTTCTACTTGGCCATGTACTGGGCCCAAGAACTTGCGGCTCAGACTGACGACAAAGAAATGCAGGCCAAGTTTTCAACTTTGGCCAAATCTTTGACTGAAAATGAAAAGAAAATTGTGGAAGAAATGAAAGCCGTACAGGGCAAACCTGTAGAAATTGGTGGCTATTACAAACCCTCAGCGGAGTTGTTGCAAAAGGTCATGCGCCCAAGCAGCACTTTCAATGCCATTTTGAAAGCCGCCCACGCTTGATGAGGTCACTCACACCTGCATTTGCTGCAGGTGCTTTATGCCAAAACCGCACCACTCACAGGGTGCGGTTTTTTTACGATTCAAACAAATCTGTTTGATTCACATTGGCAACAGTTGCCCGTGATGCTGGCTTTTTGGTCTTTTTAACTTTGGCCGAGGCTTTAACAGGCGAGATCTCCAAAATGGCAGGCGCTTTCTTTTCATCGGAAGCAGCGTGCATGCTCTGAGTCACTGGTTTTTTGTGAGTTAGCTCTGCTGGCCAACGCTTCAAGCGCTTTAATTCACCGCGATTCATACACCGGTAGAGCGCCAGCAATTCCTCAGACGATTCAGTCTCAAGTGCGACGTATTGCTTACTTAAGTAGTTGATCTCTCTTGCGCGGATGGACAAGGACCCGTCATTTGTTTTAAGGTCCGTTCTAGAAAAGGCCGTGATGGCTCGAAGTGTGATTTTATTCATACAAAGTCTAGTTTACCAACTTATGGTTATAAATCCAACAGTTGACTGACCAATGGTTTATAAACTATAGACCGCAAAACAAATTGTTTAAAAACATAAGCTTAGCCTCTGATTGCATCCCAAATAAGCTTCATCGATATCAGAAAGAGCCCCGCTTGAACCAATTTGAAAAACCAAGCGTCTGCAATTCGTCGGGTGAGATAGGCGCCCAAAAAAGTGCCAAGAAGCGCAAAAGGCACCAAGACAAGCGCACTCATCAAATCTTCCAAACTGTAAGGGCTGAGAATTTGATAAGGGCCAATTTTGGCCACATTGATGAAGGCAAACAAAATGGTGGCAGTCCCTGCAAACTCTGCCTTGGGAAGCTTCTGAGGCAATATGAAAACCTGAAAAGGAGGCCCTCCCGCGTGGGCAATGAAACTGGTAAAGCCAGAAACAGCTCCCCAAAAAGCACCTTTGGGAACCGATGCAGGCAAGGCGCCCTCAACCTGCAGTCGCTTGAACCAAGTCTGCAAACAAAAACTCACCCCCACCAAGCCGATGATGAGTTTGATGGCCAGGTCTGAAATCATCGATGCCGTGAACCACCCAATCAAAATACCCACCATACTGGCCGGCACCAAGATTTTCAAATTGATGAGACTGAAATTCCTTCGGTAAAGCCAAACGCTAACGACATCTGAAATGATGTAGACGGGCAACAAAAGAACGACGGCTTTCAAGGGTGACATCACCAAGGAAAGCAAGGGCACCGACATCATGCCCACCAAGGGCAAGCCACCCTTGGAAATGCCAACGAGAACTGCTGCACAACTGGCAACCACCAAATACTGACTAACTTCCATGTCAACCTTGATTCAAAACACTTGCACGTGTTTTTGTTTATTCGAAGAGCTTGGGGTACTTCAAGATACGCCAGCAGCTGTAGGTTGCCAAGGCTGAAATACCCAACGTAGTCCAGATGACAAGCGAGTAACTTTGCGTCATGTCAAAAGCCTGACCCGCCAAAACGGGACCCAACAAATTACCCAAAGCTGCGCCTGTGTAAAGCGTGCCAATGATGGCAGATACAGCCCTGCCCCCAAACAAATCCATGCAAATGGCTGGCAGCAAAGAAACGATGCTGCCATAGCTGAGCCCAAACCAAAGGGCAAACGCAGCAAACACCCAACGGTCTTGTGCGCCAGCCCATACCAAATAAGACAAGCCCATCAGGCCTTGCATCAGCATGAGTGTTTTGATTCGACCCATGCGATCGGCCAGCCAACCAATTGCAAAACGGCCAACCAAACTGCCAATGCCAATCAAGCCAACCAGGCCCACAGCTTGTGCATCCGGCACGCCAGCATCTCTGGCTGCGGCAGAAATGTGCGCGAAAGGAACAAACATAACCGGCGCACCCAACAAGGTGCCCATATAGAGCCATTTAAAAGAGGGGGTTTTCAAAGCGGCAGACAGTGTCAGACCAGGCAACTGGCCACTTGAATTGCCATTGAGATTGGGGGCACGCTTCAACAAAAACCCAGCCGTCAAGCCAATCAACAAAACCCCTGCCGACATCGTTTGAAGCGCTTCTCGCCAATTGATCTCGGTCAGCAAGTAGCTCACGACCACCGGCAAAATGAGTGTGCCTGCACCGACACCCGAGCTGGCAATTCCAGACGCCAACCCGCGGCGCTTGTTAAACCAAGGCTGAACACAGGCAATGGATGGGGTGTAAACAAGGGCAATGCCCAATCCCACCAAGAGACCGTAGCTGAGGTAGACGGTCGTTAAGCTTTGAGCCAAGCTGGTCAAAAACAAACCAATAGCGATGGAAATCATGCCGGCCATGCAGATCAGGCGAGGGCCCCATCGATCGGCCAACATGCCGCCACCAGCCCCTAATACGAAATAGACCAAGCCGCAAAGACCAAAGATCCAAGACACATCGGCTCGCTGCGCTGCAAATTCCTTGGCAAAATTTTCAAAAAATGCCGCGAAAGAATAGGACACGCCAAAAATGACTGCCAAGCAGACAAAAGTTGCCCAGACCACCACCCATGCTCTGCGGGATTCCATTCGCAATTAACCCCGACAGGCCAAAGCGTCAGGGATGATCTGCATTTTTTGGGGCATGACGTGTTTTCCTGAAGCCTGATTGATTGGCTTGTAGTTTAGTGTTTTTTAAAAAGTACCTGAATTTTTCTCAAGGGCTTCGATCAGAAAGCTGAAACTCAATTTATGCTCTACTGTCGTTGTCTATGAAAGTACAAAGCATGAGCTCTCCCATCACTCCTCGGCTACCTGGCATTCGATTTGTGCACTCACCTGGGCCAACCCATGTCCCCGATGAGGTCATGCACGCCATGCAAAGGCCGATGACTGACTTGTCAGACCCCCGCG
>Ga0208362_1000720_pt1 | contig 10870 bp, 13 predicted proteins | sample LakMenEpi13Oct10_FD_150693 | JGI IMG/M metagenome (GOLD analysis project Ga0208362, IMG submission 150693) | Freshwater microbial communities from Lake Mendota, WI - 13OCT2010 deep hole epilimnion (SPAdes) | ecosystem: Environmental > Aquatic > Freshwater > Lake > Epilimnion/Euphotic zone ... | reverse complement strand
CTTCTACTACAATGCCACGATGCCCGTTGCGGCTTAAAGCGTCCAAGTAAGCCATTAGCCGGCTTTCGTGCATAGAAGCTTTAATCTTGCAAGGCTTATTTCTTCTATCTATTGACCTGATCGTGTATCTCATTTTCTCCAATCCTTTAGGTGTCTTTTGCAGTGATCTAGGTGCGCTTTAAATCTTTTGGCAGACTCTTGCTCATCTGTCCCTCTGATAAGTCCTTTGTTTTTATCAATGTCATCCTGACTTGATAATTTAGCCCATGCTTTCTTTTTTTCTTCTGTCATGATTACACCTTTACTTTTTCAAATCCACGCTGTTCTAAAACTTTGTTGTACTCCTGAATTTTCGAGTATAAAGCGTCACGTTTTTTGCGTACATTTTCCCCAGTTTCCTGCTTGGAAATTCGATATTGTTCTGCGTAAAAATCAGCGTAATAACTAATTTTAGCAGTGTCCATATTTGCAATAAGCCTCATGATTTTCTCCTTGATTCATTACTTAAATCTTACATTATTTTACTAGAATTGTCAAGAAATTTCTGTGAAATCTTCTTTTCTAAAACAGTAAAAATGTTCTCCTTTTGTGAGGTGATCGAGTGACTCAAAGTGATAGTAGATTCCCATAGCAGTCTTAACAATCCCCAGTGGTTTGCACCGGGGGAAAATACGTCCATAGGAATTGACACGATAAACCTTTTCAGGGTATCGAGAGGGAAGGTATTGTCCGATCATTAGGTATTTATATCCTGTAGATAACAGTTAGAGAATGGAATTGAAAAAGTGATCGCAGACCCATTTAAGGTAGTTTCTACCCTCAAAAGCCATTGATTGTCAAAAGTGTCAAAAGTTGCTTCTATAACTTTTCCGACCGCTCTTGGTGGGATAGTTCGCTCTCCTATCTCTACAGATGCAGCCGTTCGTATTAATACGGTTTCTTTTTCAAGATCAGGGAGGCTATCGATATGGACACCATCAGCCGATAACTCATCGACTGGCTCTGATTCAACTTCTACTATCTCAGTGTCAGAAACTGGTTCGGGTTTTGGTGTGGGAGTGGGAGCCTGGACAATTTCTTCTTTTATCTCTGATTGATATTCCAGAGAATCTTCTATCTCAAAAGTTTCTAATTCTTTTGGCTCTTGATAGTGCAGTATCATACCCCTTGATTTGACCTCTAGTCGTCCATAGCCAGCTTGCTCTAGCTGAGTAAGTAGGGTACGGGCGATAGATGTATTTACTTTTTCCCCATTAATTTTACGCCCGCCGAATTTTTGGGCAACGTCCCGAGGTTTAATTTGACCTGCGCTTTTAACGATCTCCCAGATTTCGGATAAAATTCCCTGTACTGGATTTTCGTCCTGAGACGTAACTCCTTGAATTGTCAGGAATTGACTGATATAGAAGTCGGTCATCTTAGCAGCTTTAATGGCTGTTTGCACAGGAATACTGTAAAGATTAGTATTATCTGGATCAAATATCCAATTCAGAAGATGGATGCTTAATGTAAGCCTTAAAAAAGTCTTCATTTGCTTTCCTAGATAGGAAGCAAATGATGGATTAATCGCTCGATACTTCTTAATAAGTATCTCGTAATGGTACTTGATACCAAAGGCATAATTTTCTCCAATTTCGCTAAACCAGCAATTATAAGGATCGACAATCCCATTTTCATCAGCTTCTAGGCTAATTCCACTGATTTGATTGACCAGTGTTTCGATACACTCATCGATAGAATTAGGGTCTTCTGGCGGCTTACCAGGACGAGGATCAAGGGGTTCGTGTAGCAAGAAAAGATACCGAGAAACTGCCCCATCGACATCATTAGATAAATCAAGATATTTCCTGAGTTTCTCGACTTGTATCCCACCTAATTTATTAAGTGTTTGCCCATCTAAATAGTATCGATTGTCTTTGTTTGCTCTATCGAAGGTGTTTCGGATAGGGCCATTCCAGTTGCTTAAATCTCTTTGCCGGTCATTACCTTTACCACCTGATCGGTACTGATTTAATCCTTCAAAAAATCCCGATAATTCGTCATATACGACTACCCCACCTTGCCAAGAAGGTTGCGAGGACATCGTTTTTAAGATGCCATCAAGAGTGCCTTCATCGTAAAACCACCGACGCGCCTGACAGTGTTCTTTCTCATAAAGACGAGGGTTGATTTCAGCGTTTGTTTTGTTTGCCTTGCGATCTGACGCTGACATCTCTTGCCACGCAGCTTTTAGATCGTCTAGTGTGGATTGTTCCTTAGTAACTCTTTTCTGCTCGGCTAAATCTTTTCTTTTCAAAACCCGACAAACTTCGTTTTGAGTGAGAGTTTTACCAGTGGAAACCCCGCCCAAATCTGCACAATAGAATATCGGGTATTCCTTCCAGCATTCCCTTTCTCTTACAGTAGTTCGGAGGTTAATTGCAAACCGACTTCCTAAAATAGCTCCTAGTATTGGCCATAAAGAATGCAGTAATCTGATTGGGGGTTGATTTAATGTCTTGGCACGACTTATAATCGCTTCGGCTAAAGGTTTGGGAAGTATCTCAAAAAGATCAATCTCTTTCTGCTGATAATGCTTGCCCTTTAAAAATCCCTCTAATCCTATTTTAATAGCGTCACCTTCCGCTATTTCTGTTTTGCGGATGTCAATTAAATGCCGTATTTCTGCTGGTTTCTTACCAGTGGCTTTTGCCCACAGATCGGCTTTTTCTTGCCACTGAGTTCGGGTGATTTCTTCCTGACCAATACAGCCGTCAATAGCTGTTATTAGGTCTTGAAAAGTCATCGTTTCTGTTGCTGTGACTTCTTTTTCTTTGCTCTCTTTTATTTCTTTTGGTTTATCAACTATCGAAGTTAGCAATGTATCGAGAGTTACCTTCTTTTCTTCAATCCAATTAAGAATATCTACCCCTTGAGAATCTGGTAAATGATTCCACAAAGGAGAATCTGGATAGGCATAAAGCCATTTTGCATCGGGGAAATCTTGATAAATTTTCTGGCAGTGAGCCACTCCCCCTTTGTCGCGATCAGGGCATAAAATCAGATTTGCTCCCTTTAAAGCTTCTGTGTGAAGCGGCTGCCATTTTTTTGATCCGCCTATATTGCAAGTGGCAACCAGCCCAAACGACTCAAGCCTTTCTACCTTAGTCTCGCCTTCTACTACAAATATCTGGGTCCCTTCTTTAATAGCCTTTTCTAGGCGGTCTTGACGATAAAGAGGTATATCTTTGTACTCAATATCACCTATGCCCCACTTCCAAGTTTTACCATTGTCTGTATAGTGCTGCTGTTTAATATCCTTTTTCCAAATACCATCTTCTTGATAGTCCTTCCGGCACACACGGATTCTCGCCCCACTGGTAAGAGGAGGATAAAGAAAATATTGAGTTTTTTCGGTTTTGTAGTCGGAAAATTTGACTTCTTTTTTTAAAAAGTAGATTGTTTTGCCCTGACTATCTACTTTAGAAGATTTTTCCCATCCTGCTGCGGGTTCCTGATCTCGATTGCATACCGAGAGTAGATTGCCGTCCTCGGCTGTGTACATATAGCACCAATCAGTCTTACCACAGTGGGGGCAAGGATTGTTTTCGTTGATCTTGACACGATTCGAGGATTGTGTTACCATAAATGTTATTGAAATAAAAGAAAAGTGTTTTGTTTACACGGCCCGCTTCCGAGCGGGTTTTTTGTTGGGTAGATGGGTAGGAGGGAGCAAATCAAAGTATTTACTATCCTAGCAGAATTTTCTTGATCGGTAAATACTACACTTACACTACATCTGCAAATCCTTGCTACGCTTAGGTTTTAGGTTATACAAAGAGTTGTAAAAGGCATCTTCGCTTTCTTTTCTGGCAGTGAGTTCGGTGTCAATGGGGATAAAAAGGTAAGATTTTAGTGCAATTTCAATTGCCTCTTGGGTTTTTAGTCCTAAAATCTCTGATCTTTGGCACATCTCGTCCCATAGTTCTTTCTTAACCCGGATTGACACAACTTTTATTGGAGCATCTTGATTGGCAGACATAGTTTATACAGAATTTTCTGTATTATATCATAAAAGTTGAGATTGTTTGTAAGTTTTTTGTAAGTTTTTTGCAAGGTAGTGTAAGATAAGGGTATCTTATCAAAATACACTTTTATGGCTACACCACGATTCAATAGCGACGGAACACCTCGCAAACGAGTAAAAGCCTCGGCTTTGACAGAAAAAGGGATAAGCAAAATGTCCGACACTATTAAGGCAAAAAGGATGGGGCTAGGCATGACCCAAGCCGAATTTACTGAGTGGATACTAAAAGAAGGCCGGCGATTGGGATTACCTGGCACAGAATTTTCTGGGGGAGCGGTTCAAAACTGGGAGCTAAAAAATATCGCTAGTTGCCCTGATCTAGGGAATATGCGATTACTAGCTGCTGTATTTGGCCTTGATACAGATTCTTTTGTGAATTATCTTAATGGCGACTGGCCAACAATTCAGGATTTTCTAAAAGATACAATCAATCAAAAAAAGGATTGTATTAAAAATCCTAATTTAGTTCCCGAACTTTTTCAGGAAGCTGATCCTCAAGTTAAAGCAAAGCTTGTAATTAAAGAAGTTGAGTCTCTTTACTCAAAGCTAGATGAGTTGCAGAAGATGATTAAAGAGATCGATCTAGAAGATGTGAAAGCTTTTCTGTGTTCTGCCCCAAAGGATTTACAGAAAGAAGTTTACCAATATTTACAGGAGAAACTGATCGGGGCATAACAGAAAAAAACAGAGGGTTAACCCTCTGTTTTTTATTTGAGATTTATTGGAACATATCATTTGTTGCTTGATATGTTCCAACTGGAGTAAATCCTTGTTTATCTTTTCGGTTAATTCCATAATCACTTAAGTACGGACCGTAAAGGGGAATACTTTCTAAATGTCTATAATAATCCTTTAAGCTCCATCGGCTGCCATCAGAAAATACATAAACTGTATATCCGTAAACTATTTCAATTTTTTTTAGACTCCCAAGTATTCTTTTTGAATGAATACTTCTAAAAATCTTTTTTTCTGCCTGTTTTTTTTCTTGTTCTATTTTTTCTGGACTCAGTTGTACGGGGTCAAGCTGAGGCCACTCTGTGTGACGAGAAGGACAATCTGAGACGAAAAAAGACATAATACTCCTAATTGTTTTGATTTTTAGTTGATAACTGATAGCTAATTTTAAACTAATCTAACTTAGATAGTAAAGCTTCAATTGTTTTTAGCCCATTCCCCGCCGCTACACATCCGTCTTTAGAAGCTAAAAGCGACAAATCTACAAGTATTAATTCAAAAAAGACTGTTTTTTCTTCTTTACTAGCAAAGGGAAAAACTAAATCACCGACTACATCTGTTAGTTTTTCGGCCATTAGTGAAGTCTGTGTAGGATCGCTGTAATAGTCAATTTTTTGGCTCATTGTTTTTCTCTGATTTATTTAGTAATTTTTTACTGATAACTGACAACTAATCCTAACTTAATCTCTCTACAAAATCAATAAGTTTTTCCCAAAGAGTTACAGGAAAATCTACGGTCATTGTATCATTGTCTGTTTGCCTTGCGTTCCCCTCGTTTACTAAGGTCATCAGCAGGTATTTAATATCCTTAGCTTTGGGAGTAAGTTTAACGGGTTTTGGCTCTAATTCGTCACTGGGTTTTACGTTTCCATCAGAGTCCAAAAAAGTTGGATTTTTAGACTCTATAAAGTTGGCTGTTACCGATTCGACTAATTCCCCAGTGGCTTTTATTCCTTTTTCTTCCGCTATAGCTACAGTCTCTAAAAGAACATTTTCTTTCTCCGAGAGTGTTAGTTCATTTTTCCTTACAAGATTGTGTAAAGTCGTCTCCGATACTTTACCTTCGATTGCTTTTAATGTCGGACTAGACATCGAAGAAATCTCTAGAGTCCGATCATATTCTGATTTTTTCCATCCAGTTTTTTCGCAAAACTGTTGGTAGGACTGTTCTTCAGTTAAACCAGCTAATCTATCCTCGTGTAAATGCCGTCTGATCAGTTTCGCTTTGTCGTACACCGATAGTTTTTCGCTATCAGTGCCGTAGGAGAGCATTTGATACTCTAAATCACGGACGGTTAGCCCGCCCGACAAAGGCTTAATAATTGCTAGAACGTTAGGAATTATTATTTCTTGAGAGGCTAAAAACAACCAAGCTAATACCCTTCGATGCCCGTCCATAGGAAACAGTCGATCACCGTCTGCAATCAAGTGTAAAGGTTGATAGATTACGCCCGATGCCAGTATCTTATCGGCTAGTTCTTTAATCAACTCTAAGTCGTAGGTAACGCGGGTATTCCATCCGTTTTCCCCTGCGATAGCCTCGATTAAATCGAGGCTAAAGGTTAAAAGAGTTTCATCAGGCAAGACGTGCATCTTGCCGTTGTCACGAAGCCCTATTCTTGGTCCGACAAAGTGACCATCGGCTAATCTGAAAGAAATTAGCTGGGGATCGACTACGATTAACTCTCCTCTTGCAGACCCATAAGTTCTGATTTTGTCTCTTGATTTTGCGCTCATTTTGTTACTCCTCAGTTGTGCTTGGGTTGTAAGTTAGTCCCCAGATGTGAGACGTTCCGTATATTTCTTTATAATCACCCTCTACTACAAAATTAGAGGCTATAGCGATAGCTCCATAAACAAGTTAGCATCCTTTTTCAACTGTTTAGGGATAGGAACATCTGTCTTACAAAAAGCAAGAAATAACCACACCCAAAATGTTATTTTCTTTGTAATAGATTGATTCCAATCGTAATTACCAAGAACAAGACAATCCATTATATTGCCCTTGATTGCGGATTTATAAAACAGTTCTAAATAGTCTAATTTAGGATTCTGTTTCACTTCTAATAGTAAAGTATCAACGTATTGTTTAGCTTCGGTAGGCAAGCTATTGTATTTTCTCTGAACTAGCATTGCGCGTTGAATGTCCATTGGTTTACTCCTAATGGTTTTTAAGTGAATTACTTTCATCGTCTAACAAAACGCTAGGACCAGCGCTGTATAAAGAAAAAATGGTTAGCCACGGACACTGATAAAAAAAACGCTTACCAGGAAACCTCGGAGAAAACGGAAAATACTTCCAGTATTTTATTGGCCTTGCTATTAACCGATATTGTTGTCCTAAAAAGATAAAATCCGTCATGTCATTTTCTGGAGATCGGAGCATTTTGATTATTTTGAAAACTGGGAACACAGACATTGATTTACTCCTAATAAGTTGCTGATAACTGACAACTGACAACTGACAACTAACTATTAAAAATCTTCACTGAGAAGTTCACCAGGATCAATATTTTCACTGCGAACTTCTATTACTGGCTTTTGCCTTGCGTCTATAGCTTTTTTCAGGAGGTCGGCCAATTCTTTTTCAGAGGTTGCTTGTTGGGCGATTTGCTCTGCTTCTGATTGAGGTAATCCTTGAGTTACAGCCCAAGTAATTCCAGCTTGTTTGCGTTCTGATAGCACCGACTGTGGTTTGCTTGGCAAAGATACTTCCACATCTACTACATTACCAGATTCGCCAATTTCAGCGCCTAACTCATCAGGATTATAAATAGGTGCGCCAAGTGCTAAGTCGGGGCAAAACTCACGGAATCCGTTAGAAATCGCCCTTGCAAAAAGCATATTTTTGGGGTATTTTTTCCAGTTAGGATTCCCTGCGAGAAGTCCCGCTACTTGGGCATCGTCTTTTGAAAAAGAACTAATCCCTAATGATTCCCAGTTGTTTTGCCAAAGCTCAAAAAACTCTAATTCGCAGATTTCTGGCGTGTGTTTAATCTTCTTGTATCGGTATTTACCCGATCCTTTAATTAAAGCTGCCATTAAATTAGCACTTAGCGCAGGCTTTCCTTGTATTAAATGAATACCAGTCATCGAGGCAAAAGCAGGAATGCCTAGCTCTTTTCCTGCTAAAACTTTGACAAAACATTTAGCAGCACTTTGTACATCCCCAAACATTCCTGATTTTGCCAGAATATCAGAAACTTTGTAAATTTCATCGACTGTTTTAAGTTCTAATGGGGAAGATTTGATATTGACAATTTCACTAGACATAATGTTACTCCCAAAAAGGAATGTTGCTAAGGTCGCTAAATCTATAAGAAGAAAGAAACTCGTCTGTTTCTTTACCAGCAAAATACTTGACCACACTTGGGCAAGTGACATCATGAGCCTCTGTTACTTCCAGAAGTTTTGACATCACTACTCGCTGTGCTTGATTTAAAAGAAATTCATAGCAAGCATCAGGATCTTCGTCGTCTTCTGGTTTCCCATGAATATTTATGCTTACATTCACGGACTCAAAGTTACCAAGATTGACTTTCTGTCCATAATCTACCGAGATATGGGTGATAAGCATTTCTCCTCTAAAATTTGATTAATACAATCTTATAGTAAATTACTAGAATTGTCAAGCATTTTTAAGAAAAAACCTTACAAAAAAATTACAAAAAGATAGTAGTACAAAAGAACTAAGTTATTATCGTTAATAGATTGTAGATAAAGATATTAACAATGGAATCCTTGATATATATAGGTTTCAGACTTTGTTGATGTTGTTAACGCTATCTCCCAATATTATTTTCCTTGCTTTTCTTATTGTCTAGTTCGTTTATCTCTTTTTATCTTTTTCTCCTCCTATAAAGCATCAACGGTATCAACAAACCTTGAAACCTAGTCAAGGTAAAGGTTTCGATTGTTAATAAGGTTATTAACAATCGAATTACAAAAGAACAGAAGATATACTTAGCATATTTAAATTAAATACTGCTATCTGCTTAGACGATCGTTGCTAGTGATTCTTTAAAAGGCACTGGATAGCTTGAATTTTGAAAAACTCGTACTGTGTAAGCCGATTGGACTGACCCCCAGTCGGCTATCTGTTGCGATTCTGTGTAAACGACGCTTCGGGCTGACGATACTGACCATTCTCGTTTTATTGTGGTTCCACTGTAAATTCTGACTACATAGCTGTCTAATTCTCCTGCTGCGTAAGCGATATCGATATAGTCAATCCAACGACCATTTAACCGCGTCCGTCGATACCAAGTAATAATTAAATCGTTATTATCTTTTTCCCCTCTTACAGCACAAGGGAAAGGCTTTAATCCTTCTAAAGTAATTGTGTGAGTAGTCTCGTTCTCTATATCAGTTTCAAGTAATCCATTAGGAACTACTTTTAATAAATATTCTCGATTAATATCAGAAAGATTTAAGGGGAATCGAACTAAAGAATTAGTTAGTAGCACAAATTTTTCCCCTATTATATGCTTAGAAATGGCTGGTTCAGTTCCTTTGACTCCACGAATTGTATATGAAATATCAAAGGTCAAGGGATTGTTGGACACAATAGTAGCATTTTTAAACGCTATAATTTCTCCGGTAGAGAACCAGCCTAATTGTTTGCCCGATAGAAAAGCTTCAAGGGTAACTGGCTCTAATTGCCCTGAATTTATGCTTACTCGTATCCAATTTAAATCGTCAATAAAACTAGGAGAAGCGTTGTTAAAATTTGGGGAGAAGCTTAATACAGTACCAGTTACGCTGTTGACAACATTGCCAACAGCAAAATCATAACTTAAGCCGTTGTCATCGGAATAAAATAAGGCTCCTTTCCTAAAACTAGAGTTACCTTCAATTGCCACATAAATTCCTATGTCGGTATCTTGGCTGTTAACTATTGGGCATTCAATAGGAATAACGTTAGCGCGTCCGTAGGGACGAGGAATGTTATTGTCTGGCGGAAATTCGTTATCTATAGGAATATCTGGTAAATATCCTACTCCTTGAAATCGAATAGCTTCAATTTCAATTAAATAATTTACTCCTCTTACTTTCTTTGTAATTTGCATCAATTCTTGATGATAATTGTTATTATCATTAGTAAAAATTATATCCCCAACCTTTAAATTTTCCCATGCTGGTAACAAAAACATTTTTGAAAAAGTTTTTGATTGCGTTTTCCCTAAAAAAAGAATTTTTGAGGCAATATTCATGAAAAACATATCTATATCTATTAGCTTAGTTTGAAAACTAAGCTCGTTTGTGTGAGTATCTGATGGGTCTTTAGCTACTGCGGTAATAGTCTCATAATTTTTTAAAACATTTAGCCCAGATACTGTAACGGCACTAGGAGTTTCTCTAAAATGAGTCAGTTTTTTTTCATTAATGTCAATAGGATTTTCTCCAAATTTTTTAGACCCAAAAGAGCTTTTAGGGATAAAAATAGGATCAGATGATTGTTCTTGTCTTTTAAAAACGATTTTATCTTTTGGCTCCCTTGCCACAATAAAAAAAGCTCTCATAAGTTCTTCTAACTGATCAGCAAAAGATGTTCCATCAAACAATAAATCAAATCCTTGAATTCGGTAATTATCAGGAATGTCAGTTACGTCAATTTGATCGTCTGTTCTACCAGCTAATTTACAAATAGTTTTCAAAATATCTTTTATTTTTGGATTGTTTCCACTTTCTCCAATCACCTCAACATCAATAGTAGGAAATCCAGTGCCGTCATAATTAGCAATCGGATAATTATTAAAAACTAAAAAAGACATTCCAGTAAAAGCAGGTACTGGGTTGGATTCTTTTGATTGAATAACAGAAGATGGTGTAGTTTGATTGCCAGTATAAATAGTTGTATGTTCAATAAACCTTATGCTTTTTTCGTCGTTAGTTTCGGAATTGTAAACAAGGATGCTGTTCATCCAAACCCGCCTAACAGAGCCAATTTTTCTAGCAATTGGATAAGCGGCTGTCAGAAAATAAGTGTAAACTTCGGTAGTTTGCCCACCACCACCTTTTCCGCCTTGTTTTTTGGATCTGACGACTTCCTTAAGGGGAATCCCCCAC
>Ga0208362_1000719_pt1 | contig 10877 bp, 7 predicted proteins | sample LakMenEpi13Oct10_FD_150693 | JGI IMG/M metagenome (GOLD analysis project Ga0208362, IMG submission 150693) | Freshwater microbial communities from Lake Mendota, WI - 13OCT2010 deep hole epilimnion (SPAdes) | ecosystem: Environmental > Aquatic > Freshwater > Lake > Epilimnion/Euphotic zone ... | reverse complement strand
AAGAAAGCATTCAACCTTGAATTATCTGTCCCCTCTTCAATTCGAAGAGTATCACTATATCTCTAAAAAGTTTGTCTCCTAAATCGGATCAACATCATCAATAATTGAGCGACTTTGAGATAATTCTGCTCTTAGATTTCCATTTACAGATTGAAGAAAATCGAAAACAGAATCTATCCCTGATGGTCTTTGAACGTCTTTCCAGTGGCTAAGCCTGAGAAGATCATAGCGTTCAGGAAGTTTATCAGTTATGAGTTGTCTATAGGCAGTTGAATCGATAGTACATTTGTTTCGAACTGGACTTAGACCTATGACTTTTTATATTAAAAAGAAAACAATAACAAAAGACTATACCAACAAGTCAATCGCTTTTACTGATTCTTAAGGTAAATTTATTAATAAAGCTGTAACAATCTATCTACAAAAGCTAAAAAGCATTTTCGAGTTTACTCCTCAGGAGGGATATGCTGCGATTATGAATTTGACAGGCTCTCGATTCGGAGATTTTCAGCATTGAGGCAATTTCTTTCATGGTGAGTTTACGATAATGATACAAACCAATGATTAGCCTCTCTCTTTCGGGCAAGTCTTCAATTGCTTTTTCTAATTTCCCTATAAAAAGCGACTGCTCACACTTTTCTTCTGGACTGGCACTTTCATCGCTTAATTGATCAACCCATGTTTCTTCCGAATCTTCACTCAGACAAGAATCCAAGGAAAGCGTCATAGTTGCTGCATCTTTTTGAATTTCTCTTAAATCACTCAGAGAAATATTTAGTCGATTTGCAATTTGTCCATCATCTGGAGCGCCACCAATTTCTTGTTCTAATTGCTGAATGGTGGCGCTGAGGGCTTTGACTTTTTGCCTAGATCCACGACTCAGCCTATCCAATGAGCGAATGTGATCAATTATGGCTCCTCTGATTCTGAGCAAGGCAAAGGGCTCAAATTTAGTTCCCTTGGCGGCATCATATTTGTCAACAGCCTGAATTAACCCTATGACTCCATAACTTATCAGGTCTTCTCTTTCATTATCAGTAGAAATCAAGTAAGTCAATCTATTAACAACTTGATTAACTAATTTGAGATTATCTTTTATTCGTTTTTGCCTTTCATCTGTAATCAGACTATTAGAATTGGCAAATAAAGTTAGTGAATTGATTTTCATTGTATTTTCTTCTTCTCAACACTTACTCCAGTTGTAGGCAAATAAGCACCTCTTGCAATCAATTGATTGGTTTATCTTCCTCCAATAAAAGGGGTCTAGCCTGAATCTATCTTTGTTTTCCTATGACCATTCAGGGTAAGTCCAAATTGCCTTCCCTAATTTATTAATGCAGGCTTATGAAGAAAACCCCAGAAAAAGATTGAGTGAAATTTTTATTTTGAGTTTTTGAGTATTTGCCTTAGTTGTGAAACCCTTGCAATGGTCTCGTTTGCATCTAGAGTATCTGTAAAATATGAACCAATTGCATATTTACATCCACCAATTTTTTGTAAATCTTCAATTTCTTCAATCGGAAAACTACTTAAAATGAATTCTTGTTTGGGGAAAACTTTCTTTATGCTCTGATAAAAAGCCGCTGAGTGAGCCGGAAAAAGCTTGATATATGGAAAATAATAATTTTTGATAATTTGTACAATCTCGGTGGGAGTGGCTGCCCCAGGAATCAGGTCTATTTTCGATTCTATGCAATAACTCATTATTTCAGGATCAATCATTGGGGTTGTTGCAAAATCTATGCCACAATCAATAGCTTGCTTGAGCTGCTCTAGGTTTATGATGCTGGCAGCTCCAAGAGATACATCTTCAAAATTCTCTTTTGTCCATTTAATCGCTTGAAAGGCGCATTCACAAGTAAGCGAGATTTCAATAGTATGAATCCCTGCAGTGTAGACATTGTGAAGCTTATTCTTCAATTCATCGAATGAATGAGCCCTAATAAGTCCTATTATTTTGTCTTCACTCAGAAAATATTTCATTTTGCAATATATGAGAAATCCATTAAATTGAGAAGATTATCTCAAAACAACTCAATCAAATTTATCACTTCTATTCTCTCAAATGAAACAAAGAAGTTTATTCATCTTTATTATCCTTCTTTTTCAAGCCCTCTCAATTCATGGACATACTGACGAATTGCAAATCAAGAGTTCCCAATTAATTAATGCCGACATTATTGTTTATGGTGATGAAATTCCTGGTATTGCAGCAGCGGTTATGTCTTCTAGAGCAGCTAAGTTTAATGGCAAAAAAATCGAAATTCTTTTAATTCGCCCCAATAAACCTGGTGAAATGCTAGGCGGAGTTATAACTCGCGGAGGACTTGCTTATTTGGATCGAAATCAAATTCTTGAAAAGCCAGATTCGCATAATTTGTTTTCTCATTTATGGCAATCAAAATCACTTATTGGTAAAGGATTTAGATTTACTTGTCGAATATTGCATATCAAGAATAAAACTGCCTACTTGAAACCTTCATCTGACTTTTACCGTGAATTACTTGCCAGAGCTGAAGTCAAGAAGATCTCGATCGATCCAGTTAAAGCTGACAAAGTACTGAGAACTATGCTGAAAGAATCCAATATTCAACTTATAAATCAAACTGAGCTTATACCTTTCTTGTCAAAAGCTGGCAAGAAGAAGAAAGCAGGCGAACAAAAAGAAAACACAAAAATTGATTATCTTGTTTCAAGATCTGTTAATTCAAAGTCAAGCCCAAAAGTTACATATAAAGCCAAAGTTTATGTTGATGCGACTCAAAATGCTGATTTAGCAAGGGCGGCTGGTTTGCAATATTCACTTGGCTTTGACACTTTAGGTTATCCAGATGCGACATTGCCAGTAACTCCTGTTTTCATGACTCATGGACTTAGAGTTCAGCAACTGCAAAAGTTAGAAGAATCTATTTTGTCTAATAAAAAGTTGCTGTCAAAAATTGAATTAATGATTAGACGTGATAATGAACCCAAGGTCGCAGATTGGCTTTTAAGCACTCTTGAAAAGGAAATGATTGTGGGTGAAGATTATGTCGATGTGCGCAGTATTGCCTTAGGGGGAGCTTTTCATGAGTGGAGCGGCAAGCCTTACACTTTGCAAGAAGGTTTTATCTTCGATAGACCTAATATTGCAATTCTGGATAATGGTGCTCTCTCATGGAATGCTTTCCTTTACAAAATGTCGGCTCCAGAGTTATCCAAATTTCTAGACAAAGGTATTTCACCACGTGATTATATGTTGAGTGATATGCAAAGCTTTGAACAGTGGCTCAGGAAGGAGGTACCCGTTATTGAGATGCAAGGTAACATACATTCAAAAATCAAAGTCATTTCTCCCCAGGAGCTATACATTAGGCACCATCTCAACATACTCGATGTCCTGAAGCCACTTGCGGGGAGAGACATACTAAGAGGTGGTAATAGTCTTGAGAATTCAATTGGAACTTTTTCTTATTTCTTTGATGTGCGTGGTGGCATTGATGGGCTGGGTGGCAAAATGCCAAAACCAATTTTTAATTTTGGTATAGAACATTCACTTACAAAAATTCCAAATTTAGCTGTTATTGGACGTTCCGCAGGATATTATGGGCTGGCTCCAGCTATTGGGCGCATCTTAGAATTAAATATTAGTATTGGCGCTTATATTGGCTTGGCGGCTTGGCTTGCAATAGATAAGAATAAATCAATTCAAGATATTAAAACTTCTGAATTACGCCGCTTAATGAAGAGTATGACAGGCAAAGAAATTGTGTTTGAAGGTAAAGATTTAACCAATAGTATTTCTAAAGAAGCCTTAGACAAGATCAAATAATTTGCAAATTTTTAGAAATTTTTCAAAGCAAAAAAAGAATCAAAAGTCACCTTCTGGGCAGTTGCAGTTTACAACGTCATCCTGAGTTTGTCATAGGAACTATATTGGAGCATATTTATTTTTATTTCTAAAACAAACTTTCAGATCCACTTTTTTTCCATTAACAAGCAAAATCATTTCCAGCTTACTGAGATTAACTCTGGCTTTAGGAGAGGGGTCGGGGGAGAGGACTTCGAAATTTTGAGTAAGAAATTATTTAATACTAGGATTAATTTGCGTGATCAACATCCAAGCACCACTGTGATTATATGCACCTTTGAAACAAATTCTCAGACTGGAAGCTTTATTGTCGCGTAAGAAATTATAAACTCGTGGATCAATTGTAATTGCGCCTGCGGTTCTAGCTTGATTTGATGCAAAAGGAGTATTCCTCATAACAGGCTTTCCTTCACTAGTTTCCAAGTTCTCTAGCTTGAAGCTCTCTAAATCAGCACTTGTTTTCAAATCTGCACAATAGTCTTTCACGCCAAGCTTTGCAAGAGCCTGACTGGAGTTTTCCGAAACAGGAACTGCGCCTAAAGTATTTGACATTGACTCTATAAGATAAGCTGCCTCAGCCCTTGACATTGGTTTATATGTAATTTGATTTTCACTTAAGCCTGCTTTACTTGCCCATAAATGAAAGTCTTCTTTACTAATTTGTTCATCAGGCCAGAATTGACCATCTAGTGGAAATGATATTGCTTTAGACAAAATTAATCTCTGAATAGCGGCTCTGTATTTGTTGTCCGGCAAAATATCAAAAAGAGGAATTACCGTTGTTGGCGCTTTTGAGTCATTCAGCAAAATAGCTTGCAATTCATTTACTTTGAGATCAAAAGGTTGAATATTCTTTTGGACAGCTAAAGCGGCGGCGGCTCCTGCTGCTTGGCCAACCAAAATGCAAACTGGTTGCAGGCGAGTTGCTCCATTGGCTAAATGGCTAACTGACCAGCTTTTTTCGGCAACAATCAAACCATCTGTTTCAACAGGAATGAGCGCGCTATAAGGAATTGAAAAAGGTGTGCCTGAATATCTACCGCCCCACCTAATCGATTTCGGCATTGCCTTAAAGTGTTTCTCTGAGCCTGGATCTGCCATCTCAAAATAATGATGATCATTTGCATAATTTCCAATTGCAATGCTGTCTGGCAAGTATCGAGCTTTTTCTCCTGCCGCTATATTAGGCAAAATTTCTTTTTCAGTTAAAGTTTTAAATCCTTCAAGCCTGCGAGTTTCACGATTATATGGAATAAGGGCCACACCACCAATTCCGTCATTTTCTTTGCTGCGCGGAAACACTTCATCTGCCATTGAGAAACGCCTACCCAAAGTATCTTGAACGTATCTCGCAAACCAAAGGGATTGAGTACGTGCCTCTTTATAAAATCTTTCTCTTTCTTCAGGATTCTTTGAAAATACTCTCTCAATACCTAAACTATAATCATTGCCACATTTAGGCCAATTAATCATAAATAAATTAGGACTGATCTGACCATATGTCAGGAAATCATTAGTACTGAAAAATTGTGTATTTTGTTCAGCCTCATTGTATCGATAATTCCAGCTTGGTTCTAAGTCAAAGAAAGCTGATTTTTTCTTAGAAAGCTTTTCATTTTTAAAAGCACACCAATAGCGTTCAGAAGCTTTTTTGTAGGTGTAACCAACCGGCGCCGGGATTTCAGGCCCTTTTTTTCCTTCTCCAAAATCTTTCATATAAAAAGCCCAAGTCAATTCTTGATATGGATAACGCACAATTAATTTAGACTTTTTCTTTGGAGCGCTTGGTTCATTAAACTCCCCCTCAAATTCCCAGCCTAATCGAGAGGATATATTTCCGATTTCAAGCAAATCACCCAATTCAGTTGCATCAATAGTGACTTTGGCCTTTATTTCACGTCCATCAATCAATTTCACTCCTATTACTTTTTTGAATTTACCGCTTTCATCAAAAAGAACTTCTTTGGCTTCTGCAAATCTAATCCAGGTTATATTAGGCTCTGAACGAACCCATTCTTCCATAATTGATTTACCAATTTGTGGGTTAAAGGCGAAAAGACTTACCCAGCCATATTGCAAGAGATTTGGCTCTTTCTTTGCAAGACGAGTTAAAAATTCCCCCCATAGACCAGTGTGAAAAGCCAACAATTCATTCCCGTCAGTTGCAGAAACTCCCGCTTCTACCATTGAACCGCCAAGCCAATCGCTTTTAGAAATCAAAACAACTTTACTACCTTGTCTAGCGGCCTGAATCGCTGCCGCAACTCCACTTTGAGAACCACCAATGACGAGCACTTCTGTATCTAAATCTTTTGCAATAAGCGCAACTGGAAAGCTAAATAAGATGACAAAGCAAATTAGGACAAGTGATAAAGATAGTAAAAGAGTCCTTTCCATGTTGCTCAAACTTTATATTAAACGAATATGAATTGATTTAAAGAGTTCATTAGTAAAGCCTTTTAGGCAAATTTATGATGCAGAAATTTTTGTGATTAGCTAACGTTACGCAAAACCTAATGGTTCTATTTAGTTTCCGAAACAATCCTGAAACATGATCCTGAAATGAATTCAGGACAGGACAAGAGGGAATGACGAAGAAAAATTCATATTGTGATCATGAGTTTATCTCAGCAACTATCTCACTAAAAGAGTTAATTATTCTACGTAACGCGATTAATTAAATGAAACACTAAATGTTAGCGATTAATTCAATTTCTAGCCCTACTAGTCAAGACTCAATGATTTCCAAACTAGATAGGAATTAGAATTTGAACTTTAATTTATATATTAAGCTTAATAGCGCTTGGTTCTAATAGAAAAACAACGAGACGAGATGAATTTTAAAAAAGTTTTCAAAGCCATTTCTTGGGAGCTTTTTTGAGAGTCACTTCGGTTGAATTTACTTTATTACTTCAAAAATGGATATTTTTCATCTACAGTTTTGGAATCTTTTTCTTGCAGCTTTGCTGTTTTTTTCTAATATTCTTTTAACTATATCTATTAACTTTGATATAAAAACAAAAAGATTTAAAGTAAATAAACTCCTTCTTTTAATAAGTTTCTTTATATATATCCCCATTTCCATTATTGTTATAAAAGCCAATAATGTAAATCCTATTTGTTCAGCTGTTGGTAATTCACAAAGTAATTGCTTGGATCTAGGAATAAAGAGTTTTGAAGAAGCCCAAATAATAATGCTTACTAAAAATTTAAATGATTTTTCTAAGTGTATTTTTGTATCAATAATCTTTCTGGTTCCTTTTCAAGTAATTTGGGTTGCAATCAAATGCTTTCTAAAACCACTAGGTCATAAGCTGTAAATTACTTTGTTTCCTTTTTCCTTCAATAAACTCTTTGAAAAATCTTTTCACTCTTGTGCAGTTGCTGTCTAATGGAACTTGTCCAACAATGCACAATGTTGCCTCCTTGAAGGCTGTCTTCCTGACGATTATTATTTGAGGAAAACAAACTATTCTTCATAAATCCAAAGAACAATTTCAATATCTTTACCAACTCTTCCATTGCTATAATCTTCTCCATGAGAGATTAGGTTTTTTTAGTGATGAATTGAAGAGAGAAGCGCACTCAAAGACATTATTCTAGGGAGTTTTTGGACAAAAGGAAAAAAGAACAAGGTTACTCAAAGCCTGAGTCAAAAACAAGAAAAAAGCTACTTAGCAGTATTAAAGCTAAAGTAGAGCATCCATTTCACGTAATCAAACGTTGGTGGGGAAATTCAAAAGTTAGATACAAAGGTATTGAGAAAAATATTCAAAGGTGGTGCAGATTGATGGGTCTTTTCAACTCCTGAAAGATTCGAGATTGTGCCGTTACAGTAGCGTAGCCACGCCTAGAAGAGCTTCGAAAGAGGCTAATTTAAAGGATTAATAAATTGAAAGAGGGAAATACGTCTTATTAGATCGCCTTTTTGTTGGTTCTTACTCTTTTTAGGACTCAGTAATTCCTTTAATTAGAGATTACATAAGATGAATTTAATAGGTAGTTCCCCAAGGAGATTCCAGTAAATTAATTACCTAGAATTTCTATTTGAAAGAAGATGTAGGTAATAATTTAATTATAAAATGAGTCTTTAATGTCGTCTGCAAAAAAGAATTTCTCGATTTTATTGAATGCCATTTATGCCAGCATGCCTGTGAGCTTTTAATGATCAAAAGAGAAGAAATATAGAAATTGATAGTTCTTGGAATCGAAACTAGTTGTGATGAAACCAGTGTTGCCATTGTCAAAGATGGTCATGAGGTATTAAGTGAAATCACTTATTCTCAAATCGCCACTCATAAAGCTTTTGGTGGTGTTGTACCGGAAATTGCCGCTCGTGAACATTTTCTATCAATTGACAAAGTGATCAATGAATCCATTAATCAAGCTATTTCTCTTCATCCTGACTTTAATTGGAAAAAAATTGATCGAATTGCTGTCGTGAATGGACCTGGCCTAGTAAGTAGTTTGCTTGTGGGAATCACTGCTGCCAAAACTTTGAGTTGGGCTTTGGATATTGAATTAGTGAGCGTAAATCATTTGCAGGCGCATATTTGTGCTAATTATTTGATCGATAAAACTGAACCGCCTTTTGTTTGCTTATTAGCCTCGGGTGGCCATACTCAGCTCTTATTTGTAGAAGATTATTCTAAGCAAAAACTTTTAGGTCAAACATTAGATGATTCAGCTGGAGAAGCTTTCGACAAAGTAGGTCGCATGCTTGGCCTTGATTATCCAGGTGGGCCAGCCATAGAAAAATTAGCCTTAGAAGGAAACAAGTCAGCTTTTACTTTGCCTAGAGCCCAAGTTGGTGAATTTGACTTTAGTTTTAGTGGTTTAAAAACAGCGGTAATGAGATTAATTGCTTCATTACCTCCAGATTTTTCGAGAGCGGATTTGGCTACAAGCTTTCAGGATGTTGTATGTCAGGAATTGGCAAATAAACTCGTGAAGGCCGCTCACAAATACAATTGCAAAAAAATAGTAATTGCTGGAGGAGTTGCATCTAATCAAAATCTAAGGCAAATCATTCAAGAAAAGTCTGAAGGAAAAATTGAATTGAAAGCACCCCAATTGAAATACTGTACCGACAATGGAGCAATGGTTGCGGCGGCTGGTTTTCTTTGTCCTGATGAGTTTGGCCTTGGATTCGACGTTTATTCTCGCAATAAGCATCGATAGAAGCGATTCAAAATATTTAATTCTTGGAACTTAGTCAAATAAGCTCAAGTAAAAATCATACTCAAAACCAAAATATTCAAAAAAGGAAATATGTTAAAATCTTCTGACTTCAGAAATTCTTATTTTCATTAATCTAAGGTCTAAATTTAATTAGGCATTCGAGTTGAAATAAGCTAGTGAATAAAGTAAGTAAGAGATAGTTTTAATTTAGATAACTTAAAGTCATGGCAGTTCCCAAGAAAAGAAAATCGAAACAGAAATCCAGACAAGGTAAAGCTGGCAAAACAAAAATAACGCTCATCAAAACAAACACGTGCCCAAATTGCGGCTCAGCAACTATTTCTCATAGAGTTTGTGGCAATTGCGGATATTACAATGGACGTATTTATTCACTCAAGAAAAATGCGGTTGCGTAATTTCTAAATCTTATCTCTAGCCTATAGCTTGGTTTAAACATATATTTTAGTTGAATAAATCAATTAACTTTCACATGAACACATCAGCAATTCAAGCTGACGGTGAATTTGTGGAAGCTTTTTTTGTTTTGCGAGTTGGTGCTATTGGTGATGTTATTCACACTTTACCTCTAATTCAACTTCTTAGAGAGAAGAAACCTAATTCTCAAATCATTTACATTACTTCTTCTGAATTAATTCCATTACTGAAATATGCAAAGGTAATTGATGAAATTATTCCGCTAAATCTCAAATCTGGAATTTGGAACTTAATAAAGCAATCTTTAGAATTAAAGAATCAATTTTCAGGAAAAGAAATTCAAGAAATCTCCACAAATTCAAGTTTGTCAACCCCCACCCCCCTGAGAGGGGTCTCTAAAGGAGGAATCAAAACACCCTTTTCAGGAGTGGTAGTTTTTTTTGGAGATGTGCTTCATTCTAAATCCTCTTCAACCTTAATTAACCTTCAACCCAGCTGGAAAACTGATTTGCTTGCTCTTGTAGCTGGATTTCAGAAAGTTTTCAAATACAAAAAAAAAGCAAACACTTCTACAAATATTTCTACCGAGATTAGTTCTATTCATGCTTGGCAAAATTTTGCTGAGAGCTTGCCAGGAAGTTTTTGGGACGCAAATTTTATAAAAGATTTTATTCCTGAAAAACATTTACCTTTAATTGAATTACCAGATGAGCTTATTCATCAAGTGAAGCAGAAATTGAATTTGAATTCTGACTCATTAAAGATAGCCATTATTACGGGTGTTGGCAAACATAGACCGCATAGAGCATGGCCCCTTGCAAAATGGATTGAGTTTTTGAACTTATTGAATCGCTCTTTAGTTGAATCAAACAAAGAAAAGAAAATACAATGCTTATTTCTTGGTGGACGCGATGAGCAAGAATTAAGCCAAGCCTTACTTTCTGAATGCGCAGATTTGAAAAATATTGAATTTCTTGATTTGACAGGTAAGTTGAGCTTATTAGAAACAGCTTCTATTTTAGGTCAATGCAAATTGGCTATTGGTGCTGATACTGGCCCAACTCATTTGGCATCAGCTCTTGGAGTAGAAACAATTGCCTTATTCGGTCCAACTTCCGAAATTAGACATGCCCCGCTTAAAGGCACTGTAATTTCAGCAATAAAAGACAAAGGATTTATTTGTCATTCAAAATGTAGTGAAAAAGTTTGCAAACTAGAAGAATCTTTGAATTGCATGAATCAAATTGCCACCAAAGAAGTTCTGGAGAAGGTCTTGAATTATATCCATCCCTCAATATAATCCTAAACTTGTTTCAGAATCTATTTACCAACTCAACCATAAATATTCTGAACTTTGGCTTTCACGCCATTTATAAAGTCATTTGCATCTAAATCTCTATCAGTAATTCTT
>Ga0208362_1000714_pt1 | contig 10926 bp, 8 predicted proteins | sample LakMenEpi13Oct10_FD_150693 | JGI IMG/M metagenome (GOLD analysis project Ga0208362, IMG submission 150693) | Freshwater microbial communities from Lake Mendota, WI - 13OCT2010 deep hole epilimnion (SPAdes) | ecosystem: Environmental > Aquatic > Freshwater > Lake > Epilimnion/Euphotic zone ... | reverse complement strand
AAAAAGATGGCACAAAATATTAACTGAAGCGGCTGAGCAGTCTGAAAGAGTGAAAATTCCAGTTATTCACGAAACAATTGCATTCAGCAAAGTTAGACTGAGAGATCAAGAAATTGGTTTTGCCTTTCTGGAGAGGCTAGAAGAACAACACCCCTTAATTCTTAATAAATCTGAGAAATTGTATCCAGAAATTCAGCCACTAAATGATGCTTTAAAGCTCCCGCTTGAAAGAGGGCTGGGGGGTAACCTCATGAGGCAAAGTACAAATTTTTTACTCAGTCAGAATGCAAGAAACAAAGCAGCAATCTTTGGCCCTGAAGGTGGTTTTTCAGAAGCCGAAAAGGAAATAATTTTATCCAAAAATTTTCTGCCTATTTCGCTTGGGAAAAGAATTCTACGCTCTGAAACGGCGATTATTCATGGAGTTGGGCTAATTGGTTTTCTTGGTGAAGAATAAAATTTATTATCTTGCAGACTACTAAGACTTATCGACTTCTTCTGAACTTTTAATAGGCAAATCTGTCTGTGAAGCAACAAAGAGAACAGCCGCTATAAATGCTGAAATTGCTGGGAAACTCAAGAGAGTACTTTGAAAATAGAAGCTCATTGTCAGAACCATAACAAAACATGTATAAACTACACTCAATGGTGCATAAAGCAAAAATACTTTTCTTTCCCGCTCAGTCAGGTTTTCTTCAGTTTCTTTGTTTGTAAGAATAGCACTAACATAAGCCCAAGCCCTTCTGCGAAGTGAATGTATGCTCAAAGCCAATTGCAAAGCATAATAACCGTCAAGCCTGATTAATGGATTTAAATTGATGCTCAAACTAAAAAATGCGGCCGTGACTAGCAGAAAAAGTAAATCTGCGATAGCTGTATGAGGAACAGCGACTGACCATAACAAGAAAGCCACACTACCAACAACTGATTGAAAAACTGGACCAGCCATCATTACCCAAATCTTTTGGCCGGCTTTAGGAAGCTTATAGACATCGCTTACATCAGTATATAGAGCTGGGGTCGCATAAATAAAATAAAATCCCATTTCATGACAAGCTCCACCAAAATGCTTAAGCACCATACCGTGGCATATTTCGTGTCCAGCCAATACTGTGATCAGCATGGTTATGAAAACTATTAAGCTAATACTCCAGGAATCAGCAACTAAAGGCCAACCATAAGTGGCAAATGACATAAAGTTTTTGACAGCCAAAACAATCGAAACAAGAAATAAAGCTCCAAAAATATATTTAAAAGGATTAGACCCCAACCATCTCAATCTAGGTTCCCATTCAGTGAGTAAATCATTTGGATCCAATAACTCAAAACGCTTAAACAGAAATTGCAAAGCCGTCATTTTTCTTATGGCTTGCCGAGGGGGTGGAGTAGTACCTTCTAATAAACCCCATTGCTTGAGCATTCCCAAGAATTGCTTCAATTCAGCCTCGGTATAACTTGTCCTTTCAATAATTTGCAAAGGATGCATAGAAGAGAGCATTTTGACTATTTCAGCCTCATCAAAACCAAGGTGAAAATAGCGAACTGATTCTGGATCCCTGATTTGTAAGCTTCCGTCAGGAAAGGGCGTGAGTTCAAGGTTTGAGCGTAATACAATTCTCTGAGGGGCTTCCTGAACAGCTTGTTGTGAGCTATCACTTCTATGAGCTGAAGTAGATTGATCGGAAAATAAATTATCACTAGCAGACATTGTCATGATTTGTATTTGTGTAATTATTCATTTGCTATTCCATGGATATACCTCGCTAGCTAAATCAAAAAATATGATTACCCCTTAAAAAGATTAATTCCTTCTGAATGAAATGCTTAAGATGAGCAACTTGCTCTCCTACTCAATAAAAATTTCTATCTATCAGCTTGAATGACATGTTCTACAAGTTGAAAAACAACTTGTAGAAATAATAAAAATGAAATCAAAATAGGGAAGGCCCTGATAATCTTTAGGTATTGATTTTCTGTATTTGATTTATTGCCCTTCTATGATTGATAGCCACGCACACTTAATTTGGGAATCCTTTGAACCTGATATAGAGGAAGTGATTGAAAGGGCTCACTCGGCAGGCATATCAGCTTTTATTCATCCATGCGTGCATACCCGAGACTTGCTCAAGATGGAAGCTTTGCAAAAAAGATTTCCGAATATTTTCCTTAGTGCTGGAGTTCATCCTTGTGATGCCCAAGAATGGACGGATGAATGTTTCGATCATATTGAACAATACAAAGATAAATTAGTGGCAATTGGGGAAACTGGCCTAGACTTTTATCACAAAGATTGTGCGGTTGAAATTCAAGAAGAAGTATTTCGCAGGCAATGTCGTATTGCCAAAGAATTAAATTTGCCTTTAATTGTTCATTGCAGAGATGCTTTTGAAGATACTCTTAGGGTCTTGCGCGAAGAGTCGGTTGGCAAAGGAGTTATGCATTGTTACACTGGCAATGCTGAATATTCGGCTAAGTTCTGGGAATTAGGTTTCTATACATCATTTTCTGGTTGTGTAACTTTTAAAAGTGCTGGACAACTTCGAATTGATGCAGCCAAAATACCAATAGAAAGAATTTTGTTGGAAACAGATTGTCCTTTTTTGGCTCCACAAAAGAATAGAGGTAAACGCAATGAACCAAGCTTTATGCTGGAAGTCTGTGAAGTGATTGCACAAGTAAAAGAACTTAGTTTTGATAAAGTAAATGAAATAACAGTTGCTAATACTTCTAAGCTATTTGGATTAAATGTTTAAAAAGTTGAGCTGAAAGCATTTTGAGATTTCGATCAATCACCACATTTGAATTTGAGACTTAGCCAGCTTAATAATCATTGAAAACTCAGTAGATGTCAGCAAAACAAAATCCCCCACTAAATTAATTAGTAAGGGATTGTTGATAATAAGAAAGATAGTGTTATCTGATACCTTATTTGAGACTGAGCTGTTTTAATTTAATTTAATTTCGTTTCAATTGAGCTGCTACTTCGTCAGCAAAATTAGATTCAGCTTTTTCAATTCCTTCACCTAAATTGAAGCGAACGAATTGAATGACAGAAGCATTTGCTTTTGCTAAATAATCTTTGATTTTTTGTCCTGGATCTTTAATAAATGGCTGTTCTGCGAGAACCTTTTCCGCTAATATTTTCTCAACACGACCAGTAACAATTTTCTCTGCAATTTCCTTTGGTTTATTTGCTAAATCTTCTTTACCAAGCTCAATTCTTTTTTCATTTTCAATTACTTCTGATGGAATTTCATCACGAATAATAAATTCTGGAGCTGGTTGAGCGGCAGCGATGTGCATTGAAATATCTTTTCCCGCTTGAGCATTTCCGCCTTTAAGCTTAAGCAAAACAGCAATTTTTGAACCGATTGGATGAGTATATTGAAAAATAGATTCGTCAGGTCCAGCTTTGTATAGAGCTAATCTTCTGAGATCAATCTTTTCGCCAATTTCAGCGGTTTTTATTGCAATAAATTCAGCAATAGTTTCGCCAGACTTAACTTTGGAAGCTTTCAGTTTTTCTATATCTGAAATTTCTTGATCGAGTGCAATTTCGGCAATTTCTTTAATCAAAGATTGAAACTTTTCATTTTTAGCAACAAAGTCGGTTTGACTATTCAATTCAAGAATAATTCCTTTTGATGCTTTTTCATCGACTTTAGCAAGCACAGCTCCTTCAGCCGCAATTTTTCCAGCTTTTTTTCCAGCAGAAGCTATGCCTTTTTGTCTCAAAAGTTCAGCAGCTTTAGCAACATCTCCTTCAGTTTCTTGAAGAGCTTTTTTGCATTCAACTAAACCAACACCTGTTCTCTCACGCAATTCAGTAATAGCAGTTGTGCTTATTGCAATTTGATTTGTCATTTAAATTATTCTCCTTTTTCTGCTGAGGCTACTTCTTGAGCTGGGCCTTGAACTGACTCTTTGACAGGTGCAGCTTCTTTATTGTTCTGCTGAGGATTTGATTTATTATCTTGATTAGATTGTCTAATTTCTACTGGCTTACGTGGTCCTGGTCCCATTCCACCAATACGCTTACCTAGCCTAGGTCCACCTTGAGCCATAGGTGAAGAAGATCCTCTTCCTTCTTTCTTTCCGTCTTCATAAAAGCCCATCAATTCATTCATAATAGTTCTCAGAGAGTTGAGAGAACTGACATTGCAAGGAATTGTTACGTCAAAGGCATCTGGCGAAAAATGACAATTTGTATCTGCCAGAGCAATAATTGACATAGTCTTGTTTTTCTTAAAAGCTTCAAGAGTTGCATTGAGCTCATGAACGGGGTCAATTAATACAATTGCGTGAACTGCTCCTCTGATTTTTTTCAGTCCACCAAGATTTTTCTTCAATTTTTTCAATTTCTTAGTCAAAAAACTTTTCTCTTTAGCGGAAATAGATTCCATCAAACCGCTTTGTTCCATACCTTCTAATTCGCGCAAATAGTTAATTCTATTTCTTGTAACTGGATTTGTAAGAGTTCCACCTAACCAACGACTTGTAATGAAATTTAAATCATATTTTTCAGCATATTCTTCAATAACGGTTGCGACCGCTCTCTCATTGGTTCCGACGAAGAGAATACTTTTATCTTCGCTCATCAGCTTTCTAATTAACTCGCCAGCTTCTTGAACTTTTTGCCAAGTCTGGTTTAGGTCAATGATTTGCATGCTGCTAGATGTAACACCATAAACAAAATCATCCATTTTTGGACTGCGCTTGCTTGTTGGCTGTCCATAGTGAACACCCGCTTCTAAAAGTGCTTGGGCTTTTTCTTGAGTTAATTCTTTAATTGCAGTATTCATTCTAAAGTTGGTCGGTTTTAATTTTGTTTGAGTTGTTGGCTTATGTTGATTAGAAGTACAAGATCAAGATAATAAATACCTTGAAATCTACCAGGGAATAAACTGATTTAATTTTCAGTTGCAAACAAATTGCGGGATTTATCAAGATCTATCAAAAGATTATTGAAAGAAATTGAGTTTATCAAAAACAGAGAATATATATTATCAGGAAAATCAATCACTTCAACTTTAGTGAATCTCTATTTATTTCAGTTTTCACCATAAAACATCTTCAATTCCTCATTAAATGAGCTAAGCAAGGCGATAATTCCTAAAGGCTCAATTTTGATGGGCAGATTTTCAATATTTTTCTATATGCCTATTTTTTGAATTTAGTTTCTTGAAGCAATTGAAATGATCTTTTCTATTCACTAAGAAGCAATAAAAAACTAGCATTCATTTCCTAACTCCTCCTTTTAAAGGTCTCGAAAGACGCGAGCAGAAAGCTCATTCAGACTGGGATGCACCACGTGACCGAGACCGCCCCACCACATACAAGCACTGGAAGACCGTTTCCGGAAGAGGATTTAATAGTTCTTGAAAGTGCTCTCTAATTCCTCAATGATTAAAGAATTGATTTTCAGAACTAAACTTTGGCAATAGTAACTTTCTCAGATTGGCTTTGATATTTTCCTGCTCTTTTTGCATAACTAGTTTCACAGGGTTCGCCTTCAAAGAAAATCAATTGAACAACACCTTCTCCAGCATATATTCGGCAATCTGCCCCAGATGAATTACTAAACTCCAAAGTCAAATGCCCAATCCACCCAGCTTCAGCAGGAGTTGTATTTGCAATGATTCCACATCTAGCATAAGTGCTTTTACCAATCGCAATACAACTTGCATTTTCAGGCATATTCAATTTCTCAATTGCAACACCAAGACCATAGCTATGCGCCGGCAAAACAAAATATCTATCACCAGTTTTTTCATCTGTAAGCAGCTCTGCTTGTTCAAGATTTTTAGGATTGAAATTTTTGGGATCAACAACAGTTCCAGGAATATGACGAAAAACCCAAAATTCTTTTTCTGACAATCTAATGTCATAGCCGTATGAACTTAATCCATAGCTCAAGGCTTTATGACCATTTTCAAGCTCATTGACAAGTTCATTCTCAAAAGGCTCGATAAGATTTGCACTTTGAGATTTGTCTCTAATCCATTTATCGTTTTTTATCATATGAGCATTGTATGAAATTTTTGATTCATTATCTATGTTCTCAATTCTATATTTTTCTTTGGCCTTCTTTCTTGTTTAAGATAAATGAATTGATCTAATGAATTTTCTTTAAATCTTTGAATATATCTTTGGTTGCTGGTGCCTGTTCTTGAAATATTTGCTGAGCTGTATTCTGAAAAACAGATTTTTGAATGGAACACACGAAATTTGCACTTAATGACTTAAGCGGACAAAAACAAATTAAGCAATTTAAGAACAATACCGTTATTACAATTTGTCTCATGGTCTATAATCCTTTTTTTGAATGATTTTGTTTTCTCTTGAATTCTCTGCAAACTATTTAGTCGACCAAACAGACTAGATGCTTTGAGGGATAACCCAAAGACTAAAAAATTTAGTGAGGCATTTCAAGAATCAAAACAAATCATAAAAAATATTCAAGAATAAACTTGTCAATTCCTTGACCTGCAAGCCATTTATGGTGAATCATGGTGTATGCAATAAGATTCAAATTCATTCATAGACATTGGTAACAAATTCTTCGCACAAAGGAAGCAAAAATTTCTTTGCCGTCTTCGTTAATCTGCTGGGTGTTACATCAGCCTTTTTGTATTTTACGGGTTGGATGTATAGGCTTGGCTATTATGGACGCTTTGATATTAGCGTTATAGAGCTCAACTTTGGCTTTGAATCATTCCTTTTATTACCAATTGTCATTGTTTTTTCCGATCTCGTTCAATTGATTATTTCTCATAATCCCTATTTGTTGGCGCTAATAGCAATTTCAGCCATATTTACCTTTCTGTCACTATTAAGGCTGTTATCTCTAATCAAAGAGAATATCTACGACTATATTGAGAGAAGATCTCAAAACTCATTCTTATTTAAATGGTTTAGTGAGTCTTTGAATATTGCCTCTCAATACAATGTCTTCCAAACAATTTTTATGGCTCTCTTAATCTTTGGTCTTTTCTTTTTGGCCTGGGTTAAAGGATTTGAAGATGGTATGAGGGATATCTCAGAAGAAAAAACATTATTATCTAAAGTCAAATTTGTAGCTAATCAAAATAATTTACCAATTGCTCAAGGAGATATTCCCGAACTCAACAATTGGAGATTGCTATTGAGACAAGAAGACTGGATTTATTTAGTTTCATGCGCAAAAGAAATTCCCAGCAAAACACCTTTAAAAGTAATAATGATTCCCAAAGGTGACGCGGGAGACAAGGCTATATTGGTTGAAAAGCCCGAGTCTTAGATTCTCAAACTTGATACTTGGTGGGAAGAAAAGTTTTTGATGTAAAGCTTAAATAAAAAAACTGATACGAGTAAATCACTAAATCAGGATATTGAGATGTACACATTAAAAGCTAAGAATCAAGATTGATTAATCCGAATTATTACTTTGTAAAAATGAATTCAGATAACCTATTACAATAGTTTGCTCTGAATGATTTTGATTCTCTGCAAAATTTTTCCCATTATTTTCTATTAGATAATTTATGGCTTTTTCATTTATGTGAGCGTCTTGAAATTTTTCTTTGACTTTGTTTTCTATTCTCTGCAAATCTAGTGGCTCTAATTGATATGGATCTTCATAAACTTTTAGAGCTATATCACCTGTCTCTAAAGCAAATATTTCAAAACGATTATATATAGTTCGTATTTGTGTTCCAATTTTAACTCTTTTGAATAAATCTTCAGAGTCTTTGACTAACATACGTACACACCCGTGAGATGAGAATTTGCCAATTGATTCTGGTTCATTGGTGCCATGAATACCGAAGATTAGACCATTCTTTTCATAAAAGCTAATCCAACGTGTACCTAATGGACTTTTTGGTCCTGGGGGTATTTTTATACTAGGCTTGAAAGGATGCACCCAACCTGGTTTTGCATCTTTTTGTTTTACGGCAAATACACCGATCGGGGTCATAAATTCTTTGGAATTACCGACTCCAACTGGATAGGATTTGATTATTTGATTACCTTGTTTGAGTGAAAGTTTACGCTGAATAATATCTATTTCAATATATTGCTCATTATTGATCTGAGTATTATTCAAATCAATTTTATTAGCTTTAGTACGGTCAATTACTTTATTAAAAGGCTTTTCAGTATTTATTTGATTTGTACTCTGAGGCAAATAGCTAAGCTTAAGTTCATTCTTATTATCAATTGCGGCATTTTGTGAATATGAAGAAATGGGCACAAAAGAAAGATTTAATAGTATAAATAATGCAAAATATTTCTTAGATCTATTCTTCCTAGCTTTATTGTTACTTAGATTATTGTGGTCTTTTCCATTGAATGATTCTGTAGCTGATAGACACTCATTCAGTGATACTAGAGGATGAAGTACTTTTTGAAATAGAACTTGCTCCTGTGTGCCTGTTTGTATTTCGTTTTGAATACTACTCAAAGTATTATTTCTGAATACATTATTCAAAGTAGTAGAAAATAATTTCTTTACAGCTGATAAAGGATTTAATTTGGACTTATCCTCAGCAGTACTGTATACCTGCATTTGATTTGCAATTTCTCTCATAGTCTAAATACTCAAATAGAACTTAGGGGTAAGCAAATTGTTTTGAGACTTACTTATTAGTTCTCGGTATTTTGTACTAGTTTATTTAGTGGTTTTACCGAAGCTTTAAGGATTTATTTGAGATTTGAAAAAGATGCAGAAGATTAAAAAATATTCAGTATGGGTTTATCCAAATTCGCTATACCATCTACATGTGAACACCTCCCTTTGGCAAGCGTTCGACTGGGCTCACGCCGAAGTCTCAGAAAAACGACCCTGCCAGAACAAGCAGCAGTTCTCGCATCACAGCAACCTTAACAGGAAGAGCTAAGAAGTTCTATCTTGAATTCCTTTCTTTGCAACATGCTCATCTTATGGCTTGTTTAGTATAGAGAAAGCTTAGTAGTTTTAAAACAAAAAAAATTCCCCCATCAAATCTGACGGAGGAATTAGTAGACAAAGTAATTCAATATATTATTAAATCTAAAATTAATAGCTAAGAATTACCACATACCTGGATAGTAATATACTGGCTTTTTCACATTAGGTAATTCTTCAGGTGCCGGTTGATTTACTATTGGAGCAGGTGCTTCTGCTGCTGGTGCCTCTGGTTGAACTAATTCTTCAAGGGAATCTTCTTCGGGTGTTTCTACATAGAAAAGCGGTGTTTGTACGCTCGGCTGAGCTGGGATGTTGGCAATTGAACCATTGACTATGCCGTTTCCAGCGCTGACGACCTCAGTTAAGCCACTGGTATCTACGATCTGCGTTGGTATACTTGGAATAACTCTTATTGTTGAAGTATTTGGCATTATTGGAATTGTTGTAATTGGTGGGGTGAGTGAAATGGTTGGTGATGAAGGAGTAATTGGTGGGATGGAAGGTGTATCTGTTTTAGGAGTCTCAGTTGCAGTTTTATCATTGAATTCTGCCTTCCAATCGAGATTGTATTGATTCATATACTGCTCTAATTCTTTTTGTTTTCTGGCAGCTTCTTCCTGTTGTTGTCTGAGCTTTTCTGCATCCTGCGCAGCAATATACTCAGTTTTTTGCTCAGGAGTTAAGCTATTCCACCAGAGATCATATTCTTCTTTTTTCTTAGCTTCTTCTACCTTTTTCTTTTCTTGTTCAATTGCATTCTTTCTCTCATTATCATTTCTGCCTATTATCTGATCAGCAAGCTTGGTAGAGGTATTAGTATTGCTTTGTTGTTTGTCAATTGAGGTAAAATCATTCCATTCATTACGTCTATTGAGTTCTTTATCGGCTAATGTATTAGTCCAATTTATAGTATCGTTTTGTTTTTGTATGTTTTGCTCAGAGGCTAATTTTTCTGCATTCAGAGCTTGCTGCCTAAAATTCTCATACATTTCTTTGGCTGAGCCACTTACGACTACATTAGCGGTTCTTCCATCTGCAAGCTGAGCTGTGAATTGATGAGTAAATTCCACATCAACTGTATATCCTTTGCTAATCATTTCAGCTTTATATTCTTCCCAGGTTCTGGTTTTTGCATTGTTCTTGAATTCTTCAATAATTTGTCTTAAAACAGCATCATTGATATTAGTAGAAGAACCACTTTGAGAACCAGAGGTTTTACCTCCATTCAGCTGATCTGTGATTTCTTGTTCCAGTGCAGATAAGAACTGTCCATCTGTGAAAGAAATACTATTAACTGGTGCATTAGAGTTAATAGTATTTCTGGTATTAGTTGCTGACACAAGATTGACTTGTCCTGCATCGAGAGAACCTAATACATTGATTGTCCCGCTGCCTTGCACTTCAACATCTATCAGGCCTTGATTACCTGTTCTAGAATCTAATATATTCAAACTTTTATCTTTGACATTTAATACTTTGAAACTACCTTGATCGGCTTTCGAATTCACCGATAAGTTATTTATATCTGTAAAAATCGCACCATCAATAAAACCGCTTGCACTGCCTCTTATAGTTGAGAGAGCCAGAGTATTTGCCACAAGCATTCCAGCATTTTGTTGTATATTATCGCCAGCAGAAAGATTAATAGTACCAGAGCCAGCATTGATTGGTCTCCACAAAACTATATTATTACCAGCACTAATAGAAACATCTCCATCATTAGTGGTAATTCCTTCAATAGAATTTACTCCATCTACTCGAATATTACTTTTTTCTACTATATATAATGAAGAGCCTTTACCAGTGATATTGGCTGAAATTTTTGATAAATTATTTTCCGCATTACTTAAATTGACGGAGTCCTTAGATAAGATACTAGTATTGCTAGAGGTAATGCTAGCACTAGCATCAATTCCGCTGCCTGCTCTCAAGGATAGATTTGATGCATTAACAGCTGATCCAAGATTAATTGAACCTGACGAAAATATTGCAGCATC
>Ga0208362_1000711_pt1 | contig 10943 bp, 7 predicted proteins | sample LakMenEpi13Oct10_FD_150693 | JGI IMG/M metagenome (GOLD analysis project Ga0208362, IMG submission 150693) | Freshwater microbial communities from Lake Mendota, WI - 13OCT2010 deep hole epilimnion (SPAdes) | ecosystem: Environmental > Aquatic > Freshwater > Lake > Epilimnion/Euphotic zone ... | reverse complement strand
CCCGCCCCCCCCCGAGCCTAATCCATTGCCATTGTCTTTAGAAGCTGGATCCTCTGATTGATCTGCTCGGTTTTGTTTCTTGGAATTATCAGCCTTGTTATCATTTCCATCGCCAGCACTTGGATTTTGCGGCGGAATCTGATTATTCAAATCGTTTTGTGGTTTATCTGATTTAGGATCTTCTGGTGGTTTATCTGTTAACGAGTTTTGCTGAGCTACATCATCCTCAAGAATTAGTTGAGTATCTTGCTTCCCTTTTATAAATTTAGTTGCCAAGTAGTCAAATAACCAAAATATTCCCATGGCTCCAAAGCTATATAGTTTTCCTAGTGGTTTTGCAAGTAAATTCAAAATACCATTAGCTTTTCCGCCAAAAGAAAAGAAAACCGCTGATTGCAAAACTAAAGTAATGCCATGGAGCATAGTAGTAATAGCGGTTTTCCAACCAACTGCTTGTAAAAAATCGGACAAAGTTAGATGTTTTGCTCTTCTTTCATCTTTAGAAAGCTGAAAAGCCGCTCCAATATTGGCAATATCTTTAAGTAAAGCCGCAATTACTGGTCCCATGAAAATTAAGGCTGCTCCCCAATTGAAAGCACAGACTGGGCCACTAAAAAGCATATCTTTAGTTCGTCCACCTGCAACTTGAAGTCCAGTACCAGCTCTGGTTATTGTATTTCCAGTCGAGGAGAAAATCCCTCCAACGATAGGAAGACTTGTAAAAAAACCTTTCTTTCCTGATGAAGAATTTGTTGTATTTCTATTTTGAACAACATCTTTTTGCGCGCTGCTCCCTAGACCAAACTGCCATCGGACATAACGTTGTAATATATTTGGCGATTTTACGACAAGCGTCGATGAATAAGCCATAAGCAGAAATTATTAAAAGGGAGTTATATAATAGAGTCTTAAAATTGATATAAAATTATCTTAATATCAGTATACACAAAGGAAGAGACAAAAGTAAAGAGAAGCTTAAGGAAGCTTTTGTGTTCTAATTACCAATGTCTAAATTTAATTAATAAGTTCCTGGCATTAAGAACAAAAATAAGAAATCTTATTTGCATCTTAAATTGAAGTCTTCACAAAAAAGCTTGAACAAGCTATAAATAATAGGTTTGCTAGAAAGCTTGCCTAGTGGATTTGAATTTAATTAAATTGAAAGGTCTAAATTTTGACTAGTGTTGTTATTGTAGGTGGCCAATGGGGCGACGAAGGTAAAGCAAAAATTACCGATTTACTTTCTCTAAAGGCTGATTATATTGTCCGCTATCAAGGTGGCGCAAATGCAGGACATACGGTTTCTATAGCGGAAGGACTATATAAATTTCACCTTATTCCTTCGGGTATTTTATCTAAAGGCAAAACCTGCATTATTGGCCCAGGCACTGTCATAGAACCACAATTCCTTATTACCGAAATCGAAAATCTCCAGAAACAAGGTATTTGTCTCAATGCGCTTCGCATTTCTGGTTTAGCTCACGTCACCATGCCATGGAATATAGATGTTGATAAAGCCACAGATACAGTTGGTTCGACAGGCAAGGGGATTGGTCCAACTTATACTGATAAAGCTAAACGTATTGGATTTCAGCTTCAAGATTTAATGTCAAAAGAATGCCTTGAATCTAAACTCAAAAAAGTTTTAACTAAGCATAATCAAGATTTATCTCGTATTCCAGGAATTAACAAAGAGTATAAGTTAGAAGAAGTCTTAGAAACACATTTGGCCTTAGGAAATCAATTAAGACCTTATCTAAGTGACACGATTAATGAATTGTATGAAGCCCGTAAAAAAGGCATAAATATTCTCTATGAAGGAGCACAAGGAACGCTCTTAGATATCACTTTCGGAACCTATCCATTTGTAACTAGCTCAACACCAGTAGCTGGAGGAGCTTGCATAGGATCAGGTGTTGGCCCAACTTCGATTGATTACAGCCTTGGAGTCTTCAAAGCTTTTAATACCCGTGTTGGAGAAGGACCTTTCCCAACTGAAATATCATCAGACCAAGAAGTTGCAACTATGCTCAGACAAGATGGAAAACAATGGGCTGAATTTGGAACCACTACGGGAAGGATGAGAAGAGTCGGCTGGTTTGATACCGTTTTGGCTAAATATGCTGTTCGTGTCAATTCTTTCTCTGGGATTGCTTTAACAAAAATAGATACTTTAGATAGCTTTGATGAAATCTCTGTATGCGTGGCCTATCACAACCGTGAAACTGGCGAAACCTTTGATAATATTCCTCAAGCAAATGCATATTTTCTCAGTCAATGTGACCCGATTTATCAAACTATTCCAGGCTGGAAATCAAATACACATGGATTGAAATCTTGGGATGAGCTTCCTGTTCAAGCTAAAGCTTACATAAATATGCTAAGCACAATTCTTGAGGTTCCAGTTGCAATTGTGAGCACAGGCCCAGGAAGAGAAGATAGTATTATTTGTAAAGAGATTTTTTAATATTAAGTAACCTTTTTTATTCTCTTGATCTAAATTCTGAGCTTCTCACAGGAACTTTGCTTTCTTGTCGCAAGGGCTTACTAGACTAAATCAATAAACATTTCTTCTAGTTTGTACTTATCTTCGGGTAAGGCCAAATTGAGCTTGAGCATTTCATAAACAGCTTCGCAAACCTTAAATTCAGTTTTGTGCTTTAGGGCAATTTCATGAATGAGAGGCGTAGTCCATATACCTTCTGCAATTTGTCCTTTCAAATCAGTTTTTATTTGACTCAAATTTTTACCTTGTGCAAATGCAAAACCAGTTTGATAGTTTCGGCTCAGATTACTGCTACAGGTAATATACAAATCGCCAATTCCCGCGACTGAGTAGGTTGTTGTTTTGTCTCCACCCATAATGCAAACCAAATTGGCTAAATCATCTAGTGCCTTGGTGAGCATTGCGCCTTTTCCACTAGTACCCATCCCAAGTCCATCCCAAGCACCTGCCGCAATTGCAATCACATTTTTTGCGGCTCCGCATATTTCAATCCCAATTACATCAGTGCTGACTTGTATCTTGAAATGATTCAATTGAAAATAATTAGCAATTTCAGCAGCAGTATTTATACTTCGAGCGCCAATAATAGTTTTCATTGGTTTGGCCAGTCCCGCTTCAGCTGCCAAGTTTGGCCCAGATAAAACCGCCACTGGGCAATTAAAATTCTCTTCCCATAATTCCACCATGGTTTTTCCAGCTTTTTTATCAAGCCCTTTGGTGGCACTCAATACGCAGGGGATATTTATGCTGGGATTATTCTCGATTAAAGATTTAATTTGTTCAATTAGTCCAGAAACTCCTTCGGAAGGAATTGCACAAATTACTAGTGAAACATCTTTCAGCGCTTCATTGAGAGATGTATATAAATGAATTGAGTCAGGTAAGTTGATTTCTATTGGTCGAGTGAAACGCCCAGTTGTTTGAATGTGTTTGATGAAAGTGTTTGAACGAGCCCACAGATTCACCGAATGACCACTGGCGCTAAGCATCTGAGAGATTATGGTTCCCCAGCTTCCTCCTCCTAAAACCGCTATTTTCTTTGATTGCATTTGAATAATATTTTTAATAATCTAAGGGGAATTTTGGTAAATTACTTGAATTAATGAACTCACTTCAGTAAAGCTTGAGAACCCTCACCTCCAATCGCTTTCCTAAAGCAAAATGGGAGGGAGAAATGTTTTTGTCTCATTCCTCTTTTTTGGGAGGCTGGGATAGGGGCTCTTAGCGAAGGGGGAATTTATTTGTGCGTAAAGTGAATTCACTGATTTGATAGAGCTAAATCAATGAAATATTCATCAGATAAGCAACTCCAAGATTTTATCATTGTTGCATTCTGTGTAATTTACAGATCTTATTGATTAGGAGTCTTTCTTCAAGTCATTGAGTGGGAGCTCATATTAAATGAAATGATCATCATCAAAGTCTTGTTTAGAAAAGCTGCAAAATTTTCATCTGCTAATCTTTTAGAATCAATTTTAAATTTGAAATAATAAAGCCAAATAGCAAATATAAAAATGGAGATTAACAATGGGAGAATTAAAAGTATCTTTTGAGCTTGAAAATTATGATGATCTTTTTACAAAATAAAATAATGTAAAAATCCCGACATCAGAATTCACTCTTCTGAAGCTCTTGATAATTTTGAGTTAAAAGAGAAAAATGCTGTTGCTCTGAGTAAGAAAAAATCCAAATGTTCGAAAGAGAAATAAATACAATAAAGTAACTTGAAATGAATACAATAAAGTAACTTGAAATGAATAATCAGTCTCCAAATCAATCTCTCAATAAATCTCAAAACCTTACACCAACGCAAAAGGCTTTATCAGGTTTATCAAAAGAGCAAATTTCAAATGTTTTAGTCAGGGAATTAGGTTGGGAAAAATATCGAGTTAATCAAATTCATAGTTGGATTTATTCCAAAAGTTCAGCTGATTTTGAAGAGTGGACTGATTTAAGCGCCGACAAAAGAGAATTACTATCCGAAAAATTTCAAATTCCGCTCCTAAAAGTTGTTAATCACCAAATTAGTGGTAAAGATGGAACCGAAAAGTTTTTGTTTGAGCTTTCTGATGGCAATGTAGTTGAATCCGTTCTCATGTGTTTTGAAGATAGAGATAATTTAACGGCTTGTATTTCTAGTCAAGTTGGCTGTGCTGTTGGTTGTCCTTTTTGTGCAACTGGTAAGCTTGGCCTAAAGCGCAATCTCACGGCGGCTGAAATTGTTGACCAAATCATGTCAATTCAGCGTACAACGAATAAAAGAATCAGCAATTTGGTTTTTATGGGACAAGGAGAGCCGCTTCACAATCTTGATAATTTGCTTGAAGCTATTCAAATTATTCGTGATTCAATTGCTATTGGAGTTCGTCATATAACGGTTTCTACTAGTGGATTGATACCGCAGATTTTGGAATTAGGTAAAACCAAAATGCAAATCAATTTAGCAATTTCACTTCATACCGCTGATCAAGATCTTAGAGAAAAGCTTGTGCCAATTGCTAAAAAATGGAATTTATTTGATCTAATGAGATCATTGAATGAATATTTTCAAATGACTGGAAGACGCATCACTTTTGAATATACTCTTCTTAAGGACATTAATGATACGGATGAACAAGCTAGAGCCTTATGCGATCTCGTGAGAGATTTACCATTTCCCTGTTTAATAAATCTGATTCCATATAACAGTACTGGCGGGGAGTTTCAAAGACCAGATAGAAGCCAAGTTAGTAAATTCAAGTCAATAGTTGAACGTTCAGGCCGTAAAGTAACAGTACGTGTAACCCTTGGTAACGACATAGATGCGGCGTGTGGTCAATTGGCGAATAAAGCAATTGAAAATAAGTGAATTAATTTAATTAGTTAGATAAACAATTCACTTGTAATATTTTTATCTATCAACAATTTGACTGAGGCATTTAGAGGGATTCCCGAAAGCCAAGTTTGACTTCAAATTTATAGTGGAATTTTGGTATTAAGAAAATTTCAATGTTCTCGTCAGTTGTTTTTATTCACTGAATAGGCAACTGTAAATATATTCCCCAAATTTCTCTGAGCATAATACAAAATGTTCAATGCCTACACAGATTCAGTAAATAGCACTCTTAGCTTTACCGCTGGCTTGGAGGCACAACAGAATAATCTTGTCAACAACAATACCTGGGGTTATCAAGAAAATAGATTTAATATGATTCCAACAAGCTTTGGTGTCTTGATGCAGGACTTGGGTTTAAATCCTGAAAAAGACGTTGGCACTGTTTTTATTAAAGGAGAGAACGTAACCAAACTGTCTGTTGATAAAGATTATCCACCAGCTTATTTTGTGGTGAGGGATGGAAGTAAAGAGTATTTAACTAGATTAGGAAATTTTAAATATACTAGAACCCAAAGAGCCAAAAACACCTATATTGGACAGCCAATGGAGGAAAGAACTTATTTAACTACTCAAGATGGTTATATGGTTATGGGACAACCGATTGGAAAAGGTCCAGTCACGCAAGCCAAGAGATATAGAGATCCACTTAGTGCAACTGATCCGGTTTTTCTGCAATCTACCGTTCAAACTGAAGAAAAGAAAATTGGCACTCAAGAAGAAATTCAAAAAGGTCCTCTCGTTCCAATCGATCTTACTCGTGGCTCAAATGGTTTGATTTTGGATCGATATGAAGATTTGAGAACTAGTAAAACTGGAATTATTGAGGGTTTGCGTAAAGGTCTTTGGGTACCACTTTATCAAATTCAATTGGTTTCAGTCCCAAATGAAAATGCTTTAACCAAAGTTAGACAAACTGATTATCGTGTGGAAACAGAGGCTAGCGGCTTGAGGCAAGATGCAGCTGGAATGGCAAGAATAAGATCAGAGCAAGTCGAAAAAAGCAATGTAAATCTCAAGTTAGCTTCTTATGATTACAAAAAATTGCGTAATGATTTGAATTTATCTTTGGTGTTGCAAAAGTCAAATGCAAGTCTCTTTCAACAGTTCCAGAGTATCTTGAATCCAACCTAAATTGATTTTTTAATTTATGAGTCAAACAGCTAATTCACCAATTAAATAAGTTGAGAGAATAAAACCTTTGGATGTCAATTTTAGATTGTTTTCCGAAAGGATTATTAATTCAGCTTCTTGAAATTGTTTTATTTGTTTTTCTTTTTGAGTAAGTAGATTAATATCAAACTTTTTCTGATATTCAATTAAATTGAGTCCTTCATTAGTTCTGAGTTTAAGCATCAATTCTTCGAGTGCAGGATTACAATCTAAAACAATTTGACTATGAGGATTTTGAATATATTCTTCCAAATTCCGATTATGTGATTTTCTTTCTCCTTTTATGAATTCATGAGCTGAAACACCATAACCATAAAATTCTTCATTTCGCCAATAAGTCAAATTGTGCTTCGATTGAAAACCAGTCTTGGCAAAATTACTAACTTCATATTGTTCAAATCCTTTTTCCAATAACTTCACTTGTAGCTTCTCATACATTTGTACGGTAATTTCTTCACTGGGTATCACGGAGTTTTTGGCTGAGTTTGTGTGAGTATGATTTGAATTTGAATACATTTTATGAAAAGGTGTGCCTTCTTCAATAGTTAATGCATAGCAAGATATATGCTGAATTTGTTCACTTAGAGCCTGATCAATTGTATCTTCCCAAGAAGACATACTTTGTCCTGGTAAACCAAAAATCAAATCAAGACTTATATTCTCAAAGCCAGCTTCTTTAGCCCATGACAAAGTCTTTAGCGCATCTTCCTTATTATGTCCCCTCGCTAGTTTTTGCAGTAATTCACTATCAAAGGTTTGAACCCCAATACTCAAACGATTAAAACCCAATTGCCTAATACTCTTGAGTTTCTCTAAATCCACTGTTCCAGGATTAGTTTCGAGTGTAATTTCAGCTTGATGAGAAACTTGAAAATTTTCCTTCAGCGTTTGCATTATGCGACTAAGTTGATCTGAAGAGAGAATAGATGGGGTACCGCCACCAAAATAAATTGTTTGAATATATTCACCATGAGAGCGATCTTTAATTTCCAGGCAAAGAGAATCTATATAAGCCTCAATTGTATTTGCATGCCTAGGATGCGAGATGACCCAAACAGCAAAGTCGCAATAAGGACAATGTGTTTTGCAAAAAGGAATATGAATATATATCGCTGAAGTCATTAAATTTGATGGACACAAAATGTAAGTACAAATAAATGAAATGTACTCTAGAAAATCGGATTACTTTCACATTCTTAGAAATGAATAATTACATTCTCTTCCAATTCTTAAGATATGGTTAAAAAAATCAAAATTCAAATATTAACAATCTAAACTTCATTCAAATAAATTTTAGCTTCAATTTAGCCTTTTCATTTGAAGCCGCATTTTTGAAAAAGTTCAACAAGACGCAACATCAGGAAAAATCTATCAAATTCGATAATGAAAATTCAACATCAACAGACTCCAAAAATTATTTACACCTCCTTACCAGTCAATTATCTGACAGGACCAATACCAGTTTTTGCTGCCTCAAGATTTAGTTAGAAAAAATGGAATTCATTGCTTAAAAGATAATGAATTGGACGCATTAAAAGCTCTTTTAAGCAAAGAATTTGTAAGACTCAAGGATAATCAATTGAATGCTTTGAATAAATTGTTTAAGGTCGTATCTCCTGGAATAGAAGGTTGTTTAGCCTTGTGTGCAAAGAATTTCAGCGTATTTTTTATGGGAGAAGATTCAAGAAGAGAAAGGAGCGAATTATTGAATATAGAAGGTCAGAAGGTTGAAGTGCCAGGTCTAGCTGACTTTAGTAGGGGAATTGCTGAGTTTAATTTACAATCACTTGCTCAAGAAATTAAAGTGGAAAACCAGAGACGAGAGGGTTTGCAAGAAAATGTGCGGAAAGAGGTTGAAATTCTCGATAAGTGGGCTAAGAGGAAACCATCGTCATTAGAGGAAATCAAAGCCAAAGTAAAGCTTATTCAGGAAAGCAAGGCTTCTTCTTCTCAAGCTGAAGAAATTGCAATTGTTTCTCCAGTCGTTTCAACAAACTTAATTAAAGATTCAGGGACTTCTCAAGATAAAGAAATTCCAACTGTTTCTCTAGTGGCTTCAACAAACTTAATTAAAGATTCAGGGACTTCTCAAGATAAAAAAATTCCAATTGTTTCACCGCCGAATTCAACAATCTTAACTTCTCCCAGCTCTTCTTCTGAAAGTCCTTCTCCCAAAGAATTATTACGGGTACTATTGTCAAGAATAACTTCTCAGACGGGACTCAAACTTACTGAAGCAGCTGGATTATTATTCAAGAAAGTTGCATATCCAAGTTTATTATCTTATCCAGAAAGAAGACTTATCGCTCGTCTTTGGCCATTAATTCAGGAAATCTACCCTGATGAAATTGGCCTTCTTAAGAGAAATCAATTAGTCCTAGATTCGAAAAATAAATTAATCAATATTCTTCCTCATTCTCAATCCCAACAATCAAACACGGCAAAGAACTTTGTAGAAGATTTATTAGAATCGGCTGATATGCGTCAAATTCACTTTGGTCGTACTTTAAAGCTTACAACAGCTCATGATTTTGAAATTCTTTTGAACAGGCAAGAACTTTTACTTGACGGCTTTCGGAATAGACAAACTGGTAATAGCCGAATGCATAAAGAGACAAGCGATAGGTTGAATTATTATGCAGGAGAAAATGTTGATTTTTCAATTAAAAATAGAATTATCTATATTCTGGACTTAGAGGTGCAATTTTCCGAACTTTTAGAAAGACATGAAATCGATGGAGAAGATACATTATTTAAGCTTGTTCCTCGCCCAGTAGAACAATTTAAGCAAGCTTGGGGCAGAAGTGATGTTCAAACAGCTCAATCTTGGATTGGTGCAAATCTATTAAAGTTAGTGGCTTCTCCATCTAATTCCACAGAAACCGAATTACTTTCATTAATGCCACCTCATGTTGCGAAATACTTTACAGATGATGAAAGATTTGAGAATCTCCTAAAAATAAATCTTGATTATGTTCAAAATTGTCTTAAGGGAGCTCAGGTTCAAGGAACAAAAGGTTTTGTTAGTACATAAAAGAATCTATAATCTTACAAAAATGAGATTTCACTAAAGGGAGCTTCTAAAAACTAAGCTTTTTCACCCCCCGGCTTTCGCCGACCCCTGAAAAGGGGCTCTCAAAGAGAGAATTAAAAGCCCACTCTCAGGGGGTTGGGGGTTTGAAGAGACTTAATAGAAGTGCCCTAAAAGCTATATAGTACGAAATTAAAGACAATTTCACATACGCAAAGCTATTATCAAATTTCTATCAAATTGTTTTTAAAAATATTGACTCAGAACGTCAATCGATGTTATTTTAATCGTATATAAAATTCTGCTATAAATTCGAAGGAGTTGGGCATTTGCTCGGCTCCTTTATTTTTTTAATTATTAGTCTTTTTTCTTCAAAGCCTTTTATTGTATCTTCCAGCTAATCAGCTACTCCAGAGATTATCCATCAATCATCAAGGTTGCAAATTCATTGTGATTACACCGTCTTTAGAAAAACAAATAGAAAACCAATTAGAAGAAATCAATCTCAAATTAGTTGAGGTGAAAGAAATAATTTCAGGTTCTGTGAAGACATTAAGAATCACTATTTGCGATCCACTAAGTCACATAAATCATCAGCATTGCATAAAAGCCAGTAAGTCTCTTAGACCATTAATTGATTCTCAACCTGATAATTGGACTTTAGAAGTCTGGAGTCCAGGAGTTGGTAGAGAATTAAAATCAAAGAAAGATTTTGAATTGTTTAAAGGGAAACTTATTGAAATAATTCAAACTGATGAGAAATCTACAAAAGTTGAAGGTTACCTAGAATCATTTTCTGGTGAATCCTTACTTGAAGGCCAAATTGAAATCAAGATTAAGAACGAAAACCATGAATTGAACCAAGAATTTACTTTCAAGAAATTTCCTGCTGAATCAATCAAAAAAGTGAAATTGGCTCTTGATACTAGTGCCGCCAATGATTCTGAAAACTCAAATAAACCCGTCGAAATATCCGTGGAGGATGTATAAATGTACTTATTAGGAAAAAGCTTTCTGGAAGCGGCAGAGCAATTAGAAAAACTCAGAAATATTTCAAAACAGGCTTTCATACAGGCAATTTGTGATGCTATTTTGGCTGCTTACAAACGCAAAGTACCAGGACACAATATCGATGGTGTGAAAACAGTCTTTCATGAAGAAACGGGTGAAATTGGAATATTTGCAGCGCTTACTGTTTCTGAAAATGTTGAAAATGAATACACTGAAATTGGGATTGATGAAGCCAAAGAAGTTCTTGAAGATGTCAAGGTTGGTGAAGTTTTAGAAGTTGATGTTACTCCTGATGATTTTTCAGAATATGGTCGTATAGCCGCTCAAGCTGCAAGACAAATGATGAAGCA
>Ga0208362_1000705_pt1 | contig 11008 bp, 8 predicted proteins | sample LakMenEpi13Oct10_FD_150693 | JGI IMG/M metagenome (GOLD analysis project Ga0208362, IMG submission 150693) | Freshwater microbial communities from Lake Mendota, WI - 13OCT2010 deep hole epilimnion (SPAdes) | ecosystem: Environmental > Aquatic > Freshwater > Lake > Epilimnion/Euphotic zone ... | reverse complement strand
ACGACGGAGTGCATCCACGACTTGGCGTTGTCGATGTTGTTCCATTTGTTCCACTTGAAGGTTCGACAATTGATGATGCTCTTCGTGCTCGGCACGACTTTGCAACCTGGGCAACAACATCGTTGCAAGTTCCCATTTTCTTCTACGGCCCAGAACGCACACTTCCGAATGTGCGCGCGCATGCATGGAAAGATTTGCAGCCAGACATTGGTCCGCTAACGCCACACCACACGGCAGGTGCAATGTGTGTTGGTGTACGACCACCTTTGGTTGCATACAACTTGTGGATTGAAAATGTTGATCTTGTTGAAACAAAAAACATTGCATCTGCTGTGCGATCTGCGGATATTCGCACATTGGGACTTCAGGTTGGTGCCTATACCCAGGTGAGCATCAACCTCATTAACCCAATGAATGCAGGGCCATTAGATGCTTACGATGCTGTGGCACAACATTCCCCAATTCATCATGCAGAACTAGTTGGTTTATTGCCAGCAGCAGTACTTGCGAATATTCCACGAGATCGGTGGGAGGCACTCGATGTGTCGAAGGAACAAACGATTGAGTGGCGTCTACGGAATTAACCGTTGACGATACGGCGACCGTCTTGTGCGCGTTGACGACGCAAACGGCGGCGCTCACGTTCAGACAATCCGCCCCAGATACCAAACTTCTCACCGTTTGCTAATGCGTATTCAAGACATTCGCCACGAACTACGCAGCCTTTGCATACTTCTTTGGCTTCGCGAGTGCTCGCGCCGCGCTCAGGAAAGAAGAGGTCGGGGTCGACGCCAAGGCAGTTGGCCTGGTCTTGCCAGCCGCGTTCCTGGCTTAATGATTCAGAATCTCCGTGCATGCTTGTTGCCTCCCAGCAAGAGGTTCAAGCGACTCCCGGGGGACATCGACTTTCGCCTCTGTAATTACAGCGATGTCATTGTTACAAAGAATCACAGAAAAAGCAAATGCTGTAAGGATTTAGGCAACTCAACAGTCAGCGTCTGCCAAATTGGAAGGCATTCGCCTCCGCGACCCGATCTACCGAGCGCGGGTCATTTTGCGCCGATTTTCCAAGAAATCGACCAAAACGTAGTCCCCGAGGGTCTCTGGAGTCGTGAAAAACGCACGCCCGTGGTTGACCTGGGCCATTTGCTCAACAAATTTACGTAATGAACCACTTGCATCAAGCACGAATGAATTGATGGTGATGTTGTCCTTCGTGCAGCGCATCACTTCTCGCATTGTTGCTTCAGCAGTCAGTTGCTGAGCTTCATATCCATCGAAATACGTGAACCATGGATACCCATCTGGCGTGATGTGCGAAGTGGGCTCGCCGTCGGTGATCATGATGATCTGCTTTGTTCCCGTTTGCTGCGCAAGAAGTTTGCGAGCGATGGCAAATCCGTGCTGCATGTTCGTGCCGTATTCCTGATCCCAACTGATGCCCGGCAGATCTTCATGCGTAATGGGATACGCAATGCTGCTGAATCCAAGAATGCTGATGTAGTCACGTGGGAACTGCGAAGTAATCAATGAATGCAATGCCATTGCTACTTTTTTGGCGGGCAAGAATCGACCTGCCTGCACCATGCTGTAAGACAAGTCGAGCATCAGCACTGTGGAAGAACGCGTGGTGTGTTCCGTGCGTTCAATCTCAAAATCTTCTGGCAAGAGGCGCACCGGTGTGCCTGTGCCATTTCGAGAAATCGCATTACGGATTGTTCTCTGCAAATCAAGTCGGAACGGGTCGCCAAATTCATACGGCTTCGAGTCGTAGGTGCGCTCGTGGCCACTGCCGTCGCGAGCAATTCTGTGCTGACCAAATTTGTCTTTCGATAACTTGCTGAATAGCTCGCGCAAGGCGCTGTTACCAATCGCTCGTAGGCCACGTGGTGAGAGTTCTAATTTTCCATCTTTGCGATGCACAAGGCCGGCGTCTTCCAACTGCTTGACAATTTTGGCTAATTGCTCCATGGAGCGGGCAGCATCTTCACCCAATAAATCCCGCATTTTTTCAATGTCTACCTCAGCTAGTTGGGCTGGGTTACGAGACTGCTGCAACATTGCTTCCATCTCGTTGAGTTGGCCCATTTCGCGCATCGCATCCATGGCCTGTTGCATGTCCATTGGGGTCTCACCACGAAAGTTGTACCCCTGTTGTTGGCCCGGTGGGCCCTGCTGAGGAAACATGGATTGCAACTTTTGACCCAACTGCTGCACCTGCCAATTGAGGTCCATGTCTTCCATGAGTTGGTCAGATAATTGCTGCAACTGTGAACGCTGTTCAGGCGTGAGTGAGTTCATGAAATCTTGCATGGCTTGCATACGTTGCGCCATGTTTTCTAAAAGCTCGTCGAGCGTTTGCGGATTCTCAGGAAAGAAATCTCCGAATTGCTCCATGAACTCTTCAAAGTGTGGGTCTTCACCTTGCTCGCGCGCTTCGATCATGTTGTTGAGCGCGGCCATCATGTCTTTCATACGAGCCATGTTTTCTGGCGACATATCTTGGATGCCTTCAGCCATCTGATCCACAACTTGTTGCATCATCTGCTGACGCAACTTGTCCATGAGTTCTTCAAATCGCTGACGAGCTTCTGGTGATTCGAAGTCATAACTTTGCAATTCGCGCACCATGCCAGCGAGATCTTCGGGCATCATGTCCAAACGAAAGTTGCGTTCCATCGCTGCATCACGCGCGGTCTCAGCGCGACGTTCGTCGCCAGAATTTTCTGCTTCGCGAACTGCGTTTTCTACAGCGTGACGTTCTTCGTCGATGACATCTTGCAATGCTTCAGCAATTTCTGAATACACGCCGCCGAGATCGCCACTTTCTTCAAGTTCCTTTTTGCGCTGACGAATGCGCTCCATCATTTCGCGAAGACCCTCTATTCGCTTTCCGTCCTTGTCAGTCATTCCTTCACGCATCAAACGGCGCAAGGCTGAATCGAGGTCCCCGTGATACATCAGATCATCGGCTAATTCATCAAGAATCCCGTCTGCATCCATACTGAATGGGGTCTGGGTGCCATCCCATCGGGAGTATGTGAATCTCGCAGGCATATTGGCAACCTAGTTGCTCTAAGGTGGTGAACAACATGCGAGTACCAAGAACTTTTGTTTTCGTCGATATCTCAGGGTTTACGAACTTCACGAATGAGAACGGCGACGATGCGGCCGGTCGCCTTTTGGCGTCTTGGCGCGCCGTGACTCGTGATGTGGCATCTGAGACCGGAGTGCGTATCGCTAAATGGCTCGGCGATGGCTGCATGCTCGTAGCCGTCGACCAACGTGATGCTGTGCGCTTTTGTTTGGAACTGCAGAAACGCTCTGCGTCTGCCTGTGCCCCACTCTCTATCCGTGTTGGTATCGCATCTGGCCTTGCATTGCTCTTCGAAGGCGACGACTACATCGGTACCGCCGTAAACCTGGCTGCGCGCCTCTGTGACGCTGCTGCTTCGTATGAAGTGATCATTCCAGTGGATCAGATCGAAAACCTGCCAGAAGGCGTTGTTGCTATCCCTCACGAGCCGCTCACATTGCGCGGGCTCAATGAGGCGATCAACGTCGTCACGCTCACAGGCGAAGCAACCGACGTTGCACGCAATGACACTGGCGAGCTGTGGACACGCTCTCCGTTCGTTATGTAGTTATCGCCATCGGCGACACATACAAATTCTTTAGCTCGCTCTAACCGCGAGAACGGTACGTGGCTTTCGTGCCCGATGCATCTTTGTTGAGACGACGCGTGAGGTGTAAACCTTCCAGCACAAATTCAACAGCACTTGCCAGAACCGCAGGCGATTCATCACCTTCGGTAAGTACAAGCACGGGAGCCCGCAATGCGGGGATGTCGTTGAACAATGCGATCAGTTCAGCCGACGGGATGTCTTCACCAACGTGGGCAATGGTTCCTGTCTCAAAGGCTGTAATGACTTCGCCCATCATGGAGCCAGGTGCAAGTTCCTTGTACACAGTAAGAACCGCTGCTGAAATCAATTGCTGCAAGATGAGGGACTCGCGGCCTTCTTCAAGCGACTCGATCTCAACTTTTCCGCCAGTGGAGGATGCAAGAGCATCAAGGTCACTAACGCGTGGCGCTACATCTTTTTCTCCAGCACGAAGTGCGCGTCGCACCGCATTTGCACTAAGGATCTCAAAGTTCGAAACGCTGAGGCGCACACTGACACCGCTGCGCTGATTGACGTGGCTACTGCTTCGTGCTTGGTGCGAGAACGTTGCGATGATTCGCTCCATAAATGCAGGCATCGTCACAGTGACGTCACCAATTGACGCAGCCCGTGATTCTTGACGCATGATGGCGATTTCAGTTTCCACTTCCAACGGATAGTGCGTGCGAATCTGGCTTCCGAAACGATCTTTCAATGGCGTGATAATGCGACCACGGTTGGTGTAATCCTCTGGGTTTGCAGAAGCAACCAACATCACATCGAGTGGAAGACGAATCTTGTAGCCGCGAATCTGCACGTCACGCTCTTCAAGAACATTCAACAAACCCACCTGAATTCGCTCTGCAAGGTCTGGCAGTTCGTTGATTGCAAAAATGCCACGGTTTGTGCGCGGAACTAAGCCGTAGTGCAAAGTGAGTTCGTCACTGAGGTAACGACCTTCAGCAACTTTGATGGGGTCCACTTCACCAATGAGGTCAGAGATTGATGTATCTGGTGTTGCAAGTTTTTCGCCGAACCGTTCGCTGCGATGTACCCATGCAATGGGAGTGTTGTCACCTTCTGCAGCAAACAAGTCGCGTGCATGTCGTGAGACTGGGTTGTACGGATCGTCATTGATTTCACTGCCAGCGACAATGGGCATCCACTCGTCGAGCAAATCTGTGAGCGAGCGAATCATGCGTGTCTTTGCCTGACCGCGCTCTCCAAGAAACACAACGTCGTGTCCGGCAAGCAGTGCGTTCTCTAACTGCGGCATCACGGTGTGTTCGTACCCCATCACGCCTTCAAACAGCGGCAGGCCAGCTGCAATGTTGCGAACGGCGTTCTTACGCAATTCCTCCTTGATGGGCAGTGACTGCCAGCCAGAGGCCCGTAGAGCCCCCAGAGTGGTGGGCAGGGACTCAGGGACAGGAGGAATTGTCATATATGCGACAGTACCCCGAGAGCCCTGAGAAGCCCCTAGGCGGAGAAAGGCTTACGGGGCTTAGGATTATTACTGTCATACCCTCAGTTGTTTTACTGTCATTTTGCCAGTAGTATGGGGCCATGTCTGAATTACTCACCATTGAAGAACTGCTGTCAGCAGTGCACGAAGCCACGGCACATCTTGCTGTTGGCGACGAGCGCATCGCACAACAATTCACTGAACGAAACGTGCGTTATTACGTGACTCTCGGCGTTGTGCGACCACCCTTGCGCGTCGGTGGAAAGTCCATGTGGACAACTGACCATGTGAAAGATCTTGTCCGAGTTCGTCGCGCACAAAGCGCTGGACAATCACTGAAGAAGATTGGCCCACCACCAATGCGCGACGAGATCCCCACATGGAAAGTGGCAAACGTTGGTGCTCACCGCGCCATCGTCGTGAATTCAATGATGAAGCCCGCTGCACAAGCAGACGGTTGGGCCTTTCAAATTTCTCACAACATCCAGCTCAGTGGATTCACACATCGATTGCCCACTCAAGCGGAAATTCAACGAGTAACCACTGCACTATCTGCACTTATTTCATTCACCGACGATTCATCAACCGAACAAGAAAAGGACCCATCATGATTATGACTACATACACAGAACAAGAACTCCCCGGCATCAGCCTCACCACAGGTGACACAGAATTCCCTGTCACCGCAATTGACATCAACGGCACTGTTGATGGAGATGGCGTTACATGGACCGTCGAAGCAACTTTTGAGAACCCACTCGATGAGCCTGCTGAAGCGGTGCTTACTCTCCCGCTGCCTGTTGGTGCCGCCGTGATCGGCATGACCATGAAAATCGGCGATCGCGAAATCGCCGCCGAGATCAAGGAACGCGAAGCTGCTCGCATTGAATACGAAGAAGCAAAAGAACAAGGCCACTCTGCAGCAATTGTGGAGCAGGAGCGCGCCGAAGTCTTCACGATCACTGTGGGAAACATTCACCCAGGCGAAGCAATCTCAGCTGTTCTTGAAATCCACGATCGCGCCGCCATCGACGGAACCAAGGCTTCGCTTCGATTCCCCACAATGATCAAGGAGCGCTACACGCCTGCTGGAGTTCCTGATGTGTCCACCATTACTCCCCCACGTCGCACGGGCCGTTCGCCACTTCGCGCAACTGTGAATATTTCATTTTCTGAACCAGCACAAGACTTGATCTGCGAAACAGTTCCATCTGCAAAGATCACACCCACTCAGGTTTCGATCAACGACTTTGGCCTTACTGGCGACATCATTTTGCACTGGTCCATCCCTTCTGCAATTGCGCGCGCAAAGTGGGTTGCCGATGCCGACGATCCGACAATGGGCACGTTGGAAGTGAACATTCGTGTGGAAAAAGACAAGACGTCTGTTCGCCGTCGTAAGGCTGTGCAAATCATGTTCGACCGCTCCGGAAGCATGAACCTCCACTACATCGAGTGGGCACGACGCATTACTGAAGACCTGATTGCTTCACTCACCGACGAAGACCTCATTCACATTTTGACTTTTGATAGTTCAATTGATGTTTTTAATGCCACAAGCCATGGATTTGTTCCAGTCACTCGCACAGTGAAACAACAATTGCAGAAAGAACTTGCGACAATTACAGCCCGCGGCGGCACAGACCTCACAGGCGCAATCACAACAAGTGGCGCTGCTCTTGCAACTCTCGCCGATCGAGATGATGACGCAGACATTGACCGTATTGCTGTCCTCATCACCGACGGTGCATACGGTGACGAAGCAACCGCCGTGCATCATCGCGAAAAGCATCTTGCTGGAGCGCGCGTGATTGCCGTTGCAATCGGAGAAAACGCCAACGGATTCTTGGAGACTTTGGCGGCCAACGGTGTGTGCACATACGTGTCATCTCCAGAGGGTCTCGCCGAGGCTTCTGCAAAAGTCATGAGCCGCGTAGCAACAGCTGCACACTCGAGGGCTCGTTTGGAAGCCACTGGGCTTGCGGATCAAGCGCCGTCGCATGCTCCCGATATCTATCCAGAAACAATTGTGACACTTAGTGGCCGCATGCCACGCCCACAAGAGGGTGACCAGGTATCTGTGAACGCCGATAGCGGACACGTCATCACACTTCCGATTGCCATCAGCGCTGACGGTTCGGTCACCACTCGTTGGGCAAGCCAACACATCAAATCTCTTGATTACGAAATGATGGCCTCTGATTTTTCTGGCGATGTTGTAACCGCTCGAGAAAAACTTGAGGCAATCATCGTGGCGATGTCTGTGAAATACAAAGTGTTGTCGAAGTACACCGCATGGCTTGCTGTAGATCGCTCACGCACGACCGACCAAGTAATCGTGCGCACGTTGGTTCAACCTGTCTACGAGGCCTTCGACTCATTACGCAGCGGTGTTTTCTTCCAATCTGCGATGCTTGTCGACCGCTCAAGCTCTATCCGCCCATTCGTCGTGAACTCCATTGCACGGCCCAGCATGGATTCATTCTCCGACTCAAGCGGCTTCATTTCGTTCGGACGCAAAATGAGCCTCGACATGCTGAACCCATTGATCCCATATCTTCAGTCGATGCTGGAGACCTTGGCTGGTGGCGGCACAATTGACCCCGAACAGTGGGCTGAATTGAACGACGCAATCAACTATTGGTTAAACGAAGTTGAACCCACGATGCTTGGTCTTCGAACATTCAACAAGATCAATAATCGAATTATGAAAGTTCGGGAGTCCGAACAATCGACTACAAAGGCTCAAGCTAAAGCAGTCAAAAACCTCATTGCTGTCATCACCGAATCGCAGAATTCAGCCGGCTCACGTAACCCATGGACCGAGGATTTCTAGGAACCTCAGGAATTAGCCGCGAGCCAAGTCCTTACGGTTTGAGAACTTGGCTTTGCGGTAGTCCTTGTGCATCAGCGCGATGACATCGATGCTGATCTCTTTCGGACATGCTGCTTCGCACTCACCGTGGTTGGTGCATGAACCAAAGTGCTCATCCATTGTTTCCACCATGGCTTCAGCGCGCGAGTAACGCTCTGCTTGGCCTTGGGGCAAACGATTGAGGTGAGCAATTTTGGCACCGGTGAACAAGTTGGCCGCACCGTTTGGACACGCAGCAACACATGCACCACAACCAATGCACTCTGCTGAGTCCATTGCAGCATCAGCAATCACTTTTGGAATTGGAATGAGGTTTGCGTCTGGGGCACCACCGGTATCTGCGGTGATATATCCACCAGATTCAATGATGCGGTCAAATGCGGAACGATCAACCATGAGGTCTTTAATTAGCGGGAACGCTGATGCACGCCATGGCTCAACAGTGATGGTGTCATTGCTCTTGAACTGACGCATGTGCAATTGACACGTAGCGGTTCCACGCTGTGGGCCGTGTGCTTGACCATCAATCATGAGTGAGCACGTGCCGCAGATTCCTTCTCGGCAGTCGTGATCGAACACAACAGCTTCTTTACCTTCGTGGACAAGTTTGTCGTTCAAGATGTCGAGCATCTCAAGAAAAGATGCTTCATCGGTGATCTCGTCGATGACGTGATTCTCAAAGTTGCCTTTTACATTTGGTCCGGCCTGACGCCAGATACGCAATGTGATGTTCTTCAGATGATTGCTCACTTGTAGCTCCTTGTGGCGAGGTGAACTTCTTCAAATTCAAGTTTTTCAACGTTGAGGTTTGGCTTCATTGGGTCGCCGCCCCACTCCCATGCAGAAACATGGCAGTAGTTGTCGTCGTCGCGAAGTGCTTCACCATCATCAGTCTGGAATTCAGCGCGGAAGTGACCGCCACAGCTTTCCTTACGATCAAGAGCGTCCTGACACATCAACATTCCCAATTGGAAGAAGTCGTCGACTCGACCAGCCTTTTCAAGCGTTTGGTTCATGCTTTCGCCACTGCCCGTGACGCGTAGGTCTTTCTTGAATTCTTCGTACAACGCTGGAATTTCAGACAATGCCTTTTCAAGGCCTTGTTCCGTGCGCTCCATGCCGCAGTAATCCCAAATGATTTTTCCAAGTTCACGATGGAAGAAGTCTGGAGACTTTGTTCCGCCAGCAGCGAGGTAGCCATTGAAACGCAAACGCGCTGCTTCTTCTGCCGCTTTGAACTCTGGATGATCTGTACCAGGGATTGCCTTGTTCAACATTGGTGCCAAGTAGTTACCAATTGTGTACGGCAATACGAAGTAACCGTCTGACAAACCTTGCATGAGCGCGGAAGCACCCAAACGGTTAGCACCATGGTCAGAGAAGTTGGCTTCTCCGGCTGCATACAAACCTGGAATGTTTGTCATGAGTTCGTAGTCAACCCATAGCCCACCCATTGTGTAATGGCTCGCTGGATAGATGCGCATTGGCTGCTCATATGGATTCTCCCCGGCGATGCGTTCGTACATCTGGAACAAGTTGCCATAACGCTCTTCTACAACTTCGCGACCGAGTCGCTGAATTGCATCAGCGAAATCGAGATACACGCCATTTTTCTTTGGACCAACGCCAAGACCTTTGTCGACTGCGCGCTTTGCTGCACGCGATGAAATGTCGCGTGGTGCCAAGTTGCCAAACGATGGGTACAAACGCTCGAGGTAGTAGTCACGCTCATTCTCGGGCACTTCGTGTGCAGGACGTGTCTCGTCTGGATTTGTTGGAACCCACACGCGGCCGTCGTTACGTAGCGACTCTGACATTAAAGTCAACTTCGACTGGCTGTCGTCGCTTTGCGGAATACATGTTGGGTGAATCTGTGTGTAGCAAGGGTTCGCAAACAACGCGCCCTTACGATGCGCACGCCATGCTGCTGTGACGTTGCACGCCATTGCATTGGTTGACAAGAAGAAAGCGTTTCCGTATCCACCAGTTGCCAACACAACTGCGTGAGCAGCATGTGATTGGAGTTCACCGGTGACAAGATCGCGAACAACAATGCCTGACGCATGTCCATCGATGACGACGATGTCGATCAATTCGGTGCGGTTGAACAAACGAATGCCACCAAGACCTACTTGACGTGAGAACTGCTGATATGCGCCCAACAAAAGTTGCTGTCCGGTTTGACCGCGTGCATAGAACGTACGGCTTACTTGAGCACCACCGAATGAACGGTTGTCTAACAAACCACCGTATTCACGGGCAAAAGGAACACCTTGAGCAACCATTTGGTCAATGATGTCAACGCTGTTCTCAGCAAGACGATGCACGTTTGCTTCACGTGCGCGGAAGTCGCCACCTTTGACTGTGTCGTAGAACAAACGATGAATGCTGTCGCCGTCACCCTTGTAGTTCTTTGCACCGTTGATACCACCCTGGGCAGCAATGGAGTGCGCACGACGTGCGGAGTCATGAAATGTAAATGCGTCGACTTGGTATCCGAGTTCGGCCATGGTTGCAGCAGCTGAAGCACCAGCAAGACCGGTACCCACCACAATGACTTTGAACTTGCGCTTGTTGTTGGGGTTCACCAACTTCATGTTGTCTTTGTAGCTATTCCATTTGTCGGCCATAGGCCCAGCAGGAATTTTGCTATCGAGTTGAACTGTATTTTTTGCTAGGAGATCATCTGTGAGGCTCATTGGGTTCTTCTTTCTTCAGAGCGATGGGTCAGCCGACAACGCCGGCCATGACGGCGATAGGGAATGAAACGTTTCCGACAACAACTAGTGCGGCAAAGCCAGTGGCAAATGCGCGACGCCATGTGTTGAAGCGAGGGTTATTCCAACCAAATGATTGGAAAATGCTCCAGGCACCGTGGAACAAGTGAATGCCCAACAGCACGTTTGCAAATACATAGAACAACGCAACAGGTGTGCGGTTGAACGAGTGCACCACGCTTGCGTACACGGCCTTGACTGGTTCTTCATCTCCAGAATGCGTCAC
>Ga0208362_1000698_pt1 | contig 11077 bp, 9 predicted proteins | sample LakMenEpi13Oct10_FD_150693 | JGI IMG/M metagenome (GOLD analysis project Ga0208362, IMG submission 150693) | Freshwater microbial communities from Lake Mendota, WI - 13OCT2010 deep hole epilimnion (SPAdes) | ecosystem: Environmental > Aquatic > Freshwater > Lake > Epilimnion/Euphotic zone ... | reverse complement strand
TGGTGTCGGAAAAACTACATTGAGTATCAATTTAGCTGCTGCTCTTCAAGAATATGGATACAAAGTTTTATTAATTGATTTGGATGCTCAAGCTAATAGTACTTTTGGACTAGGAGTATACCCACCTAATACACAAGAGCGAAATATAGTAAATCTTTTTGAAGACTATCCAAGAACTTTTTTGGACAAACTTATATGGAAAAATGCAAATGGTAATGGCATTGATCTCATACCTTCCAACATAAATTTATATCAGGCTTTACGTGAGTTTTCTGGTTTCAGTCGAAAGGAGTATATACTCAAAGAATGCATTCATTCACTCAAATCTGAGTCTTATGATTTTATATTCATTGATACTCCTCCTTCCATGGATTTATCATTTGAATTAGCAATTAATGCTGGTGATTACATGTTAGTTCCAAGTGATTTGAAACCATTCTCTATATATGGACTTAGTCACTTATTGCAAGGAAATAAGAATAGAACCAAAATCCTAGGTGTGATTGGAAATAATGTTGATCTTGCCGTGAATGTAACTAAACCTGTTCAAGAAATTAAAAACCAATATGGACTAAAAGTATTTGATCAAATAATTCATAATCGTAATTGTGTTGCTCAATGTACCGGGCAAGGAATTACTATATTTCAAATGGAAAGACAAAGAAAGGGGAATGCAGCTTCAGTTGCAGCGGCAGAATTTCGTTCACTTGCTAGACAAATACTTGGGTCAATTGACTTCAGAAAAACCCCAAAAGATATTACCTCTATTACTGACTCTGTTAGTGATTCATTTGAAGATGAAAATATTCCTGATTTAGTGGATATTAATAGCTACTCGGAAGAACAAGAAGCCATCTATAGTCGGATGAGAGAAAATCGGTATTCCAGTGCCGTAAATCAGGAATTGTTTTCCAGCTTAGATTTATAGAAAGCAATTGAAATTTGTGGCTTATAGGAAAATTTGTTATGAATGCTGATCGATTCTTAACTGCTCAACTTAAGAGCCAAAGGGAGGCAATTATACACAGTTGATAACGGATTCAAAATATACTCATGCCTTAAAACGGGAAGGTATATGAAGATTATAATACTCAAAATGCATAATTCAAAATCAAAATAGGAGTAATAGAACGCAAAAGGAAATCAAAGAAAAGTATGAGTATAGATTTCCAGTTAGAGACATTTATTTCTTGCCAGCGTTTGAATATAATAAGTTGTCCAGCAGTCAGACATAATGAATGAATACCAGTATATGTAAAAAGTAATAAGCTAACTTTTAGTGCATCAGTTCTTTCAGCAATATAAATCGCTAGAGGCTGGAATACAAAAAATAAAATCAAGGTAAGAGCTGAAAGCAAAGTAGAAAACAAAAGTGCTTGTTTATATATTTCAATTTTATTTATGCCTAAAACTTTTTTGTATGAAGAAAAAGCAATGCTCCAAGCTAAAATAGCAACGATAGAACATATACCAAGTGATTCTAATGACAAAGCCCAAATAGATTGATGTACCGTTCCAAATAAGTGCTTGCCTGCTTCTTTGAGTGACTGAAACCAAATATGAATAGTAAAAGCGCTCAGACACAAATTACTCAACCCAAACAAAACAAAAAATACTGAATTCCAAAGCAATGGGATTTGCAATTCACACTCTGCACACCGCAAATAAGGTGGAATTACAAACCAAGTATATCGATGCCAAGCAATTAATCGATAAAAGAAAAGATTAATCGGTTTGAGAAAAGGTATTGAAAGCCAGAATCTAAGAAGTGGCAGTTGATTAATTAATTCCAAAAGCTTGGTAATTGCTTCTACTCCACCTAAAAATTTTTGTCTTTGAAGACCGTCATCAACTAATAAAATTTCTTTTTTGCATCGCTCTAATTCGGAATCAGGATATGCTTTTTCGGCTTGAGCATCCTGAAAAGGCCTTGCATGGAGGTTTTCATTTTCATAGGGCTTTACAAATTCTTTAACTAAGAATCTGCAAATAACGCATTGCCCATCATAGAGAAGAGAATAATGAGAGTTATTAGGTATATCTGAAACTTCGCTATGAGCTTCATTGGTCTCACCCCCCAACCAAGAATGACCTGAAGCTCCCGTCTCACGAAGACTACTTGTAAGGGGGAGTTCAGAATTCATTCTGGCAACTGATTGATTTTCTGATGCAGCTTCTTCTTCATCCCGTGAATTTGATTGAGTCATTTATTTCGCCTCTAGAATTTTTGATTCTGGATTTTTGATTAGTTGATTCTCAATTCTTTGATCTTAATATTCACTTTATTTTATAAGCTCCCCCTTTTAAGGACGTTCGGAGGTATTTCACCTAAATTCAATCAACCTTTAGGAGTATTGTGCTCAAAAACAAAATTGTAATCAAGTAAGTCTAATTCAACCATTAAATGAATTTGTTCAAAACATTTTTGAGCAAGATCCAAGCGGCCTTCACGAATAAGTATTTTCTCTAGAATCTTTTTGAGTTCAATCAAGAACAAAACATCATTAGAAGCATATTCAATTTGTTCTTGAGTAAGCGTGTCACGCCCCCAATCACTTGACTGTTGGTTTTTATTTAAATCTAATCCCAATAATTCTCGTGCTAGTTCACGAAGTCCATGTCTTTCGGTATAAGTTCTAGCAAGTTTGCTGGCAATTTTGGTGCAAAAGACAGGATTGACCATAATTCCCAATTGATACCGTAAGAAAGCCAAATCAGCTCTCCCAAAATGAAAAAGCTTAATTACATTTTCAGCTTCAAGCAATTTTTGGAGATTGGGCGCTTCTTGTTGACCTAATTGAATCTGAACCAATGAAACATTTTTATTTTCATCGCACATTTGCACTAAACACAATCTATCTCTTGGTGGCTTTAGTCCCATCATTTCGCAATCCACTGCCAAGTGTCCGCCATCTCCAGAAGCGCTCAAATGAGTGATTAATCTTTCAGGAGTTAAATCACCTTTACAAATAACTACTTTAGAACCATTAAATCCTGCTGCCATAAATGAAAATTAAAAACGAGAAGTAAATAACCAAAATAAATTAAAGCTCTAATCGAGATAAAAAGCTGTAACTATTTTGTGATTTATTTTTGCGTAATCAAGGGCTTTGAGAAGAGTTTTACTGTCATGATAGAGAAAACATATGACCTGATGAGCCGTATCAATGATTTCGTTATAACAAAGTCTGCTGGCTTCTGCAAAGTCCATTTCTAGCCTTTCGGGATGCTCAGTAATTAATCTAACTTCCTTGAGGCACTGTCTCATATCTTGTGGTTGTTGCTCTATCGTTTGAGGCAAAATCACTTCAAGATAATCGGAAGAATGTTTAATTGCTCCCTGAATAGCTGCTAAATTTACTCCACTGGATCCACCACTTGTAATAACTGTATTCTCGGCTTGAACCAAAGCATAAGAAATTGTTTCAACAATGCGTTGATGAGTGATTGAAAGATTGCGAGTACCTATAATCGAAATTCGCTTCTGCCCCGATTGAATCATTCGAAGCTCATTAGATAATTCGTCAAGAGACAAGGTGTCACTCTTGCTTTCACCCTTTATTAAGTGAGTTGTCACAGCTGGTTTTATATTAAAGTCAACTTGTAAATATTGTGAGGGAAATATTAACATTCCTTGAACATAAGATTTGGTTTTTGTTTTATGACCAATTAAGCTTTATACAAAAATTTCTGCACAGTTCAATCCCACCTTATAAGATGTAGATTTACGCCCCATGGGTTTGTTAAACCAACAAAGCTTGCTGGGAAGCCAGGCTCAAATGGAATTAAAGCCATTCATCGATTGACTAAACTTGTTGTAAACATTTAAATCTATTTGCTTTTAAATGAACTCAATACTTATGTTCAAAAGCAAGAACAGGAACAAATTTGTATGCACACGCTACCCTGGAAGTTTAAGAAATAGATATACAACAATCAAATCTTGTGATCTGTGGAGGCAATTGCGTTTTTCCCTTGAAAAGTATAGATATCATAAAAACTATGGCCCTCAATTTGATTTAAATATTGCAAAATTCAATGAATCTGTTGTCCTATTGGACTTTATAAGCTTGTAATCTTAATTCACTTGTCTTCTCAAGGTTTTCAGGAAATAATTCTTGTCTATGAATCTCTTTAAAAAAATTTTTGGTCAAATATTTGGATCTGGACAAGATTCCGATGAGAGAGCTAATAATGACCAAACTGAAATTGCAAAGATTGAGAACAATAATCCAATTGATGAGGAATATCTTTTTGACCTTGAGGAGAAGCTCATACGCCTTGACTGTGGAATTGAATTTGCCGAATATGTCGTTAAAAAGCTTAAAGAGAAACAATCTTCTTTGACTGTTTCAAAAGCGCAAAAATTGACTTCTGATATTTGTCGAGATGTTCTCAAAAATCCTCCTTTACAGACTGAAGAGAAGAAAATCAGCAACGAAAGTCTATCCGAAATTATTCTCATTGTTGGAGTGAATGGCGCTGGCAAAACAACTTCAATTGGTAAGCTTGCAAATCGATTTATAAATGAAGGTAAAAAAGTTTTAATTGCTCCTTGTGATACTTTCAGAGCGGCGGCTGGTGATCAATTGCAGAGATGGGCGGAAAGGGCTGGAGCTGATTTATATCCAATTCAATCTGGCAAACGAGCTGATACGGTTTTGTATGAAGCCATTCAAAGGGCGCAAACCGAAAATTATGATATTTTGATTGTGGACACCGCAGGCAGATTGCAGAGTAAATCTGAATTGATGGAGGAATTGGCAAAACTCGGAAAAGTATTAGACAAACATACACAACTTGAGACCTTGATTCAGCGGTATTTGGTGATTGATGCAACAACAGGACAAAATGGATATGGGCAAGCAGTCGCTTTTAATGAGGCTACTGAATTGACTGGCATAATTCTTACCAAATTTGATGGCACGGCCAAAGGTGGAATTGTTTTTGCAATTTGCCATAATTTAAAAATTCCGATTTGCTTTATTGGAACGGGCGAAAAGCTAAATGAATTAATTCCATTTGACCCAGAGAGCTTTATGAGAGAAATAATCTCGACCTGATTATGTTAAGATTTTGAAAAATCATAGTTTCTAATTTACTTTTTTTGACATGACCGATCATTCATCTGCGGCCCCGCATATTCAAAGCAAATTATTAGGTCTCACAATTAATTTAGATACATTATTCTTTTCATGGGCTGTAATGATTTTGATTTTGCTCTCAGCCGTTTTGTTCGCTAGCTCTCTCAAAAAGCAAAATGTTGGAGTTGGTCAATTCATTTTTGAATCAATTCACGATCTTTGGGAAGGACAGATTTCATCACAAATTAATTGGAACCCAAATACTTTTGTCTCTTTTATTTCATCTATTTTTACTTTTATCTTAATTGCTTACTGGATAGGGCTTTTCCCATGGAAACTGGGACTTTTTTATAGCTGGTGGCCTCATCTCGATAATGGCCATCCATGGGAAGGTAGTTCAGTCACTTCAGATCTCAATATCACAGCTGGATTTGCAGTAATTTCAACCCTTGGTTACGTTTTAGCTGGTATTGCAAGTGGTGGTTTTTCTTATATTGCTCCATATTTTGGTCTTGGTTATCATCACGGCAAAATCTCATTTAATCCAGTTGGACTGATTGAATGGTTAGATTTAATACTTAGGCCATTAACTCTTTCCTTGCGACTTTTTGCTAATACCTTTGCTGGTGAAGCTTTAACCGTTGCACTTGTTAAATTGGTACCTTTCTTATTGCCAGTTTTGATCTTGGGTTTTGAATTCTGCATTGGTATTTTGCAAGCTTTTATTTTCTCTATGCTAACAACCGTCTATATTGCAATTGCGGTTTCTCATGCGCCAAGTCCAGAAGATAAACATCATGAAGGTGCCCATGCTACCGCTCACTGAAGTAATTCCTAGCTTGTGATAGCTACAATGATTTTTCTGAGCGTAATTACATTTCTTGTTTTTCTCGTAATTTGTTGTCTGCCACTCTTTATAAAGCAAAACAATCTCAGTTCAGAAAATGAGTTGTTGAGAATGGAATTAAATGCTCTAAAGAAAAAATTGATGGCTCGCATTATGGTTCAAATTTCAAAGATGGATTTGAATCTAATCAGCAACAATCGTTTAACTCAAGTGATGAAGGCAATTTCAGCCTTGAATTGATTAATAGTGGCAATAATAAAATTGGAATAATCAAAATCATTCGTGAAGTAACTGGATTTAGGACTAAAAGAAAGCAAAGATTTAATAGATTCTATTCCATCAATTGTTTTAAGTGATGTCACAAGTGAAAAGGCAGAATCATTCAAAAAAACAAATAGAAAGCGCTGGTGGAAAAGCCTTGATTAAAACTAATTAGATTGATAAACTTCACCCCCATTTCCCCTGCGAAATCAGGGAGGGAAGTAAGGAATTTCATTTTCTCCAAAGAGAGACGTGCCCGAAGGCTGGCGTAAGCAGGATGCGAAGCTGAGGAGAGTGTTCAACTCAGCTTGGAGGAAATTATTTTTGCGTAACGAGAGTTAAAAGTTTCATTTCTAAAATAGCAATAAGAATCCTAATTTCATTTGGCTGTTATATTTTTAGAGAAACAAATATGCGTTGTTTTAATAGAAAAATAAGGAGTTAATTAATGTTAGATTTTGATGTAGTCAGCTGTTTGGTCAATGAACAAGCACCTGATTTTGAAGATGTTTCTGCTTTGGTCAAGAATGATCCAAAAGCAACTATTTCACTCAAAGATTTTGATGGTAAATGGGTGATTTTGTTTAGTTATCCACTCGACTTTACTTTTGTTTGCCCTACTGAAATCAAAGAATTGATGGCAAAAGCACCTGAATTCGCAAAAATCGGAGTTCAACCAATTCTTATTAGTACCGATAGTGCTTTCACTCACTTAGCTTGGCAAAAAGAAATTGGTGAATGCCCATATCCATGGATTGCTGATACTAATCATGAAGTTAGCGACGCATTCGGTATTCTCAAAGAAGATCAAGGAATTACCTTTCGTGCAACCATAATCATCGATCCAAAAGGAATTGTTCAATCAGTTCAGATTAACAATTTGCCAGTAGGTCGTAATGTTGATGAAATTCTCCGCACCGTTCAAGCTTTCCAGGAAGCAGCTAAAGGTAAATTGGTTCCATGTAATTGGAAGCCAGGCGATAAAACCTTAAACTAAACTCAAAACACTGATTCTCAGTTTCTGAACCTTGATAAAAAGCTATATGAAAATTTGCAATCAAGGTTCAGCTTTATTTCCCCAACTCTTAAACATTTAATATGAATAATCCATTCCTCAAGGTAATTGCAGGTATAGAAAACCGTGACCTAAACAAAGTTCTTGAAATTGCCAGTGTTGCAGCCGCTCGCCGAGTTGACGCAATCGATATTTGCGATGATGAGACAATAATCAAAGCAGTCAAAGAAAAACTTGCAAACAGTTCAACCAAACTCTTTGTTTCATCTTTGAGTACTGATAAATTACTTCGAGCTCACTCATTAGGTGCCGATTATTTAGAGTTAGGAAATTTTGATCATCTCTACGAGCAAGGTCAGACAATTAGTTTAGACGCTATTGTTTCAATGACCACACAATTAATCAGCCATTTAGGCTCTGGTCAAAATTTATCAGTAACCATTCCTGGCTATCTTTCAGTTAATGAACAATCTGAATTAGCACAAATCCTTGATGAAATGGGTGTTGCTATTTTACAAACTGAAGGCGGAGCAATTTCCAAAGCTAGTTCTTCAGGAGCAATTGGACAAATTGAAAAAGCTAAAGTTACTCTTGCCAATACCCTTGAACTCAAAGCCGCTTGTCCAAATGCATGCATAATGGCAGCTGGTGGCTTGTCTCCTCTCACCATTCCACTCGCGCTTGCAGCTGGTGCTGATGGGATTGGAATAGGCAAGGCAATTTCAAAATTGGGTTCTCAAATTGAAATGATTGCTTTGATTCAAACTATTCAAGAAAAAATGAATTCAAATAAATTTATTTTGGTTTAGTTGAATTCATTCTAATTAACTGAAAAGCCCCCTGGTGATTGCAAATCAGATGCGCAGATTCATTTTCAGGGGGGGGAGGTTTGTTAAGGTTTGTTTTGTAGAGCTCCCTCAAAGAGAATTTGATAAGTTTCAGTAATCTCTTCACTTGGATTCTTGTCTAATTTATCCTTGCTGGCTTTGTACATTGGATAAGCAAGGTATAAGAATTTAATAGTTTTTTGATAACCGTATTCACGAAGAAAAGAGCAATATGTCGATTGATCACTCATTATTTTTTCAGCGTAGTATGACAGAATTAAAGCTAAATCTTCAAATTCAAGAAGTTTTATATCTATTAAGTTCTGAATTGTTTCTATTCTGTCAAATAGCTCTTCAAAACAGTCTCTAATGAATTTTTTTTTGTCATCAAAATTTAAGTTATCAGTTCTTAGAGATTCTTTAATGTCATTTACCTCAATTACATAATTTTCTTTTCCATCTTTGTAAGTTCTACCTGACCAATCTAACATTTTCAATGCGTCACGAGACTTTTCATTTAAGAAAAGACTTTCTATCATTTCTTTTGCTGTATAAGCTTGCTTGTGACGATTCTCTTTTCTTTTTTCATCCGTGTTTAATTTAAATTGCCAAATTGCCACAATTCCAGCTGTAATACTTAAAATTTTAAGACAAGTATCAACAATATAAGCAGTAATTTCTAGATCCATTTTTCAAATTCCATACAATTACTTTAATAATCATCTTTATGCCCAATGCAACAAATTCCTTACATTTAATCAATATCTGCGTGAGCAATATAAAATAATTGTCTGGAGAATCCCTCTAGAAGGCAGTTTCAAAATTGGGTTCTCAAATTGAAATGATTGCTTTGATTCAAACTATTCAAGAAAAAATGAATGCAAACAAAATTAAATTGCAAGATTCAGTTTTAGTTTGACAAAGTATCTTATTCAATAAAATCAGGTTTTGGGTTTATATAATCTACAGAACCTGATTTTTATTTTGAAGGAAATAGATTATCGCTTAATTGAACTTTCTAACTTTTTCCACGTGCAATAGTAGGAGCCATCATTTGTTCTACGGGAGAATACATATCTGTCAATAGTACGGCTTTATTGTCCAATGACAAAAGTTCTTTCATCTCAGCCTGATTCAAATATTTGCCATTAATAATCATATTTTGTCCAGGAAGAGTATCAATAGATTTACTCCAACTAGTTTCATTCAGTGGTTTATCCGAAGCTATCACTACAAAAGTTATTGTTGAGTCTTGCTTCCAATTTTTTCTTGAGGGGAGTAAATATACATAATCAAAACTTCTCTTAATAGTCTTTAAATATGATCTCAAAAATCGATAATTCCTCATTTTACCGTCTACGACATTAACTACATACAAACCATATGGTTGAAGAGAGGCTTTAACTATATCATTAAACTCTTTGGTAACTAAATGATATGGAATAGAAATATCTCGAAAAGCATCCCCAAAAATTAAATCGTATTTTTTAGAATTTAATTTGTTTGCTTTGAAAACTTTAATTTGTTTGCTGAAAAAAGTACGAGCATCTTCAATATGAGAAAGAATTCTTGATTGAGCCGATAAGCCTAATTCTTTATAGGCAGTTTGTGTAACCAATGGGTCGATTTCAATAACTTCTATTGAAGACTTTGTATCGATAGACTCAACATATCTAGGAAAAGTATATCCACCTCCACCAATAAAAATAGTGTTTAATGCAAGCTTGTTCTTTTGAGCGTAATCAAAAACTTTTGCGTAAACTCGCTCATATTCATAAACCAAAAGACTAGGATTAATTTGTGAATTGTAGCTATGAAGCAGATTATCCAGAAAAAGAATAGAAATCTTTTCATTTGAATCTTTATTTTTATCTAATCCGCAAATATTATTCGTTTTCAATAATCGATTTCCAGTTTTGCAAAGCTCACTCAATGGCGTTGTCAAAACTCTAATGCAAAAATAATTGCTCTCATACTTACAAACACCATTAATCAGATTAGAGGAAACAAAAATTCGAAAAATAAATCCACAAAGTAAAAGACAGCAAATATTGCTGAGAATAGTGAAGAAAAAACTTTTTTTATTTTCTGCACTTTTAGTATCTAGTTTCTGAAAAAAAAAACTCAAAAGTAGACCCAGAAATATCAAAATGCTTGCAATGCCAAAAAGAATTTGATTGACACCAAACCATGAAATCAAGAAAAATCCAGTCAAAAAAGTAGTAATAATACTGCCAATTGTTGAAAGAGCCGAGATTCTTCCAATCGTACTTCCAGCTTGATCGAGATTTGTGATGCACAACTTCATAACAATCGGTGAAATACTACCTAGCAAAGTACAAGGTATAAAAAATAGGGCAATAGTCAGTATCAAAATTTGCGTTATTAAATCGAGCTTTTCGGTTATTTGCGGCAAAAAATAAGTCAATGGAAGAACTGCTAAGCAGCTAATTCCTGTGAAAATAAAAAGTCTGGAAAGTAATTGAATTGAAGCTTTTTGATCGGCAATTAATCCACCCAAATAATTACCTAAACTAATACCGGCTAAAACAATTCCAATTACGCTTGTCCAGGTATAAAGTGAAACACCAACATAGGGAGCAATTATTCGGCCTGCAATCAATTCCAAAACCATGATTAGAGAGCCAGCAATAAAAGCGATTATATATAGGAGGATTTTATGCTCTTTCAATGATGTTCTTACGGATACCGTTTCTTTTTTTAGCAGATTATTGTGGGTCATTAGAATATTAGTAATTGATTTAAACAATTAGTAAATAAATATTTTGCAATATGCAACCAATATAGCTTTCCCTATATTGCAAAACTTGTGACCAAATTTGCGTTTTCAATAAAAACAATGAATGAAAATTTGCAATTTCTTTTCCGTAATATTCATAAAAAGGCTTCAAATTAGCTGCTGTATTCACAAAAAGCATATTTTCTTAAGGGAGCTTCTAAAAACTAAGTTTTTTTAACCCCCGGCTTTCGCCGACCCCTGAAAAGGGGCTCTCAAAGAGAGAACTAAAAGCCCCCTCTCAGG
>Ga0208362_1000697_pt1 | contig 11078 bp, 8 predicted proteins | sample LakMenEpi13Oct10_FD_150693 | JGI IMG/M metagenome (GOLD analysis project Ga0208362, IMG submission 150693) | Freshwater microbial communities from Lake Mendota, WI - 13OCT2010 deep hole epilimnion (SPAdes) | ecosystem: Environmental > Aquatic > Freshwater > Lake > Epilimnion/Euphotic zone ... | reverse complement strand
CTTTTGGAATTGGAACAGGCCCAGCTTTGTATCAGGATCACAGACCTGAACAAATCATTGAAGCTTATTACAGAAAGTACATCACCGAAAACATCAGCATAACTCCAGATTTACAGTTTGTACTTAATGGAAACGGCCACAATACAGGATTATCCGGTATTATCCGTGCAACATTCAAGTTACCTAACTGGAATGACGGTGGTGCATTTGATCAATTCGGATACAGAGATTGGTCACAAAAAATTGCTAAGTACAAAGCTGCTCGTGCAAACGACTAGTTTGAAGAATAAAAAACTTCAAGAACTTAGTTAATTTCAACTAAATTAAAGGGTGTCTCAATGCGAGATGCCCTTTTTTTATTTGGAAACTTTATTGTTATGTGAGGTTAGTGGTTCTCGAACAACTGAGGTATGGATTCGTTAAACAGTTTGTTATCCTAGACCTAGTTACTGTGATGTATAGCAAATTCAAATCCATTTACGCCATTTGAAAAAAGCAAATAAAGATAAGGTAATTCCAAAAAATAAGCCCCAAACTAAAAGCAGTCCTTCTTGCCATTTAAGTTCAGGAAAAACTTCAAAATTCATACCGTAATAGCCGACTAATAAAGTAAGAGGCATCATAATGGTCGAAAAAATAGTCAAAACTTTCATGATTTCATTTGTTTTATTCGAGACTTCGGATCTGTAAGCCTCAAAGGATGACATAAGCAAATCCCGATATGAATCAATGCTATTGGTAAGTCTAGAGAAATGATCAAAGACATTCCTAAAGGCCAATCTGTTTTTTTCACTGATTAGATCATGGGCCTGAAAGCTGAGCCTGAATAATATTTCTTGTTGAGGGACGACTAAACGTTTAAGACCCAAAATTTGCTTTTTTAATTCAAATATTTCGTTTGCAACCATTGGGTGAGTAGAACGAAATATTAGGCTTTCTAGTCGATCGATTTTAAGATCTAGGCCTTCAGAAACTTTCAAATAGCTTTCAGCAAAAGAGTCAAGAATTTCTGATAAAAGAAAATCAGATCCTTGCTTCATTAAATAATTGCAATTTCTTTCAAGTCTTTTTTGCAATGCTTGAATGAATCGGCTTCGCTTACGGTGAATTGTAATCAGAAAATTTGCGCCAAGAAAAATATTGAGTTCTTCGGCCTTGAATGGTTCCTCCTCAAGCGTGAGGAAAAAAGTTACTAAAAATAAATGCGTTTCATAATCTTCAATCTTTGGATAAAGCTCACTGTTTTTGCATTCTTCTATATTACTATCTGGAAAATTGAACTCTAGTCGTAAAGTTTCTAAGTCTTGATCGGATGGTTCTTCTAGATCAATCCAATAGACTTCCTTGGTATTAATCTGAATTTCTCTACAAATGGACGAAGTGAGGTTTATTATTTCAAAACTGCTTTGAGGATTTCCGAAAGAGCTTGCTGGATTTGAGCTGTTTGAGGAATAGACTTTTATCATTTATGCGGTTAAAGTTATGCTTTCGAATTTACTTATAGTTCTGATCAATATTCAAATAAAAGCAAAATACAATTTGGTGTTGAGTCAAATCAGTCATTTCATGAAGGTCATTAATATAATCAAATTGCTTTTTTTTAGCTTAGCAATTTTTGTGTTTTTGTTAATATCCATAAAAAGCTTTGCTAAATCCAAAACAGCAAATTCAAAAATCCAAATACCGATTCTAGGTTTTCATGATGTTGTGGATTTAGATAATCCCTCTGAAATTCCCCCTCTAAGGCGTGAATTTGATATTGATTACAGCAAAGCTGAGATGGAAAAACTATTAATTCATCTTGCGGAAAATAATTATTGGTTCCTTTCTACGGGTGATTTCTACGATTATTTCCTAACTCAATCTAAGGATATTCCAGAAGAATTTAAAGACAAAAAGCCAATCATGATTACTTTTGATGATGGTTATCGTGGAGTTTATTCAAATTTACTTCCGGTTTTGCGGAAAATTGAGACAGAATATTCTAAGAAAATCAAAGTGGTTCTATTCATCAATCCTGCCTTGATGGGAATTATCGATCAGGATTTGGTTTATGTGAATTGCCAAGAATTAAAAGAAGGATATAGAGAAGGTTTTTACGATATTCAATCTCATTCCTTCACTCATTATAATTTAACTGAGTTGGATGACACAGAGCTTGATTTTGAGCTTGCGCAAGCTGATATTGAGTTGAAAAAATGTATTGGTGATTTAGATTTCAATAAAGTAGGTACAAATGGAGAAAATCTTTCTGGTCGAGTTGCAGCGCATTTAGCTTATCCATTTGGTGCTTCTAATGAGAAGGTTGAACAAGCTGCTGGAAAATATTATCTTTCTGGCTATCTCTACAACAATAAAATCTTTGAAACAAAAATCAAGAATAAGAACAATTCAGTTTTGATCGATAACAAAGAAAAGAATAAAGAACTCTTAAGTGAAACGAGTAACTTTCAAGAGTCAACCGAAACTCATCTTTCTTCTTCAGGCACATTAGGTAATATAACCCCATCAAATAATAATCCTGAAAACACTTACGCCGAGAATACTTTGTCTGAAAATGTTCAGTTAAATGATGCTCCACTAAATGACGATCGATGTGACGAATTTCAAAAAACCAAAGTTATTAATTTTCCTGAGATTGATATGAATTTCCATAAAGATGTAAATGTGAATTCAAATGAGCTTTCTCATGAAGCGGCTAAAAATATACAAAAAAAGAAAATTGTTGAAGAATTAGTATCAGAGTCCCTCTCACAACAAGACCTTCAACCTGAAAAGTCTGATGAAAAATTGCTTGATAGAGAATTATTTAGAATTCCTAGAATTATTGTTATCAAGAAAAAGACACCCGAATTATTAATTGACCAAATAGAACGCCAAAATTCATCTAAGCATTCATCAAAGCATTTACCGAAAAATTGAATATGAAAATAAAATTTAGTTTCAAACTTCGCTCATGTCGCTCCAAATACATTAATATTTATAGGTTAAATTTATTATGAGTTTCAGAAGTAAATCTTCTTAATTTTCTGACTTTAATATTTTTTAGTCATCTTATTACAGACACAGTTCACCAAAAAATTACCTAGAAAATCACTAGACCAATGGCACAAAAACAAAGAATTAGCATAAAAATTGCTGGAGCTCAAGGGCAAGGAGCCGGTTCAGGCGGACAAGGTTTAACAAAAGTTTTTAAAAGAGCAGGACTTCATGTTTTCGGATTATTTGACTTTATGTCTTTGATCAAAGGTGGACATAGTTTTTATCAAATTACTTTGTCTGATCAAGAAGTTTATGCTGGTGCCAAAAAGTCACATGTTTTAGTTTCTTTTGATCCTCAAAACGTTGAAGATACAATCTCAGATATTAAAACCCTTCACGAAGGAGCTTTATTTATTGTTGATGATTCAACCCCAATCAATCCACAAATTGAAGAAGCGGTAAAAAACGTAGGGGCTCATTTGTGCCTATTTCCAATGGTGAAATTTGCAACCGAAATTGGCGGCAACAAAATTATGTCCAATACCGTTGCTTTAGGTGGAGTCGTTGGCTTATTAAATCTTCCTTTTCAAATCTTGGATTCAGTTGTTCGCGAAAATTTCGGAACTAAAAGTCAACAATTAGCTGATAGCAATAGTGCAGTTGCCAAAGCTGGTTATGATTATGCAATTGCTAATGTTGCCAGTAAATTTACCTTCTCTCTTCCTAAGATTGCACCAGAGAGCAATATACCTAAGCAAATGCTCATCAATGGGAATGATGCGATTGCAATGGGTGCATATGCTGGCGGTTGTCGCTTTGTGTCAGCTTACCCAATGACACCAGGAACAACAGTATTTGAATGGTTTACAAAGAGAAATGCCAAAATTGGTGCGGTAACTAAACACGTTGAAGATGAAATTGCTGCAGCTTGTATGGCAATTGGTGCTGGACAAATTGGTGCACGTGCAATGACTTCTACTTCTGGTGGTGGTTTCTGCTTAATGGTAGAAGCAATCGGTTTAGCTGGAATGACTGAAGTGCCAGTCGTAATTGTCAATGCAATGCGTGGTGGTCCTTCGACAGGCTTGCCAACTAGAACAGAGCAACCGGATCTTCTTTTTGCGGTTTATTCATCTCATGGTGAATTTCCTAAAGTTGTTCTTACTCCTGGAACGATTGAAGAGTGCTATGAAGCTGGATATAGAGCGCACAATTTTGCTGAAAAATACCAAGTTCCTGTAATTATTCTTACGGATCTTCAATTGGCTGAGCAGGTCAGAGATACTGATCCTAATTTTTATGCTTTACCAATCGTGGACCGTGGCAAATTACTCTCTAAAGCTGATATTGACAAACTCGAAACACAGTATTTGCGTTATGAATTCTCAGAAGATGGTGTATCTCCTAGAGGACTTCAAGGTCATCCAAAGACAGTATATGCTCCAGCAACTGATGAACATGATGAAACTGGGCACATTACCGAAGATGCAGCAAATCGCATTAAGATGATGGATAAGCGTATGCAAAAACTTGAAACTGCTCGTAAAGAAATCAAAGGACCAAAATTGTTCGGCCCAGAAAATGCTGATTTGACTTTGATTGTTTGGGGTTCTACAGTTGGCGCTGCTAGAGAAGCCGTTCAGCTCTTTAATGAAGATGAATCAAATAAAGAGAAAATCAATCTTCTTCATTTCTCAGAAGTATGGCCATTCCCAGTTGAAGCAACTACAGAAGCTCTCAAGAAGGTAAAATACACAGTTTGTGTGGAACAAAATTACACCAATCAATTTGCAAAACTGCTTTTGACCGAGACTGGATATTCTGTCAATAAAAAAATAAATAGATATGACGGAAGACCAATTACTCCAGAAGATTTAAAAGTTGAAGCAAAAAACATCTTGAAAGAAGTTTTGACTCTTGCTTGAATTTTGAAAACTTTAAATTAAAAAAAGAGTCATTCAGAAATGTTTGGCTCTTTTTTTTGTTTTATTTTTTACTTAAGCCTTTGATGGTGAGATATAAAGAAAACGATAAACCATTTGTTTTACATTTTCTGGATAATTTAAGCCTTTCAGTATCTCTAAGAAGCGGCTTTTGCTGTGTATTCCACCGTTAAGATTTCCGGCTTCATTGACTAAAAGATTGAAATCACCTGTGGAAACAGTTGGATCCCATTCAGCATTGTTGCTAAAGTCAAAGTTGAATTTAAAGCCCCAAGTTGGTGTTGTTTTTTTCTCTTGTATCGTTTTTGTAGAGGGTTGCCAGCAAATAAAAAACGGTAATGTTGATTAAGAATACGCATTTACTTTTATTACTCTTTTAAATCGCTATTTTACAGTTAGAATAATAATTAAACTTGTTTTTTTTGTCAATACTTTAATGTTTCCTTCCTTCTAATGAGGTTTTCAGAAGATTATTTGAAAAACAAAAAAGAGCCAAACCAAAAAGGAATGACTCTTTAAATTGAAATAAACTAAAAAATTTTCTATTTCTAAAGTTCTAGACTTTACCGCTTGGGCTGTATTTGCCGTCAGTAGGAATAGTTTGAACACCATCAACTTGTTCATCAGAAATAGCACCTTCAATTGGGCAGGCAGCTAAGCAAGCTCCGCAATCAATGCAAATATCCCAATTAATATAAGCCCATTTAGTGCCTTTTGTATTGGTCTTATCGTCAACAAAATCGATACATTCTACTGGACAAACAGGGATACAGTCAGCGATTCCTTCGCAAACATCGGTGTGAATTGTATATGGCATATTAAAACTCCTAAGTGTAATTTTTACAAATAAAGCAACTAGTAAATTTCAACTAGAGATTTTCCAGATAATTGAGCTGAAACTCTTTACACACTACTTTTATCAATTTTTTGCAAATTTACTTCTCAATGAGAATCATTCTCAATAAGGAAATCATTTCCTGTTTACTGTGATTAACTCCCACCTCGGCGGATATAAAGCTACGCACCATTCTTGGGCGTGCCTGCGGGCACATCTCTCTTAACAAGTCTGCCACGACACAAAACGTAATAGAGAAAGGGGGAATTGCACATTGCTGGTTTCCTCTAGTTTTAGGAGAGGGGGTAGGGGAGGGGGCTTTCAAAACTTTGTGCAAGGGTAGAGTAAGTCACAAATAAAAAAGGAGCCCCATAAAGAGACTCCTTAAATGAACGGTTGAGGAAACTAGAATTTGATTATTTTACTTACCGCATCCGCCTTGCACTTGAGCAGTTTTGTCTCCGCCATCAAGTTTGATATCGCAAGCTGCGGGTTTTTTGTTGAAGGTTGAACAAATAGCTGCCAAAACATCATTAGGTGAACGTCCGCCTTGATAAGCAGTTCCATTGATAATGATAGTTGGTGAGCCTTGAGCATCATACTTTTTGCCAAGTTCAATTTCTTTATCTAAGAAAGTATTGGTTGATTCTTTGACGCATTTTTCAACTTTTGCAAAGTCAATACCAGCGCCTTTAGCGGCATCTTTTGAGCAAGCTTCGCTGAAATCACCTTTTTCGTAGCATGAAGTATTGAATTTGCTTACATAATCCCACCATTTTTCTTTTTGCCCATTCCAAACACAAATTTGACGGACATCTTCTTTTGCTTCATCAGCTCCGTGCATTGAGCAATATTTTTGTCCTTTATCAATGCATTGACCTTCGCCAGCATTTGAATAAATTACAAAGTTTGGAGTGAAGTCAATGGTGTCACCTAAAGCTTTGATTACTGGTGCAAATGAGGTTTCAGCTTGAACACCATAAGGGCAACCAGCCATTACAAATAATCTAACTTCTGGTTTGTCTTTCTTTGGCAATCCTTGAGCTGCTGCTTGCTTTTGCTCTTCTGGTGAAGGAGGAGCTTGGTTTAAGTTGAAAATTGGCCCAAGAGACATGGTTTCGCCATTTTTAGTGACAAAAACTTTTACATTATCTAAAACTTGATCGTCTTTTTTGACATCTAAAGTCACGACATAAAAGCCATTTAAATCTTTTGATTCTTTGGCGTGAGCTTTAATTCCATCTTTGAGAATATATTTGCCTAAATATTGTTCGGCTTTAAGTCCAGCTGCTTCTTTTGTAATTTGAGTACAGCCTGTTAGAGAAGTTCCTAAGGCAATTACTAAGGTACAAAGAAACAATGGCTTCAATAGTTTTTTGATTGAAAACATTAATTTTTAAATCTGAGTTTAAGGGGAAACATCAAATTCTATTTTCCACGGAATCTCCTAAATTAAACAGTGTATTGCTTTGTAATGTTTTTTAGGATGAAATACCAAAGGCTCTAAACACATCGTCTGGGTAATCTCGAAAACTGTATTTCTCAGTATTGCCATTAAACGACCAACGAGATTCTTCAAGTCAAGGTTTTTTCTGAAACAAACTTTCTCTTTCAACAATGGACTTTTTAATGGAGTATATTGTTTTTGCCGCTCATTCCCTGGAATGCTATCAATTAATGTATACAAGTAGTCTTCGGCATCACCAAGAGCATTAAAAAGTGACTCTGTTAATATCCATTGTTTGGGTTTTGAACTTAAAGTGGTTGAAACTTCGAGTGGAAAATACTGACAAAATGAAAAGAATCCCTCAAAATGAATTTCTACAAGCTAAGACTCATAATTTTGGTGGAATTCAACAATGTATAAAAAGATCATTGATTCAAAAAATATTTCGATTATGTCAATTACTACTTCATATTTGGCTATTTTTATACTGATTGGAATAGCTTTGATTAATGTACTTTGGTTTTTTCTATTGCCAGCAAAAGGAGAAAGAAATCCAACTGTAAGGTTGATTAGTGACATGGAAAGGGCTATTAAATCTTCAGAGGATGCAGAATCAGCCAATTGGAATATTTTGCGTAGAAAAGTCAAACAATATCAATTGGACTTTAATCTTTTGCGAGACAATTCAGGATTAAATCAAGAAGATTCAGTCAAGTTAGATTCAGTCCTTAAAGCGCTTGGCTATTTTGCAGAAGGTAGCTGGCGATTTAATGAAATGGGTGAAGATCCAGAAAGGGCGGCTTCTCTTTATAGAAAGTCATTGGATTCTTTAGAAAACCTATCTGGGCAAAGCTCGAAGATCACAGTCATTTTAGAGAATGAAAATCAGAAACAAATCAATATAGGTGATTCGATTGCGGATTTACGTAATTTGGTGCAAGATCAAATTCAGTATTTAGAACAAACGCAAGGTATTTAAAATTAGTATTTAAAGGCTAATTTACTATCCCTGTGAGAACTAAGGCTAAAGCACAAAATGCCGACAATCGAAACTCGCAAATTATTCGCTTCAGCACTGAATCATTCAAATGAATTAGTTAATCAATCAATTAAAGATTTAATTCGAGCTTTTTTAAATCAAATAGAAGCTTTTAGCTCACTTAATACTTTGAAGGCTTATAGAAGTGATTTGAATGCTTTAAAGAATTTTGAATCTATTGTGCAAATTAATGATTCAGTACTTAGAGATTTGCGTTTGGAATTAATATCCAAATATTCTGAAAAAACAGCAGCTAGGCGTTGGAGTGCTCTGAGAGAGTTTTTTAGATTTTGTCAGTTGAGTGGATATATAAAAGAAAACCCTATACTAAATATCGAAAATGCTAATGCTAATAATCAAAAAATCATACAGTCCAGACTAAGCCATGAGACAGCGACTCAAATATGCGATCAGCCTGAGAAGCTCAGAGATAAAGCTTTACTTTGGTTTTTATATTCAACTGGAGCTAGGCCTAGTGAAATAATTCAATTTGGTATTTTTAAGAATTTGAATTTGGCTTCTGGAGAATTTTATGTAAATGGAAGAACGACTTTTCTATGCGATAAAGCTTTGAACTTCTTGAAAGAATATATTGGCTTCAGGAGGGTAACACCAGCGCTTTATGAACGTATTTTTGTTAATGACAAAGAAGAGCCTCTCAGTGAGATTTTTGTTTATACACTTTTTGCAAAAACGGCTGAGTCTTTGAGTTTAACGGCTTCAGCGAGAGATATTCGAGAGACTCTAATGATTAGGCTTTATCAGCAGGGGTTGTCGGTTGAAGAGTTGAAATATTTGTTTGGGTTTAAATCGATTCAATCAATAGAGCCTATATTGCATACAGTGGAAAAGGTTGCTCCGGGAAGCAATATAAAAGAGACAAGGTAACGCTGAAAAAGGCGATCACTTAATAGAGCTTCTTATTAACAAGACCAAAAGAAATTCTATGAGATAAAAGAACCTTTTAATCAGATGTCTAAATTAGCCAGTTATGAAAAGTGGCGGAGCTGACGGGACTCGAACCCGCAACCTTCGCCGTGACAGGGCGACGCTCTAACCAATTGAGCTACAGCTCCAAACAAGATGTTTAGAGGAACATAAAAACCAGAGCCAAATATTATCATCTAGCCCTTCCTTTGGTAAATAGATTTTTTGCTAAATACACAAAGTTGTAAAGTCTTTGAATAATTCCTCAAAATGAACTTCAAAAATTTTCTAATGAAATTTATATCCTAAAACCCAAATTCGAAAAGTTGCTTTTGGAAGTGAGAACCCTTGAAATACTTCTTGATAATTATCGATGACTCGGCTGGTGATAATGAGTTTAATTTGATTAGTTGTAATTTGCTCAAATTCAATACCTTGAGAAATTTTTCGATAAGACGGTAAGGCGCTCCTGATCAGCAATTCACCTTTTACGTCTATGCATTCGCAATCTAGGCCATGATCGATTAAATTGTAGATATAAGTAATCTTTTTGTTTTGATTTGGGTCTTTAGGCTGATTAATTAAGGCTTCAGCAGATTGTGGTTTTTCATCAGGTTCTATTTCAGTTTTCTCATCTTTCTTTGAGAGAATATTTACTGATTTTTTTGCAGCAGATTCATCTTCATCTTCTTTGGGTGTCTCTTTTGCTTTTGGGTTTTTAACAATTTTTGCTTCGGATTTAGTTTCCTCTATATTTGCATCTGGCTGCGTACTTTGTTGAGTTGACTGCGCTTGAGAGGTTGAGGAAGTTCTTTCAAGGTTTAAGGTGATATAAATTGGCCCCCAAACTGAAACATTAGCCTTGCGGACGAGTACTACTTCTTTTTCTTTATCTGATTGATTGTTATCCATGAATAGTTATTATCTGGGCAAAGTTACGAATAAGCAATAAGACGGACATGAAATAATTTAGATTCATGAAATTTCTACTTTTCAAAAAAAACTCTCCTCAATGGATTGCGTCATAAATAATTGAATCCTACTTTCATTTTCTTTAAACAAATCTTTAAATTATGAGCTTACATATTTCCGTAATGTTGAATGAAGTTCTGGATTTATTGAATCCGCAACCCGGTTTTACTTATCTTGATGGAACTCTCGGTTTGGGTGGACATTCTGAAGCACTACTTAATAAGACCAAAGGGCAAATCGATTTAATTGGAATTGATAGAGATGAAAAAACAATTGAAATCACTCAAAACAAGCTCTCATCTTGGAATGGATTTAAAGCAGTTCATGGCAGATTCTCAGAAATTCCTAAACTTGTAGACAAAAATTCACTATCGAAACCATTAGGAGGAGTCTTACTTGATTTAGGAATTTCTTCTTTTCAATTAAATAGTCCAGTTTATGGCTTGTCATTTGCAGAAGAACTATTTGATCAGCCTCTTGATATGCGCCTAGATAAATGGTGTAAATTTTCAGCTGCCGAAATTCTAAACAATTGGACTGAAAAGCAAATAGCGGATTTATTCTGGGATTATGCAGACTATAAACTTGCTCGTAAATTAGCCAAATTGATTGTGCAAAATCGACCAGTAAATAGGATTGGGGAATTGGTTGAATTATGCAATTTAGTTTTGAACAAAACAGATCCCAGAATCAGTTTCAGTCGAACTGAAGGCCAACCTCACAATAAGTTTCAAAACAAATCCCAAAACAAATTATCAACAAAGTTAAGTGGACAACAAAAAAGCAAGCTTAATACTGCAACTCTACCTTTTATGGCTTTACGCATGATTGTTAATGATGAGTTAGGTGAGCTTGAAGGAGGTTTACAAAATGTAATAGATTGGTTGGAACCTGACTGCAAAATAGTCGTCATATCATTTCATTCAGGTGAGG
>Ga0208362_1000694_pt1 | contig 11088 bp, 10 predicted proteins | sample LakMenEpi13Oct10_FD_150693 | JGI IMG/M metagenome (GOLD analysis project Ga0208362, IMG submission 150693) | Freshwater microbial communities from Lake Mendota, WI - 13OCT2010 deep hole epilimnion (SPAdes) | ecosystem: Environmental > Aquatic > Freshwater > Lake > Epilimnion/Euphotic zone ... | reverse complement strand
GTGCTCGGTAGTAAGCACAAAAAATCTACCAATCAACGTTATATCAGTACTAACACGAGGACCTTTATTACTAGTCGGCTCTTTGGTGATTTGAACTAATAATTTTTGTTTTGGCCAAACTCTATCGCTTAGGTGACCATGACCAGGTATATCACTGGCATGAAGAAAACCCATTTTCTCAGAACCTAAATTGAGAAATACGGCATCGATACTAGGAAGAATATTTTCAACACGTGCAAAATAAATATCTCCGATTGAAAATCCATTGCCCTGAAAGAAAAACTCTACTGCTTTGCCTCTATCTAAGAGAGCGGCTATATTTGCTTTTTCTGAAACAATTAAACTTTTTGGCATTTTGTTTTGATAATAAAACTGAAAATTAAACTTCTTCTATAGGAGCTTTTTGAATTGAAGTAGTTTGATTTGCGAAATTGAGGAACTTTGGTTGATCTAAACTGTGAACTAAATCGATTGGCTATGCCTGTAAATGAGTCACTAAATATGATTCATTTATAACTATTTCATTAATTTATCTTAAATAAGTTTTTGATTAAGCTTCCTTGATTTAAATTGGGTTCAGTTTGATATTCCATTAAGTTCGTTTGCAAATATTTCTTACTTACAATTAAGTTTAAGTTTTGAGATAAAAGTCTTTATTTAAGCTACTTCAGAAACTGGAAACAGAAACTTTGAAGTCTTTTGCCCATTAAAGCCAAGTCGAGATTTCTCAATTGACTTGTTAGTTGATTTGTTATTCACTTAGCTGATGAACTTAGTCGATCAACATTCCGCTATTAAATTTTCAAGTTCTTTAACTCAAAATTATTAATTTGCCGCTCTAAGCTTTTTTGAATTCAACTTTTGGGCTTAATGTAGCTTAGTATAAAAACTCATCACTTAATTAAACCTAAAAGAATTATCCCCCAAATCAAAGACTTTTTCTACAAAAAAATAAAAGATAATAAAGATAAAGGCCAAATTGATAATGAATTCAAACAAATGCATTAGTTAATCACGTTATGCAAAAATTATTTCCTGTTTGGTGAGATTAACTCTCTGTACTTCCGGCACATCTCTCTTAACAATCCTGCTAAGACGCAAGACGTAACTGGGAAATGAAAAGTGACAAACTTTGGACTTCCTTCTCGCTTTAGGAGAGGAGCTGGGGTGAGGACTTTTTAACTTTGCGTAAAGTGAGTTAGTTAATCAACTAAAATAGCAGCTGTTATCAAACGAGGTATCAAAAATTATGTCTAGAAAAGTAATTCACAAAGCAACTGGTCCTGTCAAAGTTGGAGATAAATGGGTTTGTCTATGCGGTCTTTCAAAAGGCTGGTCGGAGGAAGAACCTCAACCATTTTGTGATGGTTCGCACAATAAAGCTCGCTCAGAGGAAGAAGGCAAAGTGTATGAATATGATTCTGAAGGAAATGCTATTCCGGCTTAGTAAGAAACCATTAAAATCAGGGCACCTCTATTAAGTTTCTTCAACCCCCAAATCCTTGAGAGGGGCTTTTCGTTCTCTCTTTGAGATCCCCTTTTCAGGGTCGGCGAAAGCCAAGGGTTGAAAAAGCTTAGTTTTTATAAGCTCCTCTCAGCTTTTAGCTTTTGTTTTTCACTGCCAAGTTTTTGTGAGGGAAGATAAGAAACTTCATTCAGTTGAGAATGGGCAAGCTAAAAGATTCTAGAAAAATAAAATTCACCAAATACTATTAAAGTCCATGAGCAAATTAAATTCAATTGACTTAATTCACTTTGTAAATTCACTTCAGCAAAATAAGCATAAAATTGCCACGCTCTCAGATGAGCATAGAAGCAAGTTAATTGAAGAAATTGCCAATTCGCTTGAATCACAAACTGATTTGGTTTTGACAGCAAATCAAAAAGATCTAGCCGAAAATACAAACTTGAGTTCAGCGCTCCAAGATAGGCTCACGCTTAATGAGAGCAGATTGGCAAGTATGATCAGTGGATTACGCAAAGTAGCCAAACTGCCTGATCCACTCAATGAAGTGATTTCATGGAAGCATGCAAAGGGAATGGAAATCAGCAAGATAAGAGTTCCAATTGGTTTGATTTTAATTGTTTATGAGGCTAGGCCAAATGTCACCACTGATGCGGTTGGTTTGTGTCTAAAGACTGGGAATTCAGCAATCCTCAAAGGGAGCCGACAGACCAAACATACCAATCAAGCTTTGGCTCAGATTATTAATTCCGTTTTAGAAAAAAATAATTTGGCTAATACAATTGGCTTTTTGTCAGAGCTCTCAGAGGAAGAATCAATTCAGCTAATTGGAAGTGATAAGCTAGATTTGATTATTCCAAGAGGTGGAGAAAATCTCAAAAAATTCATTCAGAAATATGCGCAAGCTCCAATCTTGGGTGCAGGCGGTGGAGTTTGCCATGCATATATTTCTGAGTCAGCCAATTTAGATATTGCTCAAAATATTATTCTGAATGGAAAAACTCAAAGACCTGGTGTTTGCAATTCGCTAGAGACTGTTTTGATTCACAAAAGTTTAGTTAATAAAGCTGCAATTGAGAAGTTATTTAAACCATTAATAGATATGGGAGTGACTATCAGAGCCGATCAAGCCATATGCGAAATCAATAAGGAATTTGAGCAAGCTAATGAAGCTGACTGGGAAACGGAATATCTTGATTTGATTTTGTCTGTGAAATCAGTTGATTCGACAGAGGAAGCGATTGCGCATATCAATACTTTCAATACTAGTCATTCAGACGCAATAATTACAGAGAATCAAGAGGGAGCTGATTTGTTCTGTAAGCTTGTGGATGCGGCTTGTGTATATGTCAATGTTTCAACTCGCTTTACTGATGGGGAAGAATTTGGTTTTGGTGCAGAAATTGGTAATAGTACTCAAAAGCTACATGCAAGAGGTCCGATCGGGCCAAAAGAAATAACTACATACAAATACCTCATTAAAGGTAATGGACAAGTGAGATAGGAATACCCAAGAAAATCACTCAAAAAGCTCTGAATGAGAACCAGTTCTTTCAAGTATTAATTCATCATGAAGTAATTTGTAAATTAGCAACCAATCAGGCTCTAAATGACATTCTCTTCTGCTTTTCCAATTGTTTTTCAACAAATGATCTTTATATTTAGCTTCTAGCTTTTGTCCCCTAATAAGCTTGAGAACTATTGCTTTTAATTTATTTAAATTTTTGCCTTGTTTTATGATCTTCTTCAAATCTTTCTTAAATTGAGAAGTCTCTGAAACTTTTAGCTCAAATTCATTCACAGTTTATCCCAACTATCAAACATTTCATCAACTGAATTATAAGAATGTAATTCTTTTTTCTCATCTGTTTTTTGCATAGTACGACGAGTAGTTTTATTTGGAATTTTTAGATCAAATGGAATTCCATGATTTAGTTGAACTTGTTTGTAAAAAAGCGTTATTGCTTCAGTTGCATTCAACCCAAGCATTTCAAATATGGCTTCTGCTTCTTCTTTCAAGTCAGGGTTTACCCTAGCTCTTATCATTGCTGATTTATTCATGTTTTATTTCCTCTAAAAATAATGTACCACAATTGAGATACACTTAAAATTAATATGTTACTGAATAATAAAAATCATAATGAGCTCTTTAGTACTTGAATTGCAAAAAGACTGTATCAACTCCAATATACTTGTGTCTGATTTACTAAGAAAAGCTCTTATCATTGCTACTAAATTAAAGTTAAATGAATTTGAAAATTGGATAAATAATGAATTAAATGGATACCCCATTCATGGAGAACTTCCAAGATACAGAATTTTAGGAAGCAGTCTTCGAGCCTGGAATATAGTTCAGCAAAGATGGTTACCTCTAAGGTTTACCAATCCTGAAGAAGAAGAACTAGCAACTAAATTATCAAGCTCCAAAGAGCTTCTTGACCCAATTTCTTCCATTGAGCATTGCCTAGAATCTAATGGTGATTATCCAATCTGCCTTTCCCATGATGCCTTAACAAAAAATATTGGTTCAGAGGTCACAATTCAGATATCGAAATCTCAATTCAGACAACTACTTGAGGGGGTGAGAAATACTCTTCTTAGATGGACATTGAAATTAGAAGAAGAGGGAATCATTGGAACGGGTATGTCCTTTAGCCAACAGGAGTCTGTCAAAGCAGAAAATAACTCACAGATTTTCCATATTCAAAACTATATTGTAGGTGGAATGCATAATTCCCCAATTCAACAAGATACTGTCAATTCAACACAAATTTCATCCTATACATCTGATGAATTAGAACTTCTCAAACAAGAAATTCCATCAATAAAAGAAAAAATCAATGACATTAAAGATGAATCTTTAAAAAAACAGGCTGGCTCTGATCTTGCAACAATTGAAGTACAAGTAAATGCACCAAATCCAACAAAATCAATTATTAATACTTGTATAAAATCCCTTTGGTCAATTTCAGAAAAAGTAGGAGTATCTCTCATTGCAAACGAATTCATTAAACTCATTCCTCATGTTTTCTAATATTCGACTCCTTCTCAAGTAAGTTCATTCAGGCGATAAAGATATGCAATGGTGGAAAGAAGTAATTGAAAAGGCTTTCGCTGACTTAGATCTCAGAATAATTCATTTTCTGTATTTTCAATGTATTTAATTATTGAAACCAATCGTAGGACTCAGAATTTATTTGAATATGGATACTCCATCGATAAATATACTAATAAGTCGCCTCTGAAAATAAGGCAATATGAAGAGTAATATCAGGCAACCAATTACAGGCTTGATGGCGAAACTTAATTGAAATGGATTTATATTTTGGGCTGATCTGGACATTAATCCAAGCACAACATCCACAAAAATCAAAACTACCATAATGGGCGAAGCGGTAATAACTCCCAAAATCATAATACTTGCGAATGCATCAATTATTTGACGCAACGATAAATGCAAAAGAGAAAAGTCGGTAGCAGTCAAACTGAACAATTCAAAGCTTTTGACAAAAGAAGTTAATGCTAATTCAAAACCACCAAAATTCAAGAAAACAGCTACTCCCAAAAGGCGCATTAAACTTTGCAAAATACTATTCTGTTGGCCTGTTGCCGGATTCAAAATTTGCGCAGAATTGATTCCTAGCGAATTATCCATAATTTCACCTGCAGCCTGTGCAATATTCAAAACTAAATTTGTAATAAAACCAATTAGTGCACCAATTAAAAGATTAATAAGAATGCATAAAAAATAATTGTATTCATCTGGATTAGCAGGAAGAGGCTTGACAATTGGTGTAATCAAAACCGTTATTAAAAAAGTAAAACCAAGTCTGGTTAGGACGGGCATACCTGTTCCAGAACCTTCAGACATAATTGGCCCTTGGGAAGCAAAACCTAATACACGAGCAAAAACCACAATGAATGAGCTTAGCCAAGTTGTGAATAAAAACTGAATTTGTTCTGGTTGCATCTTGACTTGAAGAATCTTTCTTAGCGAAAAAATTTTAGTCTCTAAATCGTTTGAAATAGTTTGAAATTCAATTTAATTTATGACTTAAAGAGTTATTTCAATTAATATTTAAGCAATCTACTTAGCTAAAAGAAACTAAAGCGACAATTTAGCTAAATTTTTACACTTTTGAATCTTCTCAAATAAAAGTATTAACTTGGCCAATATAAATAATGGATAAAATAATTTCAAAGCTCCCTATTTTCAATTTTGTTTTTGGATTCATTACCTTAATTGGTGGGGTAATTGGGTATATGACAGCGCAAAGTATTCCCTCATTAGGATCAGGCTTTTTCTTTGGTAATTTATTGATGTTATCGATTTGGGGATGCGGCCAAGGTAAGAAAGATATTAAGCCAAAATATTGGGGATTTTATTTAGCTTCAATCGTCTCAGCCTTTTTGCTGGGCTTTTTTGTGTGGCGTCTTATGCATGGTGCCAAGGCTATGCCAGCAGCTATCATAATCCCTCTTGCAATTGTGGGAATTCTTGCAAATGTTTATGTGCTTCACAAAGCTTCATTAAATGAGCAGTTAAAGCAAGAATCATAAAGTCACTTAGCGATTCAAATAAAGAGCTTAGACCTTTACATCTCAAGCTTATTGATGAAGGAAATATGAAAGAAGGTTATGGAGTTGATGATGGAGCGGCTCTTCATTTTGTTGGCAATAAGCTTGCTAAAATCGTAACTTCATCAAAAAATGCAAAAGCAGTGAAAGTAAGCTTAGAAGATCACAAAGTAGTCGAACAGGAGCTGGAGACAGTTTATTTAGGTAAAGAAAAATGAGCAAATTACGTTTTCTTACAGCTGGTGAATCACATGGCCCAGCGCTGTCAATAATTGTTGAAGGAATTCCTTCAGGGCTCGAGATTTTGGCGGAAGATGTGAATCACCATTTGGCGCGAAGACAAAAAGGCTATGGTCGAGGTGCGCGCATGAAAATTGAAACTGATCGCATTGAGTTTTTGAGTGGCGTACGGCATGGTTATGCCATGGGCAGTCCAATTTCAATGCTAATTCGTAATAAAGATTATGAAAACTGGGATATTGTCATGAATCCAGCTCCAGTTGATGAGATTAACCCAGATAATCAAAAAAAACTAGCCGATAAATTTCTAACACGTGTTCGTCCTGGTCATGCTGATTTTGCTGGAACAATTAAATACAATCAACAAGATGTCAGAAATTCTCTAGAAAGATCTAGCGCAAGAGAAACCACCAGCCGAGTTGCTGCAGGTGGCATCGCTCACAAACTATTAAAAGCTTTTGGAATCAGAGTAGTTAGTCAAGTTGTACAAGTCGGCTCAGTTGCAGTACCAGCCAAAGACAGAGGGCATATTTCTGAAGAAGATTTTCTGAGAATTGAAGAGTCAGAACTCAGATGCAAAGATACTGCCTCAGCCGCAAAGATGAAAGAAGCTATAGACAAAGCCCGCAAAGACGGTGAAAGTCTCGGTGGCATTGTGGAAGTAATTGCATACAACCTCCCAGTCGGCATTGGCAGTCATGTGCATTGGGATCGCAGATTAGATGGAATAATAGCGCAAGCTTTGATGTCGGTTCACACGGTAAAAGCAGTTGGTTTTGGCATTAGTTTTGATGCTGGTATTTTGCCTGGTTCACAAGTGCATGATGAAATCCAATTAGCGAATAAAGCTAGCGATGGTTCTAATTATGAACATCTGACTAATCGTGCTGGTGGAATAGAAGGCGGAATGTCTAATGGCGAACCTATTATCTGCCAGGTTGCCCTCAAGCCAATTCCAACCTTAGCTCGTTCCGAGGAAAATTCTCTCAAGTCAGTTAATTTGCAGACCAAAACAAATGATGTAGCTTTTTATGAGCGTTCTGATGTTTGCGTTGTGCCAGCTGGTGGAGTTGTTTGTGAGGCTATGATGGCTTTAGCTTTGGCTAATCAAATCCTTGATAAATTTGGTGGTGACTCAATTCAAGAGACATTAGATAATTATCAGAGATATTTAGATTATTGCAAAACCAGATAGGATACACACCAAATTCCATCAATCAATGAATAACTTGAATCAATTTCAAATTGTGATTTTGGGCAGTAGTAAGCTAAAAACAGCTACTGTAAATAAGTTGATTTGCCAAGACGAAAAAGAAAACAAATACGAAATTGCAGAAATTCAGACTTGGATATCAAATAAAGAAAATCTGCTGAAATTGAAACTAGATTCAACCTCAACTCTAGAAACCCTTATTATTAGCGTTAGGCCAGATTTAAATCAATTTATTCCTGCAAGAGAAAATATTCATTTCTTTGACAATCAAAAGGCAATTGATTATTTGCAATTGAAAAATATATATACTGGATTTGGTGCAGACCGTCTTGCAGCTTTGCTTGGAGGAATTTCTATTTATCCGAACAACTCTTTCGCCATAATTGATTTAGGTACTTGCAATACTTTCAGCGTTCTTCGATTTGATGAGCATTCTCAAAGTTATGAATTGAAAAACAGTGGAATTGCTCCTGGAATCACAACCTCTCTTCTCTCTTTGCATGAAAAAACCGCTAGTCTTCCTCTTTTGACAAAAGATGATTTCCAGAATTACTGTGCTGAACTGAATCTAAATAAAACTCCCAATTCAACCCGTGATTCAATCTGCGAAGGTGTTCTTATTCAGACTATTGGTTTTATTGAAAAGATAGAAAAGCTTTTATTTCAAATGAATTCTAATAAATCTCAACTGATTATTACTGGTGGCTGGTCGGAAGTAATTGGTCGAATTCTACAAAATCAAAATAAGAGTCAAAATAATATTTTTACAAACTTTTTAGTTGAGCCTAATCTTTGCTTCTTTGGAGCTATTAAGTATTTGAATTATTGCAAAAGCTGAAATTAGGAATTTTCTTTATGGCTAGCCTTGTGATAATATTTCTTCCGATTAAGTCGAAGTGGCGGAATAGGTAGACGCGCACGCTTGAGGTGCGTGTGGGCAACCGTGAGGGTTCAAGTCCCTCCTTCGACACCATTTTTATTACATTCCAGAATATATATGCTGTCATTTCAATCTTTTTGACGTGCTTTATTCATTTCGTTGAGGCATAAAGCCGTATTTTTGCCTCAATTTTTTAGTTCCAAATCTTAATAAAGATTAAGTTTGTAATACGGTAGCTGTAAATTCTGTATGACCACTAAAATGATTTCAAGGTAATTGAGAACAGAAATAAACTAAAACAAAAGCTTGAATAATTAAGTTTAGGCAATAAGTTTTTAGATAAAAAGTTCTAGACAACAAGTTCAATTGTGGAGTATCAATGCAAGTAACAAAAGGAAATAATCAGCACGAGCCATTTAGAAGACAAAAATTAGAAAAAATTCTTCGAAATGCAACCATAGGTCTCACAAATGTTGACTCAGAAATAATTCTGACTGATATAGAGCTTCAACTTTTTGACAAAATATCAACCAAAGATATTCACAAAGGCTTGATTGCAACTAGTCTTCAACACGTTCAAAATGAACCAGAATATTCAGATTTAGCCGCTAGATTATTACTTTTTGATGTTTACAAGCAATCATTAGGCAAAAACTCATTTGATGATTTAGATAAGGCTCACAAAGAAGTATTTGCAAAATATATCCAAGAAGGCGTTGAGAAAAAATTACTTTCTCCATTAATGCTTGAAACCTTTGATTTGGGAAGATTAGCCCAAGCTTTAGATTTCACTAGAGACAGATTATTTACATTCAATGGACTCTTTACATTGGGCGATCGCTATTTAATTCGTGATTTTAAGGATGAAGAAAGATTATTAGAGTGTCCGCAATTCTTTTGGATGAGAGTTGCCATGGGAGTTTGCTTAAACGAAAAAGGTACAGATGCAAGCCTCGATCAAGCTACTGACTGGGCAATCAAGTTTTACCACAAAATGAGTAAGCTTGAATATTTAGCAGCCACTCCAACCCTCTTTAACAGCGGCACCTTATACTCACAGCTCAGTTCATGCTTTGTGCTTGATTTGCCAGACAGCATTACGGGAATTGCTGATGGAATAAAAGATGTCATGTTCTTGGAAAAGCATTCAGGCGGAATTGGTATGAATATTACCCGTTTGCGTTCAGCTGATAGCGTAATTAATTCTATTCAAGGAAAATCTTCAGGACCAGTTCCATTCTTGAAAATGTTTGATGCGGTTGTGGCAGGGGTCTCTCAGGGTGGAAGAAGAAGAGGTAGCATGGCAATTTATGCTGAGCCATGGCATTTAAATATAGAAGACTTTATTAGGCTCAAAGGCAGAACTGGTGATGAAACCCAAAGACTCAGAGTGATTAATACTGTAATTTGGGCTAATGATGAGTTTATGCGTAGAGTTAAACAGGATCAACCATGGTATCTCTTTGATCCAAGCGAAGTTTCTGATTTGCCTGATTTGTATGGAGACGCTTTTGATGCCAGATATAAAGAATATATTCAAATGGCTCAAAGAGGCGAATTGCAGAATTATCGAGTTGTCAAAGCTAAAGAATTGTTCAACAAAATTTTGACTTCATTGATTGAAACCGCACATCCATGGATTACATTCAAAGATACTGCTAATAATAATTGCCCAATTAATCATAAGCTTTTGGTTCACTCATCCAATCTGTGTACTGAAATCTTTTTGCCAACTGATCCAGAAACCACCGCTGTTTGTAATTTGACCAGCATTAATCTTTCTCGTCATTTGAATGAATCCAATTCAGACTTTGATTATGAAAAGTTGCGTGAGTCAGTTACTCTTGCAATGCGTCAATTGGACAATGTAATTGATGTGAATTATTATCCAACTGAAAAAGCAAATAGAGGCAATCAAGCTTATAGACCAGTTGGTTTAGGCATTATGGGTTTTGCTGATGCTTTAGAAAAGTTGCAAGTTCCTTATGATGGCGATGTTGCTGGTGAATTGACAGACAGAATATTCTCTATTATGAAAGAAGAGTCTGTGAAAGCTTCAATTCAACTGGCAAATGAAAGAGGAGTTTTTCCTGAATACAAAGGAAGCGCTTGGGAAAAAGAAGGAATTCCAATGCGTAATGGAACTGTAATGGCGGTTGCACCAACTGTAACTATTTCTATGATTGCAGGAACCAGCCAAAGCTTGGATCCAAATTACAGCAATTTCTTTACTCGTAATAATATTGCAGGTAAATTTGCTGAGTTTAGCCGTAATCTGGTTGATGTTCTCAAATCTCTTGGTTTGTGGGAAAAACTACACCATGAAATCCTTCTCTCAAAAGGCTCAGTGCAAGATATACCTGAAATCCCTGATCACATAAAAGAAGTTTATAAAACCGCTTTTGAAATTGATCAAAAAAGAATTATTGATATTGCAGCCACTGCTCAAAAACATGTAGACCAAGGTATTAGTCGTAATCTTTATTTTGATACCAAAAATCTAGATGACTTATCAGATGTTTATATGTATGCTTGGGAAGCTGGTCTCAAGAGCACATATTATGCTTTTATAGCTCCAACTGCTTCATCTGAAGGTAAATTTCTTTATAGAGTAGAAAAAGTTGAATTACCATCAGCAGTAGCAAAATCAGAACCTGCCATATCTTCAGCTCAAACCGAAGAGACAAAAGCAGCAGTATGTAGTCTCACGCC
>Ga0208362_1000689_pt1 | contig 11121 bp, 11 predicted proteins | sample LakMenEpi13Oct10_FD_150693 | JGI IMG/M metagenome (GOLD analysis project Ga0208362, IMG submission 150693) | Freshwater microbial communities from Lake Mendota, WI - 13OCT2010 deep hole epilimnion (SPAdes) | ecosystem: Environmental > Aquatic > Freshwater > Lake > Epilimnion/Euphotic zone ... | reverse complement strand
TACGCGGCCTGAAGTCACGGGCTCGCTGTCAGCACCAAACACCAGGCTCTTAACAGCCGCGTCGTAAGCAGCAATGCCGTCGATAGGCAAGTAGCCACGGGCTGTGGGCTTGTCCATCATGGCTTTTTCGGCAGATTGCACACACTCTAAAAGGGGAAGTTTGCCGTTGTCGTCGAAATAAACGCCTACGCCCAAGTTCACTTTGTTGGGGTTGGTGTCGGCTGCGAATTGTTCATTCAAACCCAAGATCGGATCGCGGGGGGCCATTTCGACGGCGGTAAACAGAGACATGAAAAAAGTCCTTGTGGGAGGTTGTAAAAGCAGTTTCTGGCTGGCAGAAACCCAAAACCTAGGTTAGGCTTTAGGGTTGCCCCTAATTTTAACGGCTCTTTTCCCCATTTTTGCCCTCAATTGACACATCTCACGAAGTTCCATGGCCGTATTCCCAGTCTCCTCTGAAGCCCCTATTGAGGCGGTTCCGTATGTTGCCCCCGAGGGTCAATTTGTACATTACGAAGGCTCGCCCTTTGAGTTGTACCAACCTTATCCGCCAGCAGGCGATCAACCCACCGCCATTGTTGAGTTGGTGGAAGGTCTGAACGATGGCGAAGTGTTTCAAACTTTGTTGGGCGTCACAGGCTCGGGCAAGACCTTCACCATGGCCAATGTGATTGCGCAAATGGGCAAACCGGCCATTGTGTTTGCGCCCAACAAAACATTGGCCGCGCAGCTTTATTCTGAGTTCAGAGAGTTCTTCCCTAAAAATGCGGTGGAATATTTTGTCAGTTATTACGACTACTACCAGCCCGAGGCCTATGTGCCGCAGCGTGACTTGTTCATTGAAAAAGACTCTGCCATCAACGAGCACATTGAGCAAATGCGTTTGTCATGCACCAAGAGTTTGATGGAGCGCCGCGATGTGGTCATTGTGGCCACGGTCTCAGCCATTTACGGCATTGGCGAGCCCGAGAGTTATCACCGCATGATTATGACTTTGCGCACTGGCGACAAAGCAGGTCAGCGCGATGTGATCTCGCAACTCATTCGCATGCAGTACCAACGCAATGACCAAGACTTTAGCCGCGGCAAGTTCCGCGTAAGAGGCGACACCATCGATGTGTTTCCTGCAGAACATTCTGAGCTTGCAGTGCGCATTGAATTGTTTGATGACGAAGTTGAAAGCCTGCAATTGTTCGATCCACTCACAGGTCGCATTCGTCAAAAAATTCCGCGTTTCACGGTCTATCCTTCCAGCCATTACGTCACACCGCGCGACAAGGTTTTGGCGGCTGTTGAAACCATCAAAGTCGAGTTGTCAGAGCGACTTAAAGAGTTGGTCGGCGTGGGTAAGTTGGTAGAAGCTCAGCGCCTTGAGCAACGCACTCGATTTGATTTGGAAATGCTCAGCGAAGTAGGGCACTGCAAAGGCATTGAAAACTACACACGTCATTTGTCCGGTGCAGCACCAGGCGCTGCGCCTAGCACCTTGACCGACTACATGCCCCAAGATGCTTTGATGTTCTTGGACGAAAGCCATCAAATGATTGGCCAACTGAATGCCATGTACAACGGTGACCGTGCGCGCAAAACCACGCTGGTGGAATACGGCTTTCGTTTGCCCAGTGCCTTAGACAACAGACCGCTTAAATTTGAAGAGTTTGAAACCAAAATGCGCCAATGCGTTTTTGTGTCGGCCACCCCCGCCGATTACGAAAAAACGCATGCAGGCAAAGTGGTCGAGCAGGTGGTGAGGCCTACAGGTTTGGTTGACCCTGAAGTGGAAGTGCGCCCCGCCATTCACCAAGTGGACGATGTGCTGCAAGAAATTCGAATTCGTGCAGAAAAACATGAGCGCGTGCTGATTACCACGCTGACCAAACGCATGGCCGAACAGCTTACCGACTACCTGTCTGACAACGGTGTGAAAGTTCGCTACTTGCACTCTGACATTGACACAGTAGAGCGCGTTGAAATTTTGCGAGATTTGCGCTTAGGTGCCTTTGATGTGCTGGTGGGCATCAACTTGTTGCGCGAAGGCTTGGACATTCCAGAGGTGTCTCTGGTGGCCATTTTGGACGCCGACAAAGAAGGTTTCTTAAGGTCTGAGCGAAGCCTTATTCAGACCATCGGTCGTGCTGCGCGTAACCTGCACGGCCGGGCCATCTTGTATGCCGACCGCATGACCGAGTCCATGAAAAAAGCCATCGGAGAAACTGAGCGCCGCCGTACCAAACAAGTGGCCCACAACCTGGCCATGGGCATTACGCCGCGCAGCATTGTCAAAGAAGTGCGCGACCTCATAGATGGGGTTTACAGCGAGAAGGCTGGTAAGGAAGCCGATCGCTTAGAAAAAGAAGCCGTGCAGCGGGCCAAGGTAGAAGACATGAGCGAGAAAGATGTGTCCAAAGCCATCAAGCAGCTTGAAAAACAGATGATGGAGCATGCCAAAAACCTCGATTTCGAGAAGGCCGCACAGGTTCGAGACCAACTTCAAATGCTCAAGGCTCAGGCCTTTGGGGCGCCGGGTACCGACAACGTGGTGGTGCTGAAAGCATAAAGACCTTCAATTCGTATTCCTACTAATCTGGTCAAGTTCTGCTATAGTCGAGCGAATTAGTCAACATTTTAGGAAAAAGCCATGCGTCTTACCACCAAGGGTCGATTTGCGGTTACCGCCATGATCGATCTGGCCCTGCGACACCATTCTGGCCCCGTGACGTTGGCTGCCATTAGCCAAAGACAAGAAATCTCCCTGTCTTATTTAGAGCAGTTGTTTGGCAAACTCCGCCGTCACCAATTGGTTGAGTCCACTCGGGGCCCTGGCGGTGGTTACACCTTGGCCAAAAAGGCATCTGAAATAACAGTTGCCGATATCATTTTGTCGGTCGACGAGCCCATCGATGCCACCCACTGTGGCGGTAAAGAAAACTGCCACGGCAGCAACGGCCGCTGCATGACCCACGATTTGTGGTCCGCTTTGAACTCACGCATGGTCGAGTTTTTAGACTCCGTCAATTTGCAAAAATTGGTGGACGACCAATTGGCAGCGGGTCATACCATTGAAGACAAGCCCGCCATCAAGCGTGCCATTTCTGCCATGCCTGTGTCACAGAGCATCCGCATCAACGCACCCAATTCGGTATTTGCTTTGGGTAACACCTTTGTTAAATCTTGAGAAGTTTTCAAGCATGAACTCAACACCTCACTTTCCCATTTACCTCGACTACAGCGCCACCAATCCCTGTGACCCGCGCGTGGTCGATGCCATGATTCCTTGGTTGCGCGAGCACTTTGGCAACCCCGCATCACGCAGCCACGCTTGGGGCTGGGAAGCCGAAGCGGCTGTCGAAAAAGCCCGCCAAGATGTGGCCGACCTCATCGGTGCAGACCCCCGCGAAATTGTCTGGACCAGCGGTGCTACCGAGTCCAACAACCTGGCCTTGAAGGGCGCAGCACACTTTTACAAAAGCCGCGGCAAGCACCTGATTACGGTTAAAACAGAACACAAAGCGGTGCTCGACACCATGCGCGAACTTGAGCGCCAAGGCTTTGAAGTGACTTACCTGGATGTCCAAGAAGACGGCTTGCTCAACCTTGATGTTTTCAAGGCAGCTTTGCGCCCCGATACCATTTTGGTCAGCGTCATGTTCGTCAACAACGAAATTGGCGTCATTCAAGACATAGCTGCCATTGGCGCCATTTGCCGCGAGAAGGGCATCATCTTTCACGTCGATGCCGCGCAGGCCACTGGCAAATTCCAGATTGACCTCAGCACCTTGTCGGTCGACTTGATGAGCTTGACCGCACACAAAACGTATGGCCCTAAAGGCATTGGCGCTTTGTACGTCAGCCGCAAACCTCGCGTGCGCCTAGAAGCGCAAATGCACGGTGGCGGCCACGAGCGTGGCATGCGCTCTGGCTCTTTGCCCACGCACCAAATTGTGGGCATGGGCGAGGCCTTCCGCATTGCGCGCCTCGAAATGGACCAAGACATTGCCAAAGTCAAAGCTCTGCAACAGCGACTCTTCAATGGTTTGAAAGACGTTGAGCAAGTGTTTTTAAATGGCCACCCTACAAAGCGCGTACCGCACAACATCAACATGAGTTTCAACTATGTTGAGGGCGAGTCGCTCATCATGGGCATCAAAGGTTTGGCTGTGTCGTCGGGCTCGGCTTGTACCTCTGCCAGTCTTGAGCCTAGCTATGTACTGCGCGCCTTGGGCCGCAGCGACGAATTGGCCCACAGCAGCTTGCGAATGACCATGGGCCGTTGGACCACCGAAGCCGAAATTGACTACGCCATTGACACCATCAAAGCCAACGTGGCCAAACTGCGCGACCTCAGCCCCTTGTGGGACATGTACAAAGAAGGCATTGACCTGAGCACCATTCAGTGGGCTGCCCACTAACATTGAACCGAAGAATTAAGAAAGTATCACCATGGCTTACAGTGAAAAAGTTGTTGATCATTACGAAAACCCCCGCAACGTGGGCTCCTTTGAAAAGGGCGACGAAGATGTGGGCACCGGCATGGTGGGCGCGCCCGCTTGCGGCGACGTCATGAAATTGCAAATCAAGGTCAACCCCGTTACGGGCGTCATTGAAGACGCACGTTTTAAAACCTACGGTTGTGGCTCTGCCATTGCCTCTAGCTCACTTGTGACCGAGTGGGTCAAAGGCAAAACTTTGGACCAAGCGGCAGCTTTGAAGAACAGCGAAATTGCCGAAGAGTTGGCATTGCCACCCGTCAAAATTCATTGCTCCATCTTGGCCGAAGACGCTATCAAAGCGGCCGTTGAAGATTACAAGAAAAAACACGCAGCGGTCTAACCCTGCAGCTTGCGAGAAACACACATGGCCATCTCATTAACAGAAGCTGCAGCGCGGCACGTGTCGCGCTACATCACCAAACGCGGCAAAGGCGTGGGTGTGCGTCTGGGCGTCAAAACCACCGGTTGCTCTGGCTTGGCCTACAAACTTGAATACGTAGACGACGTGGCTCCCGAAGACGTGGTCTTTGAAGACCACGGCGTCAAGGTGCTCATCGACCCCAAAAGCTTGGCCTACATCGACGGCACGCAATTGGATTTTGTGCGCGAAGGTTTGAACGAAGGTTTCCGTTTTAACAACCCCAATGAACGCGATCGCTGCGGCTGTGGCGAATCGTTCCGCGTGTGATTTCACTGCAGGCGTCAGACTTTGAGCTGTTTGGCTTGCCCGTAGCTTTTGCATTAGACAGGTCGCAGCTAGACCTTCAATGGAAGTCTTTGCAACGCGAAGCCCACCCCGACCGATTTGCTTCTGAAGGCGCTGCTTCACAACGCGTTGCCATGCAATGGTCGGTGCGCATCAACGAAGCCTACAACCGACTCAAAGACCCCTTAAAACGTGCAGCTTACTTGTGTGAATTGCATGGTGCTGCAGTGAATGCAGAAAACAACACCAGCATGCCGCCCGCATTTTTAATGCAACAAATGGAATGGCGCGAAGCGCTAGACGATTGCAAAGCGCTTAAAAATTTAGACACTAAAATTACGGCACTCGAAGCATTGCTAGAAGAAGTTGATGCATCCCATGCACATGTATTAGCGCAAGCCGCGCACTTGATGGACGCTGATCACAACTATTCGGCAGCGGTAGGGCAGGTAAGGGCGCTGATGTTCATTGAAAAATTTGCACAGGAAGTGCAGCATGGGCTTGACGCCTGCACTTAATTTGACCGCACAGACATTGAAGTTTTAAATGGCACTTTTGCAAATTTCCGAACCTGGCCAAGCGCCGGATCCACACCAGCGGCGCATTGCCGTTGGCATCGATTTAGGCACCACGCATTCTTTGGTGGCCTCTGTGCGCAATGGCGTGGCAGAGTGCTTGCCCGACGACAAAGGCCACATAATTTTGCCCTCTGTGGTGCGTTATTTGCCAGGACAAGGCAGGCAGATAGGCCATGAAGCTGTGGCCAATGCTGCCCTAGATCCAGAAAATACATTGGCCTCTGTGAAGCGGTTCATGGGGCGCAGCTTATCTGACATTGCCCATCCAGAAAAGTTGCCCTACAAGTTTGTGAAGCCCGAAGGCCAACAGGCTGCTTCTGAAAAAGGCATGCTGTCTATTCAAACGGTTCAGGGTGCTAAATCACCTGTTGAAGTCAGTGCCGAAATTTTGGCCACGCTGCGTTACAGGGCAGAAGACACCTTCAACGATGATTTGCACGGCGCTGTGATCACAGTGCCTGCGTACTTTGACGATGCGCAAAGACAAGCCACCAAAGACGCTGCGCAGATGGCGGGCATCAATGTGCTGCGCCTGATTAACGAACCCACTGCGGCTGCCATTGCCTATGGCTTAGACAATGCTAGCGAAGGTATCTACGCAGTATTTGATTTGGGCGGCGGTACCTTTGACATTTCTATTTTGCGTTTAACACGTGGCGTGTTTGAAGTGATGGCCACCGGTGGCGATTCAGCTTTGGGTGGTGACGATTACGACCACGCATTGGCAGATGCAACCTTGGCATCGATGGGTCTTGCTGATGCTCAGGCTGGCCTAAGTGCTGAAGACAAAACCCGATTGAAGGCGGCTGCTCGTTCGGCCAAAGAAACTTTGACTACGTCTTCTGATGTGTCTTTGGTATGGTCGCATGCCGCCCAAAGCCACGAAGTGAAAGTCACCCGTTCGCAATTTAATCAAGCAACATCTGAGCTCACCGCGCGTTGCATGTCTGCTGTGAAGAAAGCATTGCGCGATGCCAAAATCAAAGCCGACGACATTCAAGGCGTAGTCATGGTGGGTGGCTCAACTCGCATGCCACAAGTGCAAGAAGCAGTTGCCACATTCTTCGGCAAACCACCCCTGAATAATTTAAACCCCGACGAAGTGGTGGCCTTAGGCGCCGCCATCCAAGCCAATCAATTGGCGGGCAACGACTCAGCCGGCGATTTGCTCTTGCTCGATGTCATACCTTTGTCTCTGGGCATTGAAACCATGGGCGGTTTGGTTGAGCGCATTATTCCGCGCAACCAAACCATTCCCACGGCCATGGCCCAAGACTTCACCACCTACCAAGACGGGCAAACCGCTTTGGCTTTGCATGTGTTGCAAGGTGAGCGCGATTTGGTGGTTGACTGCCGCAGCTTGGCCCGCTTTGAATTGCGCGGCATACCGCCTATGGCTGCAGGTGCTGCGCGCATTCGCGTCACATTTACTGTGGATGCCGATGGTTTGTTAAGCGTAGCTGCCAAAGAGCAAATCAGTGGCGTTGAAGCCAAAATCGATGTGAAGCCGTCTTATGGATTGAGCGATACCCAAATTGCACAAATGCTGCAAGACAGTTTTAGCACTGCCGAGGTGGACATGAAGGCGAGGGCGTTGGTCGAAGCCAGGGTAGATGGCGACCGCATGTTGCTGGCTACACAAAGTGCTTTGAATGCCGATGGACAATTGCTAAGCGCTGAAGACCGCGCTCAAATAGATTCGCTCATGTTGGCATTGCGCCATACTGTAGACACCTCACAAGAAGCTCAGGCGGTAGAAGATGCCACCCAAGCCTTGGCGCATGCCACTGAAACCTTCGCTGCCGATCGCATGAACCACAGCATTCAAAAAGCTTTGTCGGGTCAAAACATCCAGAGCCTTTGAGCTCACTGCCAATTAAAGAAACACAAAATGCCAGTCATTAAAATTTTGCCCCACGCTGAATACTGCCCTGAAGGGGCGCAAATTTCTGCCCCACCTGGCACCAGCATTTGCGAAGCCTTGTTAGAAAACAAAATTAACATTGAACACGCTTGCGACATGAGTTGCGCCTGCACCACTTGCCACGTCATTGTGCGAGAAGGTTTGAGTAGCTTGAACGAAGCCGAAGAAACCGAAGAAGACTTGCTTGACCGTGCTTGGGGCTTAGAGCCCAACTCACGTTTGAGCTGCCAGGCCTTCATGGGCAAGCTAGATGTGGTGATTGAGATACCTAAATACACCATCAATCACGCGAAAGAAAATCATTGAAAGTTTTTGCTGCTTGATTGCGTTTACAGTAAGACCATGCGTCAATTATTTTTAGACACCGAAACCACAGGCCTCTCTGCAGAGGGCGGCGACCGCGTCATTGAGCTGGGCTGCGTCGAGTTGGTCAACCGCAAGCTAACCGGCAACAACTTGCATTTCTACTTTAATCCTGGGCGAGACAGCCATGAAGACGCTCTTAAGGTGCACGGCATCAGCAACGAATTTTTGCGCGACAAGCCCAAGTTTGAATCTGTAGCGCAAGAAATTCTGGATTATGTGCAGGGCGCCGAAATCATCATTCACAACGCCGCGTTTGACGTAGGCTTTTTAAACAAAGAGCTAGAGCTTGCAGGGCAGAAGCCCTTCACCCAGTATGTCGAAAGCGTGGTCGACACCTTGGTCATGGCCAAGCAAATGTACCCCGGCAAGCGCAATAGCCTCGATGCCCTTTGCGATCGTTTAGGCGTCGACAATTCCGGCCGCACTTTGCACGGCGCCTTGCTAGATGCCGAACTTCTGGCCGATGTTTACATCAACCTCACGCGTGGCCAAGAAGCCTTGCTGATTGATGCGGGTGGCGATGACGGCAAGCCAGGCTCAGAAGAAGTTGTCGATTTGTCTGGCTTTGTATTGCCCGTCATTCAAGCCAATGCCCAAGAGCATGCAGCCCATCAAGACCAATTGGCTCAATTAGACAAAGCCAGTGGCGGTAAGACCATTTGGCGGCAAACTCAGTCGGCTTGACGCCCTAAAAACCTTGAAGTACGCCAATTTTCCATGGCATAATTTAAGGCTACGCTGAAAAAGCGATAGGGCGATTAGCTCAGGGGTAGAGCACTGCATTCACACTGCAGGGGTCAGAAGTTCGAAACTTCTATCGCCCACCATTTGGTGGTTTTCTTTATTTAAATCAACGCCTGATATGGTTCTCTTCACGCTGTTCTTAGGTTTTCTAAGGCAGTGCTCTAGGAAACTTTCATGCGTAAATTCAATTCCCCCGTCAATCTCAAAGCTGCAGCTGATTCATTCGTATCAGAGGCATTCATTGACGTCACCTTAACAGAACTTGTTAGTGCCCATTCCATTGCCAGACCTCTGCTTGCCTTGCACTTCAGGCTCAAGAAATGGTGCGACTTAGTCAACGGCTTTGGTGCTGAATGTGCATGGAGTATTTCAAGTGAAAGACTACAAAGTGCAGCACAAGCTTTAATTGATTATGGCTACGCTTGCTCATCCGTCAACAGAGACATTGGTGCAATTGGACAAGTGTATCGATGGGCCATTGTGAATCGTCGCATGGCGCCCAAAGGATTCATTTCACCAACCATTGCCATGCGGCGTTACGAAGAAAAAGTCCGATACGTTTCATCCAATGAACAGGATTTCATATCGCTGCGATTGGCGGCCAAGATGTGCAAAGACCGATTGTTTACTTTGTTCGTTTGGATGCTTGCTGACTCAGGCGCCCGCAAGAGCGAATTGCTTGAAAGAACTTGGAATGATCTGGATATTTCAAATGCAAAAATGATCGTGCCATTGTCAAAGAATGGCGATTCAAGAACATTGTTTTTTTCGCCAGCCACTATGAGCTTGGCTAAACAAATGAGACCTTCATTTTCTCAAGCAACAAAATTGTCCAATCCAAAACTCCATATACATCGATTGATCTTTGCAGGCAGAAATGGCATCACGCCAATTGACTACAGAAAGAAATGGACAAGTTTGACTTCAATGCTGTGTCGTCCAGAACTCCGCATACATGATGTACGTCATTGGGTTGCAGCGTCACTTTTGCGAAGTGGGGTAGGGGTGGGTGTTGCCTCACAGATCATGGGGCACAGAGATCAAACTATGTTGTTGAGGAGGTATGGTCACCTTGACGCTTGTTCTCTTCAGAGTGCGCAAGAAGTTAGATGGAAAATTTCAGATACTTTGATGAGTCCAATTTGATGCAGATCCGCATGATTGGCATTGTGAAAATCTCTTACATATTACATGCGTGGATACTCACATCAATAGCATTTCCATCTGCTCAAAAAGTCAGCAGCGTAAAGAGTCTTTACGCTTGACCCTATAAAAGTACAAATCTTTTAAAATAATTAGTACTTTAAAATTAAATACATCAAATTTAGTCGTCAAAACTTATTTTTACTCACATTTCCAATGCGAATGCATTTTATAGCTTGAGGCGTGAAATTAAGTCGTGCAATGTTTACCCTAGGTTGCGGCCACATGACAGTACGGCGTATATTGATTTGAACCTACTCCGATATTTAGATCTAGTAGTGTTTCAATTTACTTTCGGACGCCAGTTATTTGAGGGATTTCAGTTCAGTGTGTTTTGAGCTGGCATTCTTAACTTAAATGGCTAAGCGCGAAAATATTTTGAGTTTCAAGTCATTGTTTTTTCACTAAGTGTTTTAAAAAAAGGAGACGTGATGATTGGGAAAAATAGATTTGCTAAATTATCAATATGCACTGCATTTGTTGCTTCAGCAGCAGCAATGCTTAGTGCGTGTGGTCCAGATGTAATTCCTGCTCCAGATATGGAAATCCTATCCTCTAAGCCAGAGTTTATTTCTGGAGGGGATGCCTTGGTAAGTGTCAAGGTTAAGAATGCAGGTGCGCAAGTTCGCGCAGCACTTAACGGTACCGATGTTTCATCTGCATTTAAAAAAGTAAGTGATGACGTTTGGGTAGGTACGGTTTCTGGAATGAAGGTCGGTGCAAATACGCTCGTTGCTGATTCGGGTGGCGCGCCTTCAACAGTTAATTTAACTAATTTCCCAATTACGGGTCCGATGTTTTCGGGGCCACAGCAAAAGCCCTTTGCGTGCCAAACTGCAACATTCCGTATCTATCCTGGTGGCCCATTCTTGGGTGCTGAAAAGGATGCAAATTGCTCTGTGGATACAAGGGTTGATTATGTGTATAGAAACACAGCAAGCCCTGCTGCTTTTGTTGGCTTAGCAAATACTAAAGACATTCCTAAAGATGCGGCAACTGTGAATGGCGCTGATGGGAAGGCAGTTCCTTTTGTTGTTCGAATTGAAACAGGAACAGTCAATAGATCAATTTATCAAACTGCAATGTTGCACAATCCAGCAACTTCTGATG